>BNJV01000385.1_pt1 | contig 33503 bp, 42 predicted proteins | sample 8540591 | NCBI WGS metagenome assembly BNJV01 (sample SAMD00202457, study PRJDB9452) | human saliva metagenome | host: Homo sapiens | reverse complement strand
GTGTTCTTCCCTAAGGTTTCACAGTCCATATTCGTTAAACCCAGCGTTTTTTTTTTTTTTTTCTCCTTTCCTTCCTTCTCTCTTTCTCCTCCTCCTCACTGCGGCAGACCCAGGTGTGCCCAAAACCCACACTCTCTCTCCCAGCATCAGTGGCACAGAGTTAAAATAAAGAAACAAAAGTTCAAAGCAAAGATCTATTAAATCTCTTTTTCACCTTTCTCCCACAGTTTTGGCCACCACTGAGGGTCAACAAAACAGAAGGAAAACAACATTGTACTACCATGAAATGAAAAATAATTAACAGGACCAATGAACAGAAGACAGCCATCTGTGCTATCATTGCTGATATCCGGCTGTGTCTTAAGGCTTCAGGAATAAAACCACTATATTTTCAGAAACTTTAGATTCTCCAGTTTATCGGCAAAAGTCAGAAGCAAAACCTCCGTCCAAAAGAATAAAACATGGCTAATGTTCACAAGCACGAATCCATATGCAGAATCATCTGCATGGTGGCTTTCCTTCGTTCTGTCGATTGAAATTTGCAGAAAAAGAACTAAGATTCCAGAATGACTTCTCCGGTAAATCAAAAGGGAGGAAGAATGGGAGTTTTTTAATTCTAATGGATTTAGACAATATTTTCAATACCCCAGTTTTATCTCAAGGATGACTCCTCTTGCACCACATCTCCTCCTTATCATGAGCTATCCTGACGGAATTGCACTGATTAGTCCTACGACTCTGTAGAACCATATACTGATTTCGCGTCATACGACTCATAATCCTTATCCTCACAAATGTACCGTTCTGTTTAATCTTATACTTTTCTAAACTTTGCAATTTTAAGGAGCATCTAATGCCAAGCCGCAACTACTCCTTTTCTGTCTTTGCAAGATTCAATTCTCTCTCGCTCTGAAATTGGACTTTCATAAAGATTCTTATAGGAAGCTCTGTCGTAAAAGTCTCATGACTTCCCCTCAATCAATCACATTTACCGATCCTTCATCACCAGGATGCAATCCATTTCTGAATCGTAGAAACATCGATGGGCCACGATAAAGGCGGTTCTGCCTCAACATTTCCTGGAAGGCTCTTTGTACCTTTCTTCCGTTCTGGTATCGGGCCGGAGCTGGTGGCCTCCATCCAGCAAAATCAAAATGGCTTTGGATCCTTTAAACTATCACTCTGGCTGATACAAAGAAGTTAAGCTTTGACTGAAAGATTTCTCCATCTCCTCCGGAAGAAGCGTATCATATGCCCTGAAGCTGCATAATAAAATGATGACAAACCGGCAACGTCAGCGGCTTCAATGACCTCTTCATACCTTCTCCGGCGATCCGCAACGAATGCCTTTCCAAAACCGTATCGGCTTTTGCGCCAGCTGTCCCAGAAGAACCATGCCATAGCAGAACGAAGGCCATGGTCGGATAGCTCATCAGAAATTCCGTCAATGGAATCTCTTCCCTGATCTGGCCATAAAACGCATCAAAAGATTGATCAGCGTTGTTTTTCCGCATCCCGTAGGCCGACAATCGCATAACACTTTCTGCCCGGCTTGTACGGAAAGGCTCAAATCCTGAATCAGCTTTTGCCTCCTTGGTATAGGAGAACATACAATCCGAAAAGCTCCAAAAGATCCTTTTCACCGGCTTCTGGCAGTTCCTCTCTCCGCTCTTTGGCTGCATCGCTGCTTCCAGAAAGTCAAAGACACGAGATGCGCAGCCAAGGCATTTGAAATTTCCGTAATCACGAAGTAATGATCGTTAGCGGCTTTGGTAATAATGGCGCATGCTAACAGAGAGGACAACTGACCGGATGCTTAAAGTTCCTCTCAGGCAAACAGTGCCCTGATTCCCCCACCAAAGCATAGCTCTAGGGCATAAAACGTGCAGTGACCAAAGAGCTCAGAAGTTTGCTTTGCACACTATATCGGGAAAGTCTCTCATTTTTCTCCCGATACAAGGACCTCTTTGGGGCTTCCTGCATAAAAGCTTTCAGAAGCTCATCACATCTCCGATAGCCTCTGGCACTGGAAGGCGGCTATTCTCCTCTGCTCTTGGACTGGTTTGAAAAGTACGTAGGAGCGCTGACAGTCAAACTTTGCACAGAGGATAAAGGTGTGAGAGCCAAAAGAATTTCAAAGCAATCCTCCATTCAGAGGAAGAGAAAAAGGCAGTCAGAATACTTGAACACGGCCTTGCAAAAACTGATTCAATAAACAAACAAGTCCTGAGAAATTGTTCTATATCTGTGGTCAACGACTTTAAAATCTCCCTCGGTTCTCGAATCGATGGAGGATAAAGGGAACAGCCTGAATATGGGAAAAAGCTTCACGTAAATCTTCAACCACATCAAAGGTCAAATAGGTATTTACCTGCTCATCAACCGTAAAAGCACTGCCAATATAAGAACCAAAAGCATAGCCTTAAAAATCTGTCCCAGTCCGGGAAAATCCACGTGCCCTTCCGGCACCCCATCTGATGGCCTTCCTAAAAGAATCGGCAGAGAAAATACTACGGACAGAAAGGCTGAGACAATGGAAAGGAGCAAAGCGAATTTATAGGTTTCATAGCGAAAGCCTGAGCGCGCGTTTCCTCCCGCAGTTCTATTTTCCTTAGGGCATCTTACTCCTCCTTTTCTGATTTCTGGCGAAAGCACAGATTTCTGATATACCGAACACGCTCCAAAAAGCTCCTGATGACTTCCTCACACCGATGAGCCTTCCTTGTCCAAAACCAGAATCTTTCGTGGCAATGTCTGATGCTGGACACTCTTGAGAAATCACCAAAAGACTTTTTCTTTCCCTTGATATTCTTCCAGAGCGCTTTCAGCTTTCTCCGTCAGCATATCCAAAGCTGAGGAAGAATCGTCCAAAATTAGACAGGAATCTCCCACCAGGGCTCTCTGGCAATAGAAAGTCTTTGCTTTGTCCTCCGGAAAAAGTTCTTACCTTCCATACTGACGGACACTCCAGCCCTCTCCCTTTTGCTCTACAAATTCTCTACCTGGGCAATTTCAGCCTTCCAGACTCTTCATCCCTCGCATCCTTCTTTTCTCCAAAGAAGATTTTCCTTCAGGGGTATCCGAAAGCAGCTGCCTTTGAGGGAACATAGGCAATGCTTTCCCGAAGCTCTTGTTCCAGAATAGTCCTTTAAAGTCTCTTCCCCAGAGGATAGATTTCTCCCTCATAATCTCCCATAAAAGCCGCAAAGTCAGGGATCTAAAGTGGATTTTCCGGAACCGGTACCGCCGATAATTCCTGACTCTCTCCTTCCCTCTAGGAGAAAAAGCTGATATCGGAAAGAGCTCTTTCCTCTCCGCTGTCATAGGAAAAGGAAAGGCGATTCATAAGAATTCCCGGCTTCTGTCCGGCTTCGAGCCGGATTAGATTGACTTTGCTGGGTCATAAGGCTTGGTAGAAATCACCTTTGGACGCAGGCTCTCCATCGCTCTTTCGCTCCATTACTCTTCAATTCTGCTGATGCTGGCGATAGGCCTTTACCATCAGGATAATCAGGTTGGCAAGCTTTAGAGCTCCACCAAAATCTGGCTCATAGATTCGTCAGAGCCACCACATTTCCCTGAAAAGAGCCTTCCGTCATTGACCAATTTTTGGAGGAAAAATACAGAATGCCCCATAAGCTAGCTGAATCAAAAGCATACTCATGGGGTTCAAGCAAAGCGAAATCTTTCCACTACAATCTGCACCTTGTATAATTTTTGGTTCTTTTCCCGGAAGTCCTCTTCTTCCTTCTCTTCCTGACAAAAGGCCCGTACCACACTGGATACCCATAATATTTTCTCTGTATTTTCTGGTTATGTTTTCCAAACTGACTTTGAATCTTTTGTAAAAGGGCATGGTAGAGCCATAATGCCGAAAACCACAAAGGACAAAAGAATCAGTACCACAAAAACAAAAAGCGATAGGCCGGGGCTGATTCGAAAGGCCACGATGCAAGCTCCCACAACAATAAAAGGAGAGCGCATTAAAAGCCTAAGCACCATATTCACCGTAGATTCAATCTGAAAGATATCCGGACCGATTCTGGTAATCAGGGAAGAGGCGGACAGCGCATTGTAATCTTTATAGGGTAAAGAAAGAATTTTATTGAAACAAGTCCCTACGGTAGGACTTTTCTCCCACCACCATTGCCACTTCTGCCGCAAAAATACTGGGCAATGACAGCAGTAAGGCAACCTATGAGCTAAGGCTAAGAGCAGGAAAAGGCTATGCCAAATTACGCCGATATTTCTCCTTACGGATTCCTGATCGATCATTCTTGCAATCGACCAGAGGAACAAAGAGCTCAAACATACTTTCCAGGCACTTTTACAAGCAGGGGGCAAAATACTTTTTCCCCTCACCTTTTTCCATATAGGACAGTATTCTTCTCATCTTACTACTCCTCTAACTATTGACTCCTTTAAATGACCTTTCGTTCTCCCATATAACTGCTCTTTTCTTCTTGTAAAAACAATTTTATAGCTATGGAAGGAATACCCTTTTTATCCTTCTTTATGAAAATATTGATCCAATACCTTTTCTGGCAATTGGGAGCTGCGGTCTTTTCCGCCGGTTTCTCCTTCTTCTCAGCAAGACAGATATCAGCAATCTCCGGATCCTCCATTGGAGCAAAGCCTACAAACCAGGCATTGGCTTTAAGTTCACCTCCACCTTACCTGAGGCGGAACCGGTTTTTCCGCAAACCTTATAGGCATCCGTCTGTAAAGCACCGGCGGTTCCTCCGTGACTACCTTTCTCATAAACTGCTTTAAGGCATCACTTTCTCCCTGAGAAAGAAGGCTATGACTCTCCCCATAAGGGAACTCCCTTTACCGTTGTGCCATTGGCATTCTGTACTGAAGCAAGAAGGCTTGGATAGACCAGATTTCCTCCATTGGCAATGGCGGAAAGCCATGCATAGGTTTTTGCAGGAGGAGTACAAAGGGTAGCCCCTGTCCGATAGCGGTTTGCATCTTGTCCCAAAGCATCCGGCATTCTCCGCCAGAGCGAACTGTCCTGCATTGGCAGACAAAGGCCTATGTCAATTTTTGATTATAGTAGAAGCTTTCCGCTAAAGCCTTTAAGCGGACTCGGATCGATCTCCGTCCCCAGCTTTGGCAAAGGCGGAGTTACAGGAATCCGCAATGGCAGACTCCAAACTCACCTTCCCGTGAACCTCTCCGTTATAACAATGCACCACATAGGAGGAGTTCTCCGGATCACATATTCACCCTGCAGGTATAGCTAAAGCTCTGCTAATCGCGGGATGCTCCTGAATATACTCCAAAGCCATCAAAAAGCTTAAAGGTTGAGCCGGGAGGATAAAAGTCCTGGGTGGCCCTGTTCAGAAGATTTCCGTCTTTGTTGTCGGAGGAAGTTAAGCCTCCCAGTTGTTTCTGAATATCCTCTTCCGTAAAGGAAGAGTGCGGAAACTCATAGCCAGAATTCTTCCGGTCTTTGGGATTCATACAAACAATGCTTCCCCTTTTGTCCTTTCGAACTAAAGAATAGGCAAGAGACTGCAGTGAATTTAGCTAAGCACCACAGAATCTCCCGGATTCTGATTTCCTCTGCCTGATTAATGATTTTTTGTAAGGGGTTAATACTGGAACGGCTCAGATAAAAGTTCGCCATGGACTCACCCCGTGTTTTCCCCTTTACTGCTGTAGCCGATAGGATGGGAAAAGGCAATCCCTCCGGATATACCCTTTTCTCTCCGCCCTCCCCGTCTTTCCGTTTTTGCCAGATACCTTTTCCATCCGAAGACAAGATACTCTGATTACCTTTGAAGAAAGATAATCAATTCTGGCATTGTAGGGGACTGGAAATCTGATTCGAGCCAAGACCAGCATAAAATAACAAAAATATACAATCATGGAAAAGAAAAAGCAGGACAAAAAATAGGTAATCCCTTCATTTCCCTGTTGCTTGGCTTTCTTCTGGAATTATATACTTTTTTCATAATTTACCCTTCTTCCGGAATATCTAAAGCTTATTCATAAATGGCCTTCTCGCCCTTTCCTTCGGTGCCTGCTGTTCTTCTTCCTCTTCATCCATGGCATCTTCCTTTCCCTGGATAACAAAGAGAGAGATTGGAAAAGATGGCAAAAGAGAATACAACTGGAAATCATACTGGAACCGCCGTATAGCTGACAAAGGCAAGGAGTCACGCCGTGGAGGAATAAACTTTAATGGCTCCACCGATAGTGAGACCTGCATCACGTAAATCACACTAAACCGATACAGATGAGTTTTATGAAGAGACTTTCCATATCCATTCCCATCATCATCATTTGCATAAAACAGGAAAGATAGACGAGAATCAGCAAATCGCTACAATTCCTCCCATTTCTTCGGATAAGGCGGAGAAAATAAAATCATTTTTCCACAATGAGAATTTCTTTATTGGGCAAGTCCCTGAAAAAGCGCCTAAACCGAGGAAAATCCTCCCGTACCGATGGCAAAAGAGACTGGGTAATCTGATATCCCTTGCCTGCAATATCCATCCACGGGTCCATAAAAGGCAAAAACTCTGGTCCGTACATGAGAGAATAGATGATAGGGACACAAAGCCCGCCAGGGCGCGGATAGTCCAAAGCCCAGAGCCAGATACAAAAATTGGCTGCTGGAACATAAAAGCATAAACAAAAAGGCCATAAAAGAATCAGGCGGAACCCAAACTTCTACCAGCAACCAACACAATACCATGGAGCATAGCCACTATTGCCGCCTTTGTAAATTCCTCTTTTGATTTTGCTCCTCCGATAAAATCCCGCCACGAGAGAAAACAAAGCCGATTTTTGACAAATTCGGAAGCCTGGAAGGAAAGCCGAAGAAATTCAAACTCATCTTTGGCACCAAAGCTTACCGTCCCACAATCAGCACCAAAGAAAGCAGGAAAAGATTCCCAATACTGCAAAGGCAATTCTTCCTTTTGAAAAATCCCAGATTTTATCGATGACATAGGGGAATAAGCAAAGCCAGGAGACTGGCTGCCACGAAATGGCAAACTGCTTCATAGCCTTATCCGTATTTAATCTTTCCAGCATAATCCATCCCAAAGCTTAAGAGAAGACACTGGTTATGCAAGAGCGTCTCGCTGAAGGTGGATAGATTTTCTCTCCAGGAAGGGATAGAGCAGAAGAAAAACAGCTCCGCCCCATACATCATCAGATAAAAAGAAGTCCTTCGTATGGAAGAACAAAAACGCCCATGACAAAGAAAAATGTAAGAACAATAAAATCTGGTAAAGAAACTTTGCCAGTCTTTCTTTTCCATCCCCATAATCCAGGGAAAGGTTCTCGAAACAGACTGTAGCAATACAGCAGCATCAACACCATACATACAATCTTCGTAAATGTACTAAAAGACTACCATCTTTTCTCCCTACTCTATTCCTTTATGAAATGCCCCCTGAGTAGGCTGCTTAAAGGCCTTCCTGAAAAAGCTCCAGATTTCCTTTTCGATTCCACCGTAAAATCAAAAGCGGAAAGAAGAGGCGCCGAGCCTTTCCACTTCCTTTTCCAGCCCTAACAAGGATAAAACATCGCTGTTATAGATTTGATTATAGCAGTATTTGCAATAGAGGCGAACCGGCATACTCTTGTTCTTGCCTATCCTGTAGAGAAACCACATTGTTCCTCTGGTACAGCCGTTTCTGGTTTTTCTATACGAGTTGGCAGCTGACCATCATAGGAGGTGCCCGTAGCAGAGAAGCTCCGTGGAGATTCCTCTGCTTCTGCCCATTCCGAAAAAGCCATATCCTCCTGAAAACTTGAAATTCAATGGGAAAAGCACATTTCTTTTGCCCTAAGATTCCCATACCTCCATGGCAGCCCGATTATAGCTATAAAGGGTAGAGTCAAAGCAGGTGGAAAACCTGTCTATCCGAAAATCCTGCTAGCATCAGCACTGATCCATGGTACGAAGGAGAAAATGACGGAAACCCTCATTTTTCGCCTCTTCCATCCAATCCTTCGGGCTTCTTCTGTCTTCCCTTCTTAGATTCTTTCTGAAAACGAAGTCCTGCCCATTTTTCCGCTGTTCTGAATCTCTCCACGATATTTCAGGAGCTCTTCCTCGAAAAGGCGCCTCATCCAGATAAATTCCTTTAATATAGGGGAACTGAAAGAACAGCTTTAAGCTGTTCTCCCTCTTTCTATGGAAACCCTAATTTCCCCAAGTCTTTGATTCCGTCTATACTGCCCAAGAATGGCCTCCCTCATTTTCTCTACACCGTCTCTCCGTAACTGATTCAGGAAAGAAAGGGGATAGAAAATATCTTCCTCCCCAAGAATCGAAAAATTCTTCCAGGGAAAAATTCCGTATTCCCCATCTTCTTCATTTGTTTTGCTAATCTGTTCCAGGAAAGTACTTTTTCCTTGGCCTTTTTCCACAGGCTGGCTTCCTTCTACGGAAATGGAAAGTCCATCATCTCCCTCTAGGGTAAAATGGGGAACTTCGTTATAGGGACAGAGTGCAAGCTTCCTTCAAAGGAATCTTTCTTTCTCTCTCTTCCATTTCCTGCTTTCAGCTTGGAAAGCACTTCTTCCTTTTCCTTTCGGAAGGGCTTTTTCCCCGAAGGCAATCATATCCTCCCGTTATGTTGTTCCAGATAGGAGCTGCTAGCCTCCTCTGTCATAAACCCTCTTTCAAGAGGGCTTTATCCTCATCGAGAAACCTGATAGGACCTTCCCTGGAAGAGCCAAGTCCAGATATTTTTCTGTAATGGAAACCACTGTTTCGGTATAAAGAGCGGACTTCATTCTTCCCTCAATCTTTAATGAATAGGCTCCTGCCTCCAGAAGCTCCTTCAAAAAGATCCAGGGTAAACATATCCTTCATACTCAGATAATTTCCCTTTTCCCTTACTGCTATATAGCACAGTCTACAGGTTCCGGCGCATCTTCCCGGTTTCCTGGACCGTCCTCCTAAAAAGAGAAGACATAAAAACAGGCTCCAGAGTAGCTATATGCACATGGAACCATGAATAAAGACCTCTAACTCTAAGGGGAAGCTTTGGCAATATCGGAAATATCCTCCAAATTGCATTCCCTGGAAAGTACAACCTTTCCATGCCCAAGTTTTCCATTAAGCTTTTCCCACAGCTTCTTTGGTGTGTACCGTCATCTGGGTGCTGGCATGAGAGGAAGATCCGGATGAGGCCTTGGCCAACATTTTCCCAATTCCCAGATCCAATAATTACCCGTCCAAACCTGCTTCATAATAGGGATCCATATAGCTGAAAAGCTCTTTTCTTTCTCCCTCTTTAAAAGAGTATTCAAGGTCATGTAAATCTTTTTCTTTGTAAAGATGACAAAAATGAATGGCCTCCAAGCCTCATCCTCTTCCGATAAGGAAGACTTGGCAAAAGGCTCTGTGGAATATTTTTGTCCTCCGCATAAACTCGCATCCGCTCTGCAGAAAACAGCCACCTTGCATACTTCCAAGGAGGCTGCCGGGGCCAAAAGCTCTGCTTTATAAGGCTCTTTTTCTCTTAAATTTTCTTTGTTTTGGATTGGCATCCTTACTTACTCCATCCTTAGCTATAGCCAAATTCGGAAGAAACGGCTTCTCTCTAACCCCCTAATTCCATAGAAGATTATTCCTCTTTATTGCTTCCCTGATGAGAAGACTTTTCATGAGAAGACTTTTCATGAGAAGACTTTTTCATGAGAAATCTTTCCTTTCCTTCCTTCTTTTCCAAAGCCAGAAGCTTCTTTCTGTGTACTTTCCATTCCTGCAAAACCCCGTCACAGCTTTAACTTGGTCTCTTACCAGGTCGTGCTTATAGGAGTAGCTCTCGCTTTTTCCCGATCCAAAAAGCTCCTGCATCTCTCCACCTTTTTCGCTCCTGGAAAAGCTCATCGCAAATATTAATCTGAAGCAGAAGGGATCCGAACAGATTCCTCCAGCGATTATAATTCCACATTTCCTTACGGATGCTTTCAATTTTATGATTTAAATAATCTGCCACATCATGTAAATAAGACTCGGAATTCCTCCCCACTTAGGACATAAATTTTTCCGTCAATAATGACCTGCATTGTCTTTTTATCTGCCATTTTCTCCACCTTTTTCCTATGCTTCACTCAGTCCCTAAATGTTGATACGCATGTTTTGTCTGCAATCCTTCCCCTGGGGGTTCTGGTCTATCAGACCTTGTAAAATCAAATAGGGTTCTATCATATCCTCTAAGGTCTCTCGATCCTCTCCCAGACTGGTGGCTAAGGTCTCACCCCACCGGTCCTCCGGAAAACTTTCGATTAGATTCCAAAGATACTGTCTGTCATAGGTATCCAAGCCTAAGGTATCCACATCCAGTAAAGTCCAGAGCATCCTCTGCCACTTCTTTCGAATAACACCATTATACTTGATTTCCGCAAAATCTCAAATCTCTTTGAGCAAACGGTTGGCAAGTCTTGGTGTACCTCTGGAGCGTAGGGCAATGCTTTTCTGCCCGCCTTTATCAATAGAAATGGACAGCACCTTGGCGCTTCGAAGGACAATCTCTTCCAACTCCTCTTCCTTATAAAACTCAGCTTTCCCGATAATCCCGAAACGATCTCTTTGAAGAGGGCGGACAGAAGTCCCGCTCTGGTGGTAGCTCCTACCAAGGTGAATCGAGCAAATCCAGACGGATGGAACGGGTACTGCTTTCCTTCCCCAAAAGCACATCAATGGCAAAATCCTCCCATGGCAGGATAAAGCACTTCCTCCACCTGACGATTCAGTCTATGGATTTCATCCACAAAGAGCACATCTCCTTCGGAAAGATTGTTCGCATCGCTGCAATTTCCCCGGCTTTTCAATAGCCGGTCAGAAAGTAATCTTACAGTGCACCCCCAGTTCATTGGCAATACTGTTGAAATTGTGGTTTTGCCTGGCCGGAGGTCCGGTAAAAGAGCAGTGATCCAAACTTTGCTTTCTTTTTCGCGGCTTCTATAAAGATAGACAGGGTTTCCTTCAGCTTTTCCTGCCCGATATAATCCTTTAAAAATTGAGGTCGAATCTTCGGGATCAAAGGACAAATCCTCCTACTCTCCTCTGTTTGTATCAGCTTTCTTTCCATAAAAATCCCTTACAATGCAAACTGCTTCAGACTAAGCTGTAAGCAGCTCCTCCGCGGTCTTCTCTTCATAATTCGGAATCGACCGAATCCATCTTTTTTGCTTCTATTGCAGAATATCCCAGGAGACCAAGGCTTCCACCGCTTCCTCCACCGCTACGGAAGCAGTAGTCGTCACAACAGCTTCTTCTCCTGAAAATGTAATCTCTTCTTTAGGCACCTTATCCCGGAGCTCCACAATCAATCTTTCTGCAGACTTCTTCCCAAGTCCCTGGAGCCTTCTGAATCTTCTTGCTGTCATTGCTGATGATGGCATGTATCAGCTCCTCCCCACTCACTACAGGATAAAATCCCAGGGCAGTCTTAGAGGCCAATGCCGGAAACAGAAAGTAATTTGATGAAAAATTCCCTATCCCTTTCCTCCCAAAAGCCGAAAAGCTCCTGACTATCCTCTCGAACCGAAAAGTAGGTATGAAGAAGAATTTCCTCTCCCGTCTTAGGTGCTTTATCAAAAACAGAAGCAGGAATGCGAACCCCATATCCCAGTCCTCCTGCTTTCATTACCAACATATCCTCTTTTTACTTCCTGTAAAATACCGATGTAAACGAATCAGTCAATCTCTCCAATCCGCAATAGTCTAGCATAGATGCTTGATTTTCTCAATGGAGGAAGGGAAATTGCTTGGCTTTTTGTGAAAGAAGAAAGGCCTCGAAACCGGAGGCACACTTGGATACCCCCAATTTCTGAGCCTAACTTGCCGGTAAATCTAAACGTCTTATTTACAAACTTAAACCCTAGTGGAAATTCTCTTTTCTGGCTGCCGCTTCAAAATGATACTTTTTACCAAACCGGAATCAATTCCCTGAACTCGCCCTCTTTATAGGTAGAACTGCACCTCATTTCCCTTGCCCTTTAAAGTAGAAGGACTGACAGTTATAGGCGGTAGGTAGCCATCAAAGCTATATACTCCACACCCTCCTTAAAACCAATCTGGTACAGTTCCTCATAGCTGCATACCTCAAAAATCTTCCTTGGAAGCATGAGGAGTACCCTGATGCTCTCCATAGCCAATGGAAATCACACCATAAACAGGACGCTCAGGGCTTAATTTAGGCAACAGCCTCCTTATTGAAGCTGGCACCTACCCACCAGGTATTTAGCCTCAGAGTCTGGGCATAGAGCATAATATCTGCACTGGCATAACCACACGCTCCTCCACGCCTTCTTTTCGATCTCTGCCAATACGATGTAATTTCTTGGCATTTTGGTAATCAATTTATCAATTAATTCGGCAAATGCAGCTCCATCCTCCGTTTTTAAGAAAAAATGCAGAGAATACTTCTGATTGCATTCCTGAATCCGCTCCTCTAAAGCCTTCACCACATCCTGAGGAATAACTTCATCCTTGTACTTACGAACCATATGTCGTTTTTCCATTGCTTCTCTAAAGCGTCATCATAACTCCTTTACCATAATCCGAAATTTCTCCTGAAAATAGGAATAGCACTCATCATTAGTATAGCTTTTTGTCTTATTGTCCAGTTATTAATCAAGGAATGCACTGAATAAAATCAGGGGATGCTATTAATAAAAAGTTATGACGACCTGCTCGAAGAAAGCATATCCATGATTCCTGATAGGGCTTTAGGGCTTCTTTAATTTCTTTATTCATAGCGCTACAATAGGATCTTCCTTTGCCGCCTTATTGGCGGGATAGATGCCGAAAGAAGATACCCACTATCGCAGAGAAAAAAGTACCGCAACCAGGATAATTCCCCGGGCGAATCACTACGGATAAACCGAAGGCTGTAGCTCTAAAGGACACCAGTCCCATGGCTAGTAACACTCCAATCAATCCTCCCAGGGCGGACAAAAAGAGCAGATTCCGTTAAAAACTGCACCAAAATATCTCAGGTGCTTGCGCCCAAAGCCTTTCTGATACCGATTTCTCTGGTTCTCTCCGTTACCGAAACCAACATAATATTCATAATACCGATACCGCCTACCAGAAGAGAAATGGCGGCAATACCGCCCACAGCTGCGGAAATTCACGCCATTACCCCATCCACCTGTTTCATTTCATCCTGAACGGAGGAAATATACCAATCGGAGGGCTGACGATTTTTATTCTTTAGAAAAATAAAGCCTTGATTTCCGTATTTAACTGTTTCATCTCCTGCTCAGGACATTCCTGTTTTCCGTAGTATCGAATCATGGAAAAAATTCACTGGACTCAGGTGAAAACAAAGTCCAGGGAACAATGCCTTCTCCATTTTTACTCATTAGAACCCATTAGTAGCTTTTTGAATGGGACTGATATCTTTCCTGTACACCCGATAATGCTAAACTCTCGATTTTCTCCTAAAATGTCGGAGCGAAAATGTTTTCCGTGAGCATTTACGGTTCCATAAAGCTTAGGCTGCTACCTTTTCGAAATCATAATAACTGCTCTTCTTTCCTCAACATCATTAGCGGAAATATATCTTCCGGTTTAAAAATCTGTACAGGCTGAAGCTTTTGATAGCGAGAATCTACTCCCTCAATATTGGTTTTCAAAGCGGTTTAATCCATTTTTATATCGATAGAGCCGCTGGACATATTATCCCTATAGTCCAAGCGATTGCCAAAGACCTCCTTCATCTTGTAAAGTTCGTCCATGGTGAAAAATCGCTGTCTCGAATTTCCTCCTGATCCATGTAAGGATTAATCATGCGATGGCCGCCTGGGGTCACACCTACATTTTTATAAAGGTCTGGAGAACATTTTCCGCATGGTATCTCCCGATAGAAACAATGGAGATGACTGATCCGATTCCGATAATATGCCCAGCATGGTAAGAATGGAACGAAGCTTATTGGCTCGAAGAGAGCTTTAATGCCATTTTCATATTTTCAAGAAGCTACGGTTCCCTCCTCTGTACATTCCTTCAAAGATTGCCAAATCTCTTACCGGAGTAGGATTCTCATTTTTGATATCGGAAATCAGTTTTCCGTCTGAAAAAGCGAAGCATCCTATCCGTATAGGCGGCAATATTTTCCTCATGGGTAACCACCACTCACGGTAGCCTCCTGCCTTATGCAGGGGCGGAAAACATTTCCATAATCTCAATGGAGCTGGCAGTGTCTAGAGTTTCCCGGTGGGCTCATCCGCCAAAATCAAGGGCGGTTCATTGGCCATGCTCTGGCAATGCTGCCACTGTCTCTGCTCCTCCGGACATTTCATTGAGCTGATGATGGATTCTGCCGAAAGTCCTACCTTTTTCCAAAAAGCATGGCTGCTCTCCGACCTTTGCTTTTTGAGAACGGACATGGGCGTAAATCATGGGAATTTCCACATTTTTCAAAGCGCTCATACGTGACTAATCAAAGATTAAAGCTCTGGAACACGAAAAGCCGATTTTGATTTCTTACCTGATTTCAGAGTATTGGGATGCATGCTAGCCACATCCTCTCCGTCCAGAAAAGTAATTTCCAAGACTTGGTTTATCCAGACAGCCTAAAGATATTCATTAGGGTAGATTTTCCGGAGCCGGACTGACCCATAATGTCTACGAACTCCCCTTTTGATGTTTTTAAATTGATCTGATTTAAGCCCAATACCTTCACCGCACCGGTATCATAGATTTTCACCAGATTTGCGTAATTCAATTAAAGTATCTTCCATCTTTCTATCCTGTCTGTACTACAACCCCGGCTTCCTCCGGGCTAACGGACTTGTGAGCCTTGGGCTGTGGGATCCACTGTTACCGGACTTCCTCTGTAAGACTGGCATCAGGAGAAAGAATGTAATCTGCTTCCTCTTTAAATGCGGAATCCCTGTCACAGGTTTTACCTCCATGGAAACATCACTGGATAACCCTGGGTAGTTACCGGAACAAAATGCACGGTTCCGTTTACAATAAAGGCCATCTTTAGTAGCTTCCGTCTTCCCCGGTCATCACCGAAGAAATAGGTACTACATACACATCCTTAGCTTCGGATAAAGTAAATCCGCCTTTGGCAGTAATTCCGGAAAGCAATCCCTTTCTTTATCTCCGGTAATCTCGTACCTTAATCGGAATAACTCTTTCGCTGGTGTTGGCATTTTTCTCTTCTCCTGTGGGAGAAATGGAAGAAACCACGCCTCCAAAGATTCTCCCCTAAAATATCCGCCGTAATAGTGGCTTTTTGATCCCAAGATGTACCTTTTCCGATATTGTATTCGGAAACCGCGATACTTAATTCCAGCTGATCCAGATTCTCACGGTAAAGTCATGATTTATTTTTCTGTCGGGTATCTGCAAATTCTCCCTACTTTAATATTCACTCTGGTAATGGTTCCGGCAATAGGCGAAACTAAATCCGCATCGGAAACCTTACTTTCCGCCTTCTCCAGCTCCTGTTCCGCAGTTTTTAATCTGTAAATCATAGCTGTCCGGAACCTGTACCGTACCCTTCACCACTTTATAATTTGCCATAGTAGCTTTAGCATCCTTTAAAGCGCTTTCCGCCGCCTCATATGTCACTCTGTGGAATATCTCCGGTAGAGTAAAAGACTGGATTTTCTCTGAAAATCCAATTCCGCATTTCTGTAAGATTGTTTGATTTTTCTCATATTCCAAACGAAGATCCGCCTCGGTTTTATTGGCCTTTGCCAAATCCAGCTGGGTCTTTGGCAGCTTCCAAGGCAGTATTCACATCGGTTTTGTCTAAGCGTAGCTAAACCCGCCCCTTTTCTACCTTATCTCCTCTCTTTCACCAGAATTTCCGTTACCTTAGCATGCAAAGCCGGAGGTAACCTGTTGAGCATCCGTACCGGACACAGGCCCGAGAGACTGATTTTTCCTGTATATCTCCCTTTTGTTAAAGCTCTGAACGCTGACCATGGTTCCCATGGGCTTTGCGGGAAAAAGAAGGTTCTTAGCCTAAAACAATAAGAAACAAAAACAAGGACTCCGATCAGAATCCATTTCAACTTTCCCTTTTTCTTCTTTTTGGGGCTTGCTTCCAGTATTTTATTAATTTCCTGGAGAAACATCCTGTCCCTGTTGATTCTCTTCCATTTCTTCTCCTTTAAAATGAAATGCAGTAGCTCTCTCATAAACCCTATGCGCCTTTTACGATTCTTTACTATTAAATCTCATAAATATGAATGAAATGTGAAAAATAGTCTCTCTCTTTTTATTATCCTTCTGTTTTTATTTTTCTTCCCTGGAGTAAACTAAGTAATAAAAATGCTTCATAATTCATAATGAGTGTCCTGCGCAAATCGTGGATATCTCGTTAACAAGAATACTATGTTTATCGGAGTCTCCCTATGGATATAATTAGAAAAAGCACTTCCCTATCCTAAAGATTTCTTTTTCCCTCTTTTCTTTCCTGATAAAGAAGAACTTTTATTTTTGATATCGAAACCACCGGACTCAGCCCCGAAAGTGCCCAGATTTACAGCATCGGCTTCTCTCTTTTAATGACTTCGGAAATGGAGATTGTCCAGCTCTTTGCTAACAGTCTTTCAGAAGAAATTGAAGTCTTACAGGAGTTTCAAGAGTATTGCAAAGCTAAGACACAGTTTATCAGCTTTTAACGGGAAAAGCCTTTGATACCCCCTTTTTAGAAAAAGCTATCAGCCAGTACGGTCTAAAATGTCCTATTACAGGGCTTCCCCAGCTGGACCTTTTTAAAATGATTCAAAGCAGGAGAAGATTCTATCAGCTACCCTCCTATAAGCTTAAGGAATGCGAGCGTTTTTTTGGAATCCAAAGGGAGGATGTCTATACCGGAGGAGAACTGGTTTATGTCTATTTAGAATATTTGGGAGCATCCTACAGAGGAGGCCAAAAGCTCTTCTCTTGCAACATAACTTTGAGGATTTGCTTTACCTCCCTTCCCTTTTTTTCCTTTTTTTGCCTACGAAGAGGCTGTTTCCAAGGAAAGGGAAGCTATTGCCGTGAAAAAGTCAGGAACTGCTATTGGAGAAAAATAAGCTAAGGCTCTGCTTTTTCGTTTTGGTCAAATGACGTCTAAATTCCTGAAAGCGAAGAATGACTTCTTGTTCTCCAAAGCAAAGGAATATCCCCACTAAAGCTGTAGCAATGAAAAGTACATATTCTTTCCCAAAAGCTATTTCTCATCACTTTGAAAGCTTTCATCTGGAAGTCTCCGGCCGAGAGGCTGTTTCTGGAAATTCCCCTTATTTTCCGGGGAAGCAAAGTATTTTTTCAAGAACTTTAAAGACTACGACTACATTCCCTGCTAAAAGACATGGCACTGCACAGAAAGCCTTTCTCGAGCTTTATCCTAAAGAGGAGAAGCAAAGAGCAAGGCCGCTACCGCCTATCAAAAAGACAGGGCTCTTTCTCCCTGTCTTTCTCCGATAGCTTTCCCAATCTTTTTCAAAAAGGAATATAAGGAAAAGCAAAATTACATTCCCTTTACTCCGGAGCTTTTAGAGAACAGCTTCCCTAATGGAGGAATATTTCTTAAGCTTTTTGTTGCATTATTTCTAGCTTCTCATTAACAGAGGCAATTAAGCCACCCTTATCAATCATTTCCTGCAGGAAGGGAGGAAATACCGCCATGGTATAGGATTTTCCGCTACTTAGGTTATGAATCTTTGCCCTCGGTAAAATCCACCTCCAGCTCCTCTCCTTCCTGAATCTCTTTGGCCGCCTCCGGAGCCTCCACAATAGCCAAAACCGATATTTCAAGGCATTTCTAAAGAAGATTCTGGCAAAGCTTTCCGCAATCACACAGGAAATGCCGGAATCCTTCAAAACCTGTGGAGCATGCTCTCTGGAAGAGCCTGCAACCAAAGTTCTTTCCTGCAATCAAACAGGTCTCCTTTTTGGATTTTTTATGAAAATGAAGGTCTATATCCTCCATGGCATGGGTAGCCAGCTCCGCCTTATCCTGAATGGCCAGATATCTTGCCGGGATAATCACATCCGTATCCACATTGTCCCCATATTTTCACACACTGACCCTTTAGCTTTTTCCATAACAGCCTCCTATAGTCCTAAATCCGTTGGGGATGCAATATATCCCAAAAACAGCTGATGCCATAGCTACCTCCGGAGAAGACAAGATAAATCTCCGAGCTGGCATCTCCCATTCTTCCCACAAAGTTTCTGTTGGTGGTGGAAATGCAACGCTCATTAGGCGCCAAAATTCCCATATAACCTCCAAGGCAGGGACCGCAGGTTGAGTACTTACCACTGCTCCCCGCCTCAATCAAATCCTTAATATAGCCCTTTTCCATAGCCTCCAGATAAATCTTCTGGGTGGCAGGAATCACGATACAACGGACATTTTCGCAATCTTTTCTTCCTCTGGCAATCTCATGCAGCCACCTTGATATCGGAAAGTCTGCCGTTGGTGCAGGAGCCGATGACCGCCTGATCAGTGCTGATCTTTCTCAAAGCTACCGATTTCATGGGTAGTTTTTCCGGTAAATGAGGGAAAAGGCCACAGTGGACTTAAGAGCTAGAGAGGTCAATCTCAATGACTCTATCATATTCCGCATCTTCATCCGCTTCATAGATATGATATTCCTTCTGAGAATGGGCCTTAATATATTCCAAAGTCTTGTCATCCACCGGGAAAATGCCGTTCTTTCCACCGGCTTCAATGGCCATATTGCAGATGGCAAAAGCGGTATCGTCCATAGAAAGAGAAGCCACACCCTCTCCGGTAAACTCAATGGACTCGTAAAGGGCTCCATCCACACCGATCAACCCGATCAAATGAAGAATCAGATCCTTACCGCTGACATGTTTTTGTAATTTTGCCCTTTAATACCACCTTAATTGCAGTGGGCACCTTGAACCAAAAGCCTCCTGTAGCCATAGCCGCCGCCATATCCGTTGAACCAACCCCTGTGGAAAACGCCCCTAAAGCCCCATAGGTACAGGTATGGGAGTCCGCACCGATGGACAGCTCTCCCGCTGTAATCAGGCCCTGCTCCGGAATCAGGGCATGCTCAATCACCCATGTTCCCCACATCATAGTAGTGCTTCAGTCCATGCTCCTTGGCAAAGTTTCTGCAAATCTGAGTACATCTTTAGCAGAGGTAATATCCTTATTAGGCACAAAGTGATCCATAACAAAGACTACCTTCTCCTTGTCAAATACTCCTCCCGTGAATCTTATCCAGCTCACGAATTGCCACCGGAGTGGTGATATCATTTCCGTGTACCAAATCCACCTTGGCTAGAATTAATTGTCCTGCCTGTACTTCCTCTAATCCTGCATGCTTGGCCAAAATCTTCTGACTCATCGTCATTCCATGGAAATCTCCTTACTCCTAGCTAAACCGCCTGCTCCTATGTATTTTATAAAAGCAGAATTGTATTCTTCTTTACAGTGTAACAAAGCTACTGCTATAATCAAAATACATTTTTTTAGATACTTATTATTCCCTTTAAGTTATCTCAAAAAGAAAGGATAAACATGGAACAGAACCTATCCACCTATCGGATATTTTTATGAAGTGGCTAAAAAGCGGAAACATTTCCAAGGCCGCAGAACAGCTCTATATTTCCCAGCCGGCGATTTCCAAAACCATCGTTCGTTTAGAGGATAGTCTGGAAATCAAGCTTTTTAAAAGAAATTCCCGGGCGTCAGTTTAACCGATGAGGGAAAAGGTTTTATTTCAGTATATTAAGGATGCCTTTGCTCATATTCAAGAAGCGGAAGAAACCCTCCAGAAAATGAAGGACTTTCACATCGGTCATCTGGATATCGGTGCCAGCAGCACCTTTGCCGTTTTATTCTTCTTCCCTATCTGAAAGGCTTTTATGAAGGAATTCCCCAATATTCGTATCAGCTTAAAGAATCAGGATAGCGGAAAAACCTCCATCTCTTAGAAGATCATCAGATTGATCTGGCTTTTAGCAGCTCTTCCGAAAAAAGCTTGGTATCAATCAGGAAATTCTGATGGAGCGGGAGGTGGAGGATATTCTGGTGGCAGCTCCCTCAATATTTGCGTAATCTGAAAAACATTAGAGGAGAAGCATTTTCCTTGTTTCAGGATGCCAATGTGATGCTTTTGGAGGAGCAAAACTCTCCTCGGCATCATATTGAGAATTATCTGAAGGAGAAATCAAATCTATCTGTCCCCCAGATTATGGAATTAAATACCATGGATCTTCTGATAGACTCAGCCAAAAATCGGCATCGGTATTGCCTGGGTAATTCGAGATTTTCGTGGAGGAGGATCTAAAAATGGGCAGCTGGTGGAAATAAAACTTCCCCAGCCTATAGAGAAAAGCGAAGAATTGCTTTTCTGTATAACAACAAGAACAACTCTCCTTCCTTAGAGAGCTTTTGTGGCTTTCCTAAAGAAGGAAAAGGTATAGAGAAAGGAAATATTATGGCAGAACAAACATCCATCTTCCTGCAACTCCAACTGTAGCAGCTGCTCATCCGGCTGCCCAAGTAAAAGTGCAGGAATTCAGAAACTACCCTTAGCTCCCGGTTCCTCCGTAAAGAAGGTAATCGGCATCGTATCCGGAAAGGGCGGTGTGGGAAAATCCACCGTTTGCTCCTTACTTGCTTCCGCAATGAATAAGGCAGGCTACCATGTAGGAATTTTTAGATGCGGATATTACCGGGCCTTCCATTCCTAAGGCTTTCGGACTGGCTCACGACGGCGTAGCATTAAGCAGTGATGGAAAGTCCATGGTGCCGGAGAAAAGTGCAGGAGGCGTGGAAATCATTTCCACCAACCTGCTTTTGGAAAATGAAAACCGATCCCTGTAATCTGGAGAGGTTTCCATGATTGCCAATGCGGTAAAACAGTTCTGGCAGGAGGTAGAATGGAAGGATATTGATTATCTCTTTCGTGGATATGCCCCCGGAACCGGAGACGTCCCTTAACCGTATTTCCAATCCATGCCGGTGGCGGGAATCGTGATTGTTACCTCCCCCAGGACCTGGTTTCCATGATTGTGCAGAAGGCTGTACGGATGGCGGAAAAGATGAATATTCCCTATCTTGGGAATCATTGAAAATATGTCCTACCTCCAGTGTCCCCCACTGCGAGGAGAAAAAATCTCCGTCTTTGGAGAGAGCCATATTGAAGAGCTGGCTGAAAAAGAAGGGACTGGAGCTTCTGGCAAAGCTTCCCATTGAACCGGGCAATGCCGCCTATATGGATGCCGGTGCTGTAGAAGCCATTGATACCAGTAAGACACTGGCTCATGCAGTAGAGGTTTTGAAGGGGATTTTGGCGGAATAAGCTTCAATATTTCTATTCTTTCGCTCCTATACCCTTTGAAATAGGGGCACGCTCTCGCTAACCTCGCCACGTAGCAGTTCTAAGCTTTTAAAAAACAAAAGCTAAGAACTGAAGGGCTCAGATTGCCCCCTTATTCCAAAGGGTATAGAGACGAAAACATTCATCATTGTAGCACTAAAATAGGGGATGTGAATTTTTACATCCCCTTTTATCTTATGTGAACAATGGCTCTGAGCCCTCCGGGCCTTCCCCTAGGCCGTTGGATATGGCTTCCACCACTGCCTTTAGGGCCTCTTCTTCGTCAGGACCATTACATTCTACCACTACGGTACTGCCCTCGCTTTACTCCGCAGCCATCACATTCAGCACGGACTTTCCTACAATCTTACGCTCTCCATAATGCAAAATAATTTCACTTTTATATCGGATACAGGTTTGGGTAAGCACCCCGGCCGGACGTAAATGTAATCCTGATTCATTGATGATTTTTCACCTCTTGACTAAGCATATCCCCTCCTATTTTCGAGCAGCTTTCCGCTTTTTCTCTTTCCTTATTTCTTCTGATGCTTTCCGCCTTGGAAAATTCACATCCGCAATAGTCCTGCCGATACAGATCATGCTCCTTGGATAATTCTATGGAACGAAGGTATCGACTCTTTTTTCTTAAAATCCGAAGGCAGGTAGGCTATTCCGTACTTCTCTCCCAATGCTTCTCCCTATCTCATTTAAAGACGGCAGCATCTTTTTAGAGGAGAGATGCTTAAGCTGGTACAAAAGTAATCAAAAGCCTGATCCGGATGTTCTTTATTCCATGCGGCCCCGTATTGGGCAGTTTCTTCTAATCGAAGATTGAAACAGGCATCGCACCTGGCCCCTCTTTCAGGCTCCTTTTCCAAACCCTTGGCTATCTCCAGGAACTCCTCATGGATATAGTTGGAAACAATCACATCCATAGAAAAGCCCAATTCCTTCACCAACCTCTTACATTCCTCCGCCCTATGCAAAAACTCGATTTCGAATCCAGAGTTCGGGATTATAAAAGAAGATGCTGATGGAAAAATATTGTTCCAAACTCTCCAGTACTGCCGTGGAGCAGGGAGCACAGCAGACATGGAGTAGCAATCTCTTTTTTTCTCCGCTTTTCGGAAGATGGCTTTCCATCAGCTGTTCATAATTTTTCTTCATAGCTTCCTTACTGTAAAAGTCTCGAATTCTCTTGGAACGGACAGGGTTTCTCAGCTTTCTTAAAAGCCTTTGCCTCAATCTGTCGAATTCTCTCTCGGTAACATTAAATTCTTTTTCCTACTTCTTCCAGTGTTCTTGGGATGCCCATCCTCTAATCCGAAACGAAGTACGATAACCTGTCTTTCTCTTTCCTTTAAATCCCTCGAGAAGCGTATCAATATGCTCTCTAACATTACGGATTCCACATTTCCTCCGGAGAAAGAACATTGGTATCCGCCACAAAATCTCCCAAGTTGGAATCATCCTCTTCACCGATGGGAGTTTCCAAAGAAGCCGGCTCTCTGGCAATCTGCATGATTTCCTGTACCTTCTCCTCTGTCATATCCAAATGCTCCGCCAGTTCCTTTACGGAAGGCTCATAGCCAAGCTCTAAGGTCAGCTTTCTTTGCATCTTGGACATCTTGTTGATGGTTTCCACCATATGCACGGGAACACGAATAGTTCTGGCCTGGTCTGCTAAAGGCTCTGGTTTACGGACCGACGAATCCACCAGGTAGCATAGGGTAGAAAGCTTAAAGCCCTTCTCCGGGTCAAACTTTTTCCACGCCTTTAATCAAACCGAGTTTCCTTCCTGCACCAAAGTCCAGGAAGCTCATTCCACGGCCGGTATATCTTTTTGGCAATAGAAAACAACCAAACGAAGGTTAGCTTCAATCAACCTCTTGTTTAGCATATTCATCTCCTCCTGCTTCTTCATGGCAAGAGCATATTCTTCCTCTGCAGTAAGAAGGGGCACGGTACCGATTTCCTTCAGGTACATTCTAACCGGATCTTCCGTTCCAATTCCTTCCAGAAGATCCACCGCATCCAGGTCAATCTCCTCTCCCTCTTCTTCCTTTACAAAGTCATCGTCATCTTCTAACGGAAGGAGAGCATCCGGCTCCGCCTTATCTCCGTCCTTTTCTATGGTTTTTAAGCGCATCCTCATCCAGAATGGGAATAATCTCGATTCCCTTGTTCTCCAGCAAAAGCAAAACCTGCTCCATCTGCTCTTCATTTAGGGAAAAACTCCTTTACTGCCTCCTGCACTTCCCCTAAATCGATGCTGTTTTTATTACTTTTTGCCTTTTGCAGCAAAGAAGCAAGTATTTTCTCTAATTCTTCTCTTTCCAAATGAACATCCTTTCTTTTTAGGGCTTATCTCCACAGGCTCATGCCTGTGATGATGCTGAGTAACAACAGTAAAATACCGACAAAAGAGACAGAAGCCTCTTCTTTCCCTCTTCTCTTCCCTGCAACACATAGACCACACTGAAGGATGGCTGCAAAAAGAAAATGAAAGGAAAGAGAACCTGATTCTCCTCCGGCTTTGTTAAAGCGAAAATCGCCATAATACTAATCACAAGACCTATGCCAATATAGAGAAAATCATATTTCCTGTTTGGATTTCTCCCTCTTAGCCGTCTTTCCATTATACTCCTCCCAAGCTGAGGTAAAGAAGCGCCTTTTAATCGTGTGCATTCTGTTTTTCCGCCTCTTCAAATACCAGAGAGCGCTCAGATTCAAAAACGCTGTCGCTTACCTCCATTTCGGAAATACCGAACTGTTTATAAAATTTTAGCGCCGATTTCCGTTCTGGCATTGTGAAAGGCAGGAAGGCAATGAAGGAAAATAGCGGATTCCTTGGCATAAGAAAATGCGGTGTCATTGACCTGATAAGGCTGTAAATCCGCAATTCTCTGGGCAAAGAGGCTCTCCGGCTCTCCCATGGATAGCCAAACATCGGTACAAATAATATCCGCATCCTTACACCCTTCTGCCACGGATTCCGTAAAAGCGAAGACTGCCTCCATTTTCCTCTGCAATCTGCTGACACTCGGAAATTAAATCCTCCTCCGGAAAAATAACCTTCCTTGGTGCAGGCCACAAAAGTGCATGCCCATCTTGGCGCAAGCCACCATATAGGAATTTCCCATATTAAAGCGGGCATCTCCCATATAGCAAAGCTTTAAGTCCCTTAAGCTTTTCCGAAACGCTCCTCAATGGTTAGAAAATCCGCCAAAAAGCTGAGTAGGGATGAAAACGGTCGCTTAAAGCATTCCACACCGGTACGGAGGAATATCTGGCAAACTCCTCCATCCCCTCCTGGGAATAGCCTCTATACATAATGCCATCATACATGGTAGAAAGTACTCTTGCCGTATCTTCAATACTTTCCTTCTTTCCCATCTGACTGGTGGACATATCCAACATGGTACTATGCACACCAAGGTCTCTGCCGCCACCTCAAAGGCGCATCTGGTTCTGGTGGATGCCTTTTTCAAAAAAATCAGGACAATGTTCTTGCCGGCACAGGATTCTCCGTGAGGATAGCGCCTACGCCTCTTTCTTCTCTTTCTTTAGTCTCTTGGCTACATTCAGAATATCCTGAATTTCTTCTTTAGAATAATCCAGTAATTTCATAAAAATCACGTCCTGCTAAAGTCATCCTTCCTCCTTTATATATCTTCTTTGTCGAACAGCCTCATAGAGTACTATGCTGGCTGAAGTAGCAACATTTAAGGACTCTATCTTCCCTTCCATGGGAATAAGGAGTTTTTCCGTAGCACATTGGCTCAGTTCCTTTGTAAGACCATTGCCCTCATTACCGAATAAAAAGGCGGAAGGTCCTTGGAAAGGCAGCCTGAAAATGTGTTTTTCCGTCCAAGTCCAATGCAAAGACCTGAACCCCTGCACTTTTTCAAGCTTTCACAGAGAGAAAGCAAATCCTCCTCAATGCTGAAGGGCAAACGAAAAAGGGAGCCCATGGTGGATCGAACCACTTTTCGGGACTAAAGGGATCCACCGTATTCCTGCTTAGGAAAAATGTGATTTACCCCCTGCAGCTTCCGCTGTACGAAAAAAGGGTTCCCAAATTTCCCGGATCCTGAATATTTTCCAAAAATCAGAAACAGAGTTTCCTTTAGGCTTCCTTCTTCGGAAAACGAAGCAAGCCCAGAAATTCCCTGTCCGTGCTCCGTGGTGGAAATACTTTCCATAGCCTTCTTACTCAGAATACAAATCTGAGAATCCTCTTTCTCTATTCCTCTGGGTAATGCCCCTTTATAGTCTTCCTGCACATAAAGCTGAAGCAAAGAGGACGCAGGCAAATCCAGCAGAAGTCTTCCCCTTCCGCCACAAACATGCCCTTCTCCCATCGTTTCTTGGCTTTTTTTCGTCAGTTCCCTGATTTCTTTTTAATCCCTCATTATGAGGAGATTCTATTCTATGCATGAAGCTCTTTCGCTTTCTAATTTAAAAATAGGCAAAACTCGATAAAAATATTATAACAAAAAACAAGCGGAAAACGTCTATATGGACTTTGAAGCTTCAGCTACAGACTTTTAAGCTTTTAAGCTGCAGACATTTTAAGCTTCCAGCTCAGAAAGCTCAGAAAGCCAGGCTCTGCACAGGCATCACTGGCCATTCTTAAATCACCTCTTGGAGATAGAGCGACTCGACCAACCTTTGGCCCGTCCGGTAAGCAAGAGCGTTTGAATTGATTACCAAAGAAACGCTTATAGAAGGTTTTTAAGTTTTTCCAGGATTTCAGCAGGGACTGAAATTCCGGAATAGTCCGTTCATTTTTCCTTATTCGCAAAGATTTTCCTCAGAGAAAGCAAAGCAAGCTAAGTCATAGATATTTCTTGCGGAAAATCCGTAGCGTAGATGTTGATAGAGGAAGAAATCCTGTAAAAAGGTGAGGGTCCTACCACATCCTCCGTCCGTCTGACTAATCTCTCCGGTGGCATCCGGTGGCAAAAGCTCCGGACTTACCGGAGTGGATATAATTTCCTCCACCACAGTTTCCAATTCCTGATTACCGGACTTTCCTGCAAATTCTCGAAGAAGCATGGGAATAGCCGTCTTGGGAATATCTCCGTTTACCCCGTACATGGACATATGGTCTCCGTTGTATGTGGCAAAGCCCAGGGCCAATTCGGATAAATCTCCTGTTCCCACTAAAAGTGCGCCTTCCTTATTGGCTAAGTCCATCAGAATCTGGGTTCTTTCTCTTGCCTGGGTATTTTCATAGACCATATCCTTCTTCTCCCCGTCATGTCCAATATCGGAGAAATGCTGTAGCACAGCCTTCTCAATGGAGATTTCCCGCAAAGAGATTCCCAAGGCTTTGGCAAGTTTCTCTGCACTGTCATGGGTTTTCTTACTGGTACCGAAGGAGGGCATAGTGATGCAAAGGATATTTTCCTTTATCATATCCCAAAAAGAGCAAAGGTCTCCAAACATACAAAAAGAGCCAAAGTAGAGTCCAGACCGCCGCTTAATCCTAAAATCAGTTTCTTACAGCTCACATGCTCCATCCGCTTTTTTAAGCCTCTTGACTGAATGGAAAGGATCTCTCTTGCTCTATCTCCTTCCTTTTCTACCGCCTTTGGCAGGAAGGGACAGGGACTTTACAAAACGATGAAGGGTATACTGCTTATCCTTCATGGAAAAAAATACTGTGTATAGGAAGGCTCCTCTTTTACGAAAGTAGGTGCTTTTGCCGCATCCTTTCTCCTTCCAAAGAGAGCAAGATTCACATCCGCCCAGAAAATCCCCTCCTCAAAGGGCTGATTTTTCCTTTAAGATTCTTCCATTTTCAGAAATCAGACAGTGGGCAGAGAATACCATATCCTGGGTAGACTCGGAGGGACCTGCACTGGAATAAAGATAAGAGGCATGAAGATTCCCGCTGTAATGCTCTAAAAAGCCGTCTTCTGCTTCCCCGCTTTCCTACCAATTCATCAGAAGCGGAACAGTTGGCGAGAATGGGTAGCTCCTGCCAGTGCATGCTTACTGGAGGGAGGAACCGGAACCCAAAAGATCTTCACAGATTTCCACTGCAAGACGGAATCTTGGTCCTCTTCCCGAACAAAAATGAAGGGAAGCCCCCAAAGGGATTTCCTTTCTATAGCCCTCTCCCTTTAAAATGTTAGGGATAAAGCGAACCTCTTCCTTTCCTTCCTGAAAATATCTTCTCTCATAAAACTCCGCATGGTTGGGAATAAACTGCTTCGGTACAATCCCTAAGATATCGCCATGGTAGAGTCACCACCCGGTATTGAATAATTTTCCTTCCAGTAACAAGCCATAGCCAATTACAAAAAGAACATCCATCTCCTTCGTTTGTTCTGCAAAAAGGAAATTAATGCCTTTTTCTCCGGCCTCCAAAAAGACTGCGACTGATAAATCATATCCATGGCGGTGTAGAGGTCAGACAAAGCTCCGGATACACCAGCAAAGAAACCTTTTCCTCCTCTGCTTTTTCTAGCCAAAATCAGCATCTGCTCCAGATTATACTCCGGATCCGCTACCCTTCCTTTAGGACAGGCTGTAGCCACTCTTACAAAATCCCTCATACTTCCTCCTGAAATTTTCCTCTTGCCTGCAACTTCATTTCTTTTAATAAACTGTCCTTTCCGTCAAAAACAAGAACCTGTTTTTTCCCCTTGTTTCTGGAAAAAGAATACAGTAAGATCTGTTTCCTCCCAAGCCCTCTACATGAAGAACGGATATTCCTTCTCTCTTCCATCCTTCCTCTCTCCGGACGAAAGGGCTGTATCTCCAAAAAATTTCCTCCGGGCTAATCTCTATCATCTGCTTTCTTTCCTCTATGAATAATCTGATCCACAGTAAAAGCTTCCGCCAAGATAGAGATACTCATATTCCCTATCCACGGAATTCAGCAGATAGTAAGACAAAAAGAACCGGGAAAAAAGAACAATAAAGGGAATTGCTAAAAATAGCAAAGCACAAGAAAATGCCAAAGGAAAGAAAAACTGCAAAATACCTGTATTCCCCTTATCCTTCGCCTCTATCTTTCCTTTACCAAATGTTCCACATAATTCTCCATCCTGCCCTCCTTTTTCTTGTCAGCGAAAAAGGAAATAAAGCTAAGCTCTAAGCTCAGTTTATTTCCTTTTCCCATTGTAATCGATATTCTCTTCTTTGCCTAGTTTTTTTAGAAGGATTTCTTACATCATTCCTCCCATTCCTCCCGGCATCTGTGGCATAGGAGGAGTCGGCTCCTTAATGTCTGCCACAACAGACTCTGTGGTGAGTAAGGAGGAAGCAACGGAAGCCGCATTCTGTAAAGCGGTTCTTGCCACCTTAGCAGGGATCCAGAATACCTACCTCCATCATATTTACATACTCTTCATTGTAAGCATCGAAAACCGAAGTTTTCCTTTCCTTCCTTTACCTTATTCACAATAACCGCACCTTCCAGTCCAGCATTGTAAGCAATGGTATAAAGAGGAGCCTCCAGAGCCTTGGACACAATCTTTGCTCCGGTCTTTTCATCGCCCTCTAATTGATTTACCACCTTATCCACTGCCTTCTGTGCATGGATATATGCGGATCCGCCACCTGCAATAACACCCTCTTCCACAGCGGCTCTGGTAGCATTTAAAGCATCCTCCATACGAAGCTTAGCTTCCTTCATCTCGGTTTCTGTAGCAGCTCTACGCGAATTACCGCAACACCGCCGGAAAGCTTAGCCAGACGCTCCTGAAGCTTTTCCTTATCAAAGTCAGAGGTAGTGGTCTCAATCTGTCCTTTAATCTGAGCAATACGATCCTGAATCTCCTTCTTCTTACCAAGACCTTCCACAATGGTGGTCTTTTTCCTTGACTTACTTTAACAGACTTTGCTCTACCACACTGGTCGATGGTGGCATCCTTTAAAGTCTAAGCCCAGCTCTTCGGAAATCACTTCTCCACCGGTTAAGATGGCGATATCTTTCAACATTTCCTTTCTGCGATCTCCCAGTATCCCGGGAGCCTTTACCGCAACTACATTGAAGGTTCCTCTCAACTTATTCACGATAAGAGTGGTTAAAAGCCTCACCCTCGATGTCCTCAGCAATGATTAAAAGCTTGGCACCGGTCTTTACTACCTGCTCTAAGAGAGGAAGAATATCCTGAATGTTGGAAATCTTCTTATCGGTAATAAATACATAGGGATCATCCAGATTTGCTTCCATCTTCTCCATATCGGTGCTCATATACGCACTGATATATCCGCGATCAAACTCCATTCCTTCCACCAGATCAAGCTCGGTAAGCATTGTCTTGGACTCTTCCACAGTGATAACGCCGTCCTTGGAAACCTTCTCCATAGCATCGGCAATCATATCTCCTACTGTAGAATCTCCTGCGGAAATGCCGGCAACCTTGGCAATCTGATCCTGCCCCTTTACCTTGGAGCTCTGCTTTAATGCTCTCTACCGCAGCGTCCACCGCCTTGCGGATTCCCTTACGAAGCACGATGGGATTAGCACCTGCCTCCAGGTTCTTCATACCTTCCATCACAATCGCCTGTGCCAAAACAGTTGCAGTGGTGGTTCCATCTCCGGCTACGTCATTGGTCTTGGAAGCTACTTCTCTTACCAGCTGAGCACCCATATTCTCATAGGGATCCTTTAACTCAATTTCCTTGGCAATGGATACACCGTCATTAGTAATAAGAGGAGAACCATAAGACTTGTCCAAAACTACATTTCTACCCTTAGGTCCAAGGGTAACCTTTACGGTATTTGCTACTGCATCTACGCCGGCCCCTAAGGCCTTTCTTGCTTCTACTCCAAATTTAATTTCTTTAGCCATATTATACCTCCTTGGAATTCCCTGATTCTTTTTACTCTACGATTGCTAAAAATATCATTCTGCTTAACAACGGTATACTTCTTTCCATCCAGCTCTACCTCAGAGCCTGCATAACGAGAGAACAGACATGCTGTCCTACCTTCACCTGCATGGAAATCTCCTTACCGTCCACAACACCGCCGGGACCTACCGCAATAACCACAGCCTGATCCGGGTTTTTCCTTATCATCCTGTCCCGGTAAAACGATTCCGCTCTTAGTGGTTTCTTCCATCTTTTCTTTTTCCAATACAACTTTATCAAATAATGGTACTAACTTCACAGTAATCCTCCCTATTCCTCACAGATGCTTTTTAACAACAGGGCTATTATAAGAGAATTTATTAGCAGAGTCAACACCGAGTGCTAAAAGCCTGTGAAAGTTTTGTGAAAAAATATAAGAAAACAATGTATTACGAAAAATATTAACAATATCAGAAAAATAAAAGGAATTTTTATTGCTTATGTGGCAAGACAGGGTATAATCCGTCTTTGACAGTTGCGAAAGAGTCAAGAGTCCACAAACGGCGTAATTACGTCATTTATGAGCTCTTGTTTTCTTTTTGAATTCTAGCAATATTTCTACTTTCTCGTTGCAGTTAAAATCTTTTTATTTCTCTTTGAGATACAATCTGTAATCCGTTCTAAAACCAAATGTGTCGTGGAGTTTGTCTGTAAGGTCGGTTCGTGTATACCAGGGATATATCCTTCACCGGGAGCTATCAGCATGTTCATTTCTTTCAGTGTTCTTATAATGCTTTTCAGTGGTATAACTCTCACCTAACTTCTTCTCTAGAATGCGATAAAGAATCAGGGCGGTGAAGCAGGTAATGAAATGCCGTGATTCGATCTTTCCTACTGAGATATACCGGTCTGGCCTGAAATTCACTCTTCATAATCCGGAAACATTCTTCAATCTGCCATCGTTTTTGATTAATACTTATAATCGTTGCCACGTCATCTTCCAGGTTTGTGCATACGGCATAGAAACCGTCATAACGTTCCTCTTCTGTGGCAACATCTTCATCTATCGAAGGGATCATTTTATCTGCAATCTCGCCCTCAAGTACAGTGATTCTGACGTATAAAACGCTTGGGATCGTTTGGTCGTTTTTTTATTCAGAGAGAAGGATTTTCGACGAGCTTTTCAGCGCGTTCAAGCTGACGATTCCGTATCTTTCTCATATAGTCCCTGATATTGAAAGGAAAAGGTGACAACGAGATGTTGCTCCAAACCGTCTTCATTAATCCACCGGTCTTTATAGAAAGTCTTCTCGTAATTTCGACCTCATCTAGTTCACTGAGCTTGTACTCTTTTTATCTCCGATAAGGTGCCATCCGTCTTCATCAAGACAGTAATCCTTGAGGTATCCTTTTCAGCTTTTGATTGCTTGCGTGGTAACAAATTTTCGGTTTGGAGTGTTGTTGAAGACACGGTTTTGAAGTTGATGATAGCCCCTGCATCTGTACAAACAATAAACTTCGTCATTCCAAAGTCAGAAAGAATCTTTTTCTCCAATGGTTTCATCGAAGGTTGTTCATTCTCGTTTCCGTTAAAGAGGAGAAGGTGAGGGGAATCCCATCTGCATCCATAAATAGCCCCATCTCGTACAATCGGATTCGGACGGTTTTCTTTGAATGACCATATTTTCTGAAATCATCCGCTTCCTCAATCTCGAAGTAATAGTTAGTGCAGTCATAGTAAAGAACTCTTTTATGTCGATTCAGTACCATTTCGGAATTCTTGTAAAGTTGAGACTGGAAAAATCATTCTCTTTGCAAGGATTTCCAGTGCACGGTAAACGTGATGGAGCTTGCAGTCAGGCTTTTCAAGAAACTTTTTGAAAGTTCAAGAGAAGATCTCTTGGACCCGGGATAAATAATCCTAGAGAAAAGTAGCATAGACAGGATTTGATTCAGGTCAAACTCAAACTTGTACTTTTCGGCAATCTGAGCACAGATGTCATGGATTTTTAAATCATAGTAGATGTCCTTCAGAAAGAGGTAGCCTACGTTTACGCTACGGCAGCTTTCTTTCTTAATCAAGGTCGAAGAGGAGTACTTAAGCATAATGTCTTTTTTTGAAGCTTTTTCTTCTGCGGAGCGTTTGGCAGCGTACTGCTTTGCCCACTCCAGCGGAGTAAGATCTCCGCAAACCTTCAGAAGTTCATCTTCCGAACCAATCTTCTCTATAGTCTTAGTAGTGGATTTACCATCTACCCAAACTGATTTACTTAGATAATAGATTGTCTGATTTTTTGATTTTGATACAGATACTTTCATGACGCAGTCCCTCCATGCGCCCATTATACCATATATAGCCAAATATAGCTAGTGATAATTTCATAAAATTTGACAAAAAAATACAGGCTTTTCAAGGCCTGAGGAGATTTTGGAACTATTTAACTGTCAAACTACCGATCTTTAACAACAGGGCTATTATAAGAGAATTTATTAGCAGAGTCAAGCACCGAGATGCTAAAAGCCTGTGAAAGTTTTGTGAAAAATATAAGAAACAATGTATTACGAAAATATTAACAATATCAGAAAAATAAAAAGGAATATTGCTTATGTGGCAAGACAGGGTATAATGATAAGGTAGCTTGAATATGGCTTTGGAGGTTTATTTATGAAAAAGAATATTCTTGTTGCAGCTTTTAATTGCTTGCATGGCAACTGCATCTGTAATTCCTGCGCTTGCTGCAGAGGGCGCTGTTTCCAGCTATGGCGGATCTACCACCACAGTAGCAGAATCCAACGGACACTGGGTAGCTAATAGAGATGGTTCTTGGTCATTCGTAAGCAATGAGAATGGTGCACCAATCTATGGTTGGATTGTAAGTCAGCACCAGTGGTACTACATCGGGGCTAACGGACGCATGGTAAACCGGATGGCAGAAGATTAACTTTGATACCCTACTATTTCGCTCAGGCACCTGCAGAGAACCAGCCTTTAGGGATCTCTTTTTACATGAATAAGCTTTACTCTGATGGATACAGAGTAGATTCCAACGGTGTTTGGATTCGATAAGCTTTTAAAAATTATTTTTGAATTCTCAAAAAGTAGAGCAGGTTTTTCCTGCTCTACTTTTTCACTAGTAGAAAAAGGTATAAAATAAAAGAATAGCGTATATGCAAAAGCTATGATTATTTTACAGCCCCTGTTTGTCCAAGTGAATTCGGAACGGAGCTCTTCTGTTTTTGAAGATAATTCAAAAATAATTTTCCCTGCCAGATAAGGATTCCTAAAGCAATCACGGAAAGTCCCAAAAACCGTCTTGTACCAAGTCCTGAAGATTGGGAGTAAATATTTCCGTTCCCTTCTCCAGATATTCAAAGATACT
>BNJV01002064.1_pt1 | contig 33531 bp, 56 predicted proteins | sample 8540591 | NCBI WGS metagenome assembly BNJV01 (sample SAMD00202457, study PRJDB9452) | human saliva metagenome | host: Homo sapiens | reverse complement strand
AGGTCTTGCAGAACTAGGCGGTAAACGTCGTCGGGTCGAGAAGACTCCTTGAGCGGCCGGAGTGGTGATTTCCTCGTCGGATGGTCTACGTGGTGCGGGGTAAACTGGGCGAGCAATATGTGTGGAGGGACGAACCTCTGCAGCCGACGACGTTATTCCTTAGAAAAAGGTTGCCCGATAAAAGGGATGCGGGCTGATCGGTTGGTTAGAGCCTTGATTCGCAACTGGGCCATCTTCTTCCTGAGAGCGTCAATCTTAGATGCCCTGTCCTGAATGGACATGTTTCCCGCGTTGCCGGACAAGGCGACATACGAGGGGATTGACTGGCCGAGGTCTGAGTCCTCACCTATGCGAGTCGAGTCCCTGATTGCGTTACTCGGATCAACGTCGTCAACGTGTTCTCCCTGGAGTGACAAACGAATCACGTCGCACTGTTGCTGATAGGGGTTGTCCTCGCCGGTGACCGACGCCTGCGTGCAATGCCTTGCGCTTTTTAGGGCTGCCAGACCGAGAGCGTCAGGGTGGGACCTGAGTACCCTATCCTGGGCGATAGAGAGGGACTTTGCATGTTTAGAGGCCGCTCCTTTGACGTGAGATGTGGACGGGAGCTGTCGTAGAGAGTCCTCGTGTGCAGGACTCTGCGAGCGTAATCCTTCGACGAAGATGAAGAGAGCGCGGGAGTCGTGTTCACCGTGCTTGAAAGGTACGAACGCCCTCAACTTCTTCGATTGTTGGGTTTTGATGCTTTATCAGCGTACTGATTGGAGCCTACGCCTCGCCGTGCCAGTTTGTGGTTCCCTCAGGTAATTGTCCGACGACCTTAGCCGATTGACCTCTAAATTATTCTATCGGTAAGATATGATGGACCGCGAGGGTGAAGGACGGGGACTATCGACAGAAACGACGGAAGATTTTGGAGCACCTTGTTGCCCCGCGTCGAATAGCCCTGAGACTGCGAGAGGATCCCAATGCTTAATCTGGTCGAAGTGATGGATGTTTTTCGATAGCCTGGGCTACGTTTGGAGAGTCCTCTGGAGACAGCCCTCCTGAAGGTTTGCGACCCGAAAGCTCCGTGCTCGCGAGACTGATCTTCTAGCTGAGGATGTTGGGAAGGAATCCCACACGGGTGGGGGGCAAATCAGGGCGATGTAATCCTCGAAAGCGCCGCTGGTTGCTCTTCATGAAGAAGGGAGACTCGCGAGATGTTTGATCTTGAGCTAGCTCTTCATGATCTTCGAGTGCTCGGTCGGGCGTCGTCATTGTTGCGCGCGACGAGGTAGGAGCAGCTGCATGAGCGAGAGATGCCATGGCCACTGAGACCGGGTCGAGAATCTTGGGGACCGACCCATCGACGATGATGATGGGGTCGATTCCCTGAGATTCATCGGGTACTCGATGATCTCTCCGATAGCGGGAGATGGGCGTCCTTTGCGTCGATCTCATGGGGGCAGCAATGACTCGAAGCGGAGACTTCAAGATGAACGTAGAGTGGTCGATGGCCTGCTCCTTCGGTCTCCCGGAACTTCTTGGAAGATGTAGTCTTGGTGTCCGTAGCCATTCGACGCATGGCGTGAACGTAGTGCGAGATGTCATTTCCACGAGGAATGTCGAGACGTGAAGCCCACTTCGAGTTCTCAGAGTCAGCCTCAATGACGACACCGGGCGCTCGTCGATACGTCGAGCACGCTCGTTGCTGACGCGAAGATGTTGCCCATGAGATACGTGAGTGTCGTCTTGCGAACCACCGGCCGCCAGTCACCCAAAGCAGGAAGCTGCGGTTATCCGATGTCGATCGGACGGAACGCAAGCAGACAAAGGATGCATGGGCGATTTCTCGTGCTACCTGATCGCTGACATCCATCGGGTCAGGAAGCTGACTCTGGTAGGGAGCAAGACCGTAGTCGTTGAGAGGCGGGTCTGAGACAGAGGCAGTCCATTATCGCGTGACTCCACAGGGGGACGAGGGGCCGAGGGGCCGGAGATGCGGTTTTGACGCCTCAGATAGGCCCCTCGACGGGCTTTGAGTCCCAGCGCGGGCGAGGGAGGTCGCCTCTTGCTTGCAGGCCTCAACGGACTCAGCGGGAACCTTGCCATATCCGTCACCAGGCTTCATCTGCGGAGGGACCGGGGCTGTGTTGAAGACTCCTGCCTTACGGATTTTTGCGGACGAGTCAATGAAAGCCAGGTCCGGAAAAGAGCTAACAATGAGCTTGTTCTTGGCTCATCTTATCGGGTGCAGGATTACTCTTAGGGTGGGAGGAAACTTCGCAGCTTTCGAGTGAGGCCCTCTCGGTCGCGAGCAAAAGATGGGGACCTCTTCGGGCAGACTTGCAGGATTAGCCTGCAGCTTTTCAGGGTTGGTCCGGGAAAGCGACGAGGAAAGCCTCTTACTGCTCGTCTGGGATCCCCTCCTTTCCTTATCTAGTTACTGAGTTTACGTCGAGGTGCGATCTTCAGTCAGAGTCCTCGTCGGACTCCTGCGTGATGACGCCTGCGAGAACCCGCCGTATGAGCCGTTTGACCGGGATCACTGACAAATCCTCTTCCTGGGATTCCCTGTCATCGAGTATTTGCTGGAAGGTCTTGTTTCAGACCCATGCGCCTGCGCTCTTCTTCCGCGCCCTTATCAGTACGGCCAAGGTCCAATTCTCGTTTCGGCCAAGGTCCAACAATGATGCCTCCAGACCAGCCGTAGATGTGGTCCACGATATAGGCTCTGACGATCTTACTGCCACCAGACGACTTAGCGCTATCCGCACCGGCACCGATGATGTAGCGTGCATAAGTATTTGCGGCAATATTCTTGGGGTCTTCAGAATCCTTGGGCAGCTTGGAGATTCGGAAGAACCATTCAAGGTCGCTGCGGGATTCGGGAGCAATGGCCATGATGATGTACCGTCAATGAACGATGCCATCTCTGATTCGCCGTTCTCTGCAGGCGACCCCAGGAAGTCCTTCATCTCCTGAGTACCAAGAATTAGGTTGATGTTAGCTTGACGCCACTCTCGACCAGCTCGGTTGATGGTGTTCATGGCCTCCGATGAACCCTTGAGGACGTGGGCCTCGTCGCAGATAATCATGGACTGCTTGCCTATGGCCCGAGCGCGGGCGACAGAGTACTGGAACATCGTAACGAGGGACAGCATCGTGTCGGTCTCGTTGTCCGTGTAATCCTCGGGCCTCTTGTCAGCAGGGAGGGAGCGCCATCGAGTCATCCCGACTCGAACAGGATTGCCTTCGCGTTCTTTCAGTCGCGTAGAGATAACAGACGCTGCATTCGGAGGAGCCATAAAGGACGACCAGAAAGGCGACACCTTCTCCTTGTCCTTCACGAACTTCACGACCTCTTCATCTTCCAGCGGGGAAGAGTGGAGCCATTGCTGAGCAGCACCTCTCGCGTTGAGCGGTAGCGCGGGTCAAGGCAGCGGTCCTTGATTCGAGCGCTGACGCTGGTACGACGAGCGGACTAGAAGAGCCGTGGTCCGATGTCGTCTTCATGGATGTGATGACGGGCATCCGAGATGACGTTGGCAATAGCCTCCGCTCCTCGAGGAAGAAGAACGGGTCAGCCAGACCGGGGTTGTCCTGCAGGTATGACCTCTTCATGGAGATGGTCAGCCGCCCATGTAGTCGAAAGAACGGCTTGAGAGTACGAGTCTGCTTGGGGTTGTAATAGGCGACGAAAATCGCCCTGCGATGACAGCTTGAACTGGAAGCTGCATTAGCTGCGTCTTTCCGGTTTCGGGCGACCGGAAAGCGAGCGATACCGGAGTGCCGTTTTGGGGCGCGATGCAGCGTCTAAGCTCAGATCATGATCTCTGGGTAGCTAGACTTGTCATCACGGAGACCAACCATAATGCCGCAGAAGCGAGAGGTCAGCTGAGACTGGAACAGCGTGGAGAACGCAATGACGCCGGGCATGAGCGCGTTAGACAGGATGCGGACGCTTGGGCATTGCGGGCGAGGATACTCATGACGTGCCTCCAGATACGTCGGGAGCGTTGAAAGCAGTGCCGTATCCTGACGACCGTGAAGCAGTGCGATGTCCATGCCGGACTTGGCAGAGGTCTTCTCCGGGGGCCGTCTGCGAGTGCGCGCCTGGGGGCGCCTTCGATGCAATGATAATCTCCGTGTTGTCGAGGATCGGGATGTGATTACAGGTCGGGTGACTCGCGAGCAGCAAAATGAGGGTTGCCGTAGCTCAGGGAACCCTTGCGAGTGCCCGAATCCTTGTTCTTGTTGGAGTTCTTTGGTATCGGAGCATGTTGTCGATAAGGTCGTGGAGCTCGAATCTGAGCGCGGATGCTAATGGCGACGTGGGACGAGGGACTGAGATAGCAGCGTGGCGGAGCGAGTTGACTTAGCATTGCTCATGGGGTTGGGCGTAGTCGGAGGACTCTGACGGGCAGGCGGCATGTGGGGCTCGCCCTGGGCGAGAGTAATGATCGAGCGGTGAACGGGGACATGGGCTTCTGGTCCTGTAGCTGACGACGCGTGAGAACTGCTCGTGGAAAGCACCGTGCGAGGCGGTTGGGTCGCTCAGAGCCTCACTGTCCTCGAGAGTCGATGTCGGGATAAAACCATGTGAGCATGATGTCATGCACGTGGTTGAGATTGGAGATGAATGGGATTGGCAGAAGCTCGATCTCTGTGAGATGAGTCGATGTAGCGACGAGATCGTGTCATGATCAGAATACGCCCTGTCGGAGGAGGCCTTCAATGAGCCAGATGAAGCTCCTCAGAGCAGGCTTCGTGTAGTTGGCAGGATCCTGCGAAGATAGTCGGGCATGTGCCGGGGTGTCGTTTGGGGAGGGACAATGCCACTGACAGCTCCTGCGTGACCTGGATGTGGATGTCTCGACGCAGGTCGTTCTTGAAAGCTTATCTTCCTGCGACGAAAACATGGATGGGAGGTCCTTGCACATGTCAGGAAAGAATGACTGGTTCTTGGATCTTCTCGGGTTGGGTTCGGAAGCAACGAATCTGAGGTCCTTGGGGAAAGCCATGTATAGCAGGGCGAACCGTCATAGCCATGGAGGACCCTGACGCCAATGGCTGGGCGTAAGGCTTAGGGGTTGGGACGGGCTCGTTAGCATGGAGTAAGGGCCGTGGCCCCTGCCGTGGAGGTTGGGACACCGCTGACGGACTTGTAAATGCGCGCGAGGATGCGCGAACCGATAGAGTCTGGTGGGTTTCCTCCGTTAGTGCTCGGTGCGCTGCCGCTACCGTTACTGCTGGGCGCTGGACGCTGCTTCTGGGCCAGTGCGGTCTCTTCTGTTGGGGCGCGTTGCCGTACTTCGTGGAGCTTCTGGTACGACCCAGCTGCGCTGGGTCGATTGGGTGCAGAGGAGGGTTTCCTTATTAGTGATGGATAGGGTCCATGGTTGGTCGTCTGTTTGTAGGTCTTGGTTGTCGCCTTACCGGACGGGATCCTTGACGCCTGAATCGACGACCTCCTGAATCTGCGAAGAGACGCAGGGCGTAACCGTTGTTGGGCTGATTCATGGACTTTGCCCGAGACGCCTTGATCGAGTTGGGGACATGATCCGGGTTGCAGAAACGAGACCGATGAAAAACGTCACCCTTATTGGTATCACCTGTCGGTCGCTTTAAGGTAGCGCGGTCGATCTGTCGTGTAAGCCTTCGCCCAGGAGTCAAGCTGCGAGAGCTGTTCGGTTGAGACGCTCCAGTTCTTCAGCTCCTTGGGGCCGTTGTCAGCTTCGATCTTGGCGTTTGCGTCATCGGGATTGACCAGGGACGGCACAGCCACGAGAGCAGGGGAGAGCAAGGTCGGGAGATCGTCGATGCGGAACAAGATAGTGATGTACTGAAGAACGCCGTTTCGACCGTCGCAGAGTATGTCGAGCGATTCCACGTATGCGTTGGGGTGCTCTTCGGGTAGGCTGCTTTGTCTGAGAGCCGTAAACGAATGCGATGTTGGACGACAGGGCGTACCGTCGAGAGGCTTCGTCTGAGGCTGTGTCTGGTCGGGCTTCTGATCTGTGGCGGGACTGGACTGAGGCTTGTCGCCCTTCTGAGGCTGCTGAGTAGTTCCCTGCTGGTCCTTATTGGTCACTGGAACAGAAGAGGGCCCGAAATCGGGTCGGGAGGGACGGGCTGAGAGCCTCCGTTGTGCGACGCCGAGATGACCTGGCTGCCGAGCTGAGAGAACCTAACCTTGACGGACAGGGTTGTACTGCTGAGTAACCATGCCTTTTAGCTCGTGAGACCTGTCCCTGGGTTACGGGCGTTGTAAAGCGTTGACGGCAGTGGACCCGATCATGCCGAACGCGGGACGTCGGGCGAACAGACGGACGGGCCGGTGGCGGAAGCGGCTTGAGGGGCGGGACGATCCGGGCGACGCCTCCTCAATGTCCCTATCATTGGGAGAAGTGGGAGCTTTCCTGTCGCTCAGGCCCTTTTCGAGAAGTCTTTGGATTCGTTCTTGGTAGGGAGCCTTTACGTACTAAATGGCCTATTCTTCTTTAGTTCTATCCAGAAAACTAGATCCCAGATAGAAATCCTGAACAGGGCCGGAATGCGATAGCGGAGCAAGGAGAGAGTGCCATGCAATCATGTACTTGTGGATACGACGGCGCAATTATGATTGGCTTCGTATTCTGATACTGAGCCTGCTTCCTTGACGTCTATTCTTGATGACGTGTCGCCATGAGTCGGTTTTGGTACGACGCTGTCTTAGTCCTGGACGACGCTAGATAATCTGAAGAGTGAGTGGACTCTGATGCCTTCAGGGAAGCATGAGGGGTGACAGATGGATCCAGGGCGAGCTTGATCTTCTGTGAGAGCGATAGGGACGATGCCGCTGGCTTCGATGAGCTAAAGTCCTGCTTCGCTCTGATGGCGGCATGTTGAAATCTTCTTGGGATGTCGTTTCCTTCGTAATGGGATCCTGGCTAGATGCGACTAAAGAGACTCTATCCAGGGATGAAGAGGAATGATAGGGGCCGGACGGAAACGTATCCTGAACGGCCCCTATCTTGACGCCCCTCTGAAAGGGGTTAAGCCGGTTGTACCAGGGGAATATCAGGCAGCCTTCTTGCTGGCCGCCTTCTTGCCAGCGGACTTACCGCCGCGAGAACCAGTGCTCTTGTTGAACATGTTTTTCCCCTCCTTTTCAGGGTTTAGCTTGTAGAGACCGGGGAGAAAAACTCCCGCCCCTTCGACGTAGTTAACTATACCGTAGAAAGCAGGGACTGCTGGGGATTGGACGAACTTTTTGTTATAAGGTTTCGTGCGATGTCAGATCGGGTCGAAATATGCGTGTGCCCAATGGCAATGAGGACGATGGTTGACGCAAATACGGGAAAGATCGGGCGCCTGGAGATGCCTTTGGACTGGCTCTGGTCGCTGTCGTGAGCGTCCTGGCCGAACCCCAGGGACCAGTTGTCGGGATCGCCTTCTTGGTCCTGAATGGACAGGGGCCCTCTGACAGCGTGATCTTCTCTGGAACATGCAGGCCGTCGCCGTCGTCGCGCATCGGGTCGATGTCTAGGGTCAGACGAGACCGTCTCAATGTTATCCTCTGCGGGCGTTTCGTTGGTTCAGGGTGGAAAAATCTCTGAGATGTCTTTGGATCTCAGGGCTCGCTGATCTTGGACGTGATCCGAGAGAACGAGACCGTTGATGGTGGCCGTGTCGCCTTTAACGCTGACGATCTCGTCGGGTTCCCGTGCTGTCGGATAGTCACGCCCTTGACCTTCGCGAGAGCTTGATCGTTCCCTCGCTAGAACTGGATGTCTTGAGAGCCTTGAGCGCGAGGTGGTTTGGTGCGAGACCATGCGACCTCGGGGACTGGACGCCTTTCTTCGCACCGCCGTGAGTAAGATTTTGCCTTTGGGCGCGTGGCATCTGCGTGTCCCCGCTATCAATGACACGCTGCCTTGCTGACTGGTCCTTGGTAACGTCGATCTTCTCGAGATCGAGGCGGTACTTCGAGATGGTCTTTTTCTGTTGGGCGGGTCGGCGGGAGCTGGTGTCAGCACCTGAAAGAAGGACGATTCTGCCCCTCCTGAGTGGGTAGTACTGCGATGGAAAAACGCGCCGCCCGAAAGCCGCGCGCCGTTCCCTCTAGTGTATTTCTTTTTATGGCGTGAGTTTTACGCCTTATCCGTCCTAGTGCGATGAAGGGACGCCCTTCGTCGTTGGGTGAACCCGGGGCGAGGTTTGGTGACTGTCAGGAAAAAGCGTGGAGCCATGCCGTTGGGAGCCACGGAAGTCTGGGAGAGTGTACCTGCCCGCCCGCTCCTCGGATCTGTGGACTGGGGTTGATGGGCTCGCGAAAGACATGACAGGGCGTTTGGGCGACAGCCTACGAACCCAGGATAGAGCTGATCGTTCTCCACTGCTGGTTGTGCTTAAACGGCTGAAAGCCATGAGCAGCTAGCGGTTTGAGAACTGCTTTTTCGAGTCTTTGCGGTGTGGACAGAGCACTGTTTAGAGTTCCGCGTACTCGTAAATGCAGGAGATAGGGAGATGGGTGGTTTACTCTGCGTCGGTAGGGTCGTTGATCAGGATTGCCTGGGAGACGGAGACAGGAAGTGGTCTTTCTGGTTGGGCACGGGAGGAGGGTTGGATACTAGATGCCCACGGGTGGGGTTGGGGCTAGGCCCTAACGAGTTAATCTGATCGTTGTGAAGATTCATTGAGGGGCAGGGTTTACTCTCCTGTTAGTGGCGAAAAGATGAATGTAGATGTAGGGTGCTGGCGGGCTCCGCGACGACGGTGGGATGGTGCTGCCGCTGGCAGATTCTTCTGCAGGGCAGGGGCGAACCTATCAGTGGTGTTGCTGGTTTTCGGGTTTTCAGGGATGTCGCTGTTGGCAACGGTGGTCGGTTTGAGTCCGTAGCGGGAGCCGGAGACTCAGTTCGACTTCTGACGCGGGACCAAAACGACCGGATGTTAGATCTGCGATGACTCGGTACGGTGTGGATCCCGTTCGACCGCTTACGCCGGGATAGGAACAGGGATGACGGTCACGATGACGGGCGGGCAAGAAAGCAGCCGTCGATGTTGATCACCGTGTAGGCTGCCGAGCAAAAGCATCGGAACCCAGAGACGCGACGGATTGTACCTGCGATACGCGAGGGTGAAAAACCCCGATACGCGGTTAGGAGGGCCAGAAATAATCGTGAGTTTTGTCTCCCTTCTTCTAGCCTCAAAGTATATCACAGAATAGGGTACTCGTCTAGTGGGTGCCGAAGATGAGTAGCTGGATGATGGAAACGACCAGTGGGACGAAGAAAGGCGGGTGGGTAGGGAGACATTGGAATGAGAATCGAGGTGGAGCACTTCACGGCGGACGCCTGGTGTCCTCGCCGATGGATTCAGATGACTTGTCGTGACCTTCCACTTGGGATGCTTCGGGGTGCCTTCATGTAGGGCACCGTCCTTGACGGTGCCCATGTGGTCCTTGGGCTGGGAAGAACAGGTCGCTCGAGGTCCCGAAAAATCTGGTGGGGCCCGGAAGAGTCTTGAACCGACGGAGGATTCCCCGGCAGAATCTTCCGCTTGAGGCTTGCCGTTGATAGCCTCTCCCGGCTTCTTGACGGCGTTTCCCGTGGTCGGAGGGGTAACTCCCAGTTCTTCTTGTTCGTGCGCTTAGAGCGCTTTTTAGAAAAGGCGTTGGGATTGCTCATGGGTTAGAAAAAGTTTGGGATATCTTGGGGATGACCTGAACGTGGTCCGATTGAAGCGCCCGGAGAAATGGCTAGCTGATAGAATCGACGCGGGAGAACGGGTTGGACAAAAGATGCTTTCGCGATCCCTGAATGCTGCCGTTGAGCGAGAGGGATGGACGGGATCGAATCTTGCGATAGCGTCGTGGACGAACTCTGGGTTCTTTGGGTGGGGTTCGCGAACTCAGACGAACATGCACCTGTAGAACGTTGGGTGGGTGAGGTCGGGGTCTGCGGTAGAAAAGCTCTGGGACTGAGCGCTAGATCTTGGATCTCACGCAACTGGAGTTGGGACGGGAGATTGAGACCGAGGCGGGACGTGGGCACCCTCGTCATTGGCCCCGAGATGAAGAGCCGACGATGACCCTGGGGTGTCTCAGGACCTCGAAGTGGAAACATGGATGAATTGGTAAGCTCAGATATTGGAACCGTTTGAGACCTGAAAAAGGCCAGGTCGGGGATGACTCCCTCGCCGCGAATATGGATCTGAGATGACACGCCGCAGATGCTTGAGAGGTGGGTCGGGTCGGCGTGAGACATGAACGTCTGAGTTGACGAAACGAGAACCGTGGAATGACCCCCGGGCGATCAGGAGATGGGAGACCACTGACGACTCCACGATGAACCTGAAGCCCCGGTCGAACGACGACCTTGTCCTTTTTGGTGGCTGTTGAGGGATAATATGCTGAGCTGTCGATTCGCCACCCTCTCTATGGTGGCGTAGCGATCTGCGTACTTCTGTGCGGCAATGCTGTTCTTCTTGCTGTCGCTAGAAATATCGTCGAGTCGGATAGACTCAGCAGAAGGGTTGGGTGTATGAAAGCGAGACCACCCGAGCCTCTTTGGCAGCATATTCTGCCGGTCTCATAGACGTGACCGACTTCCACTCTGAACGCGCACTGAGCACCTTTGCTAGATGAGCGATGAAGCTCGTGAACGTTGCCATGATCAAGACGGGCGCGAGAATCGCAATATGAGTGCGAAGATAACCGGGCACCGCGTCTGTCGCAGTCGAGTACAGGACGTAGTACGTCAGCAGGCAGAAGATTAGGGATGCCAGTGCGGGGGCCATATGCCTGAGTTCGGTCTTTTTGACCCAGCCATGCTTACTCGCGGACATCTCTGTGTACCGATCAATTGCTGCCATTGCCTTATCGACAGACGAGACCTTATTGACTGGGAGAATGAAGATGTACTGGTCCGCGCCCATCGATAAGGGATACCGTGTGCGTTGTCTGAATGACAGACGGAACAGGGTGCAGTTTCGCGTTATTCTTCATGGCCCTCGATCAAAACTTGATGTCGTACTTTTGGCTTTCTCGTTCTCAATTCTATCGAACAGAAATCCGATTATGCGAAAAAGACGGGAGAAGCGCCCCGACCGAATAAACGATGGGGCGCTTCTTGAAAGTCAGGCTATTACTAGCTGACTAATTGCTGTCACTCGAGGCAACCTCTTTGGGCGTGACGACGACGGCGAGAACGGTCACTCCCGCTGGACGCCGATGAGGACGACGCGAGCTCAGACGAACAGGGAGGATGGCGGGCGCCGGTGTGGGCGAGGACGGTCGTGGCCTGAGCGGGCTTGTTCTCCTCGATGACCGTGGTCGTCTCGTTGGGGAGACAGGGACTCACCCTTGAAGAACGGCACTGCTATCGTCGGTTGCGGTTTTCGACGGGTAGTAATCGCCAGGGGCGGTCGAAAGGTCGTTCCGCTGACTCAGAGCAGAGCCAGTTGAAGAAATCTTGCCGTAGGGTGGTCGAAAGAGACCTCGTTGCCAGCCTCAGAGACCGCCTTGCCTGCGGGCGTCCTTCTGGGCGCGGTATGCTATGAAGGACAGGGTTCGCGCGCTCTTCAGGGAGAGTGCCGGTGACGATTGCCGTGTCGTGAGCCTTCTCGCGGTGCTTGATGGTGGGCGTAGCCTGAGTGGTGACAGCGGGCTTCGGAGGGACGAAGAACTGCTCGTCCTTGTCGTTGAAGGCTGACTGGTACAGGGGCAGGGCGGTTGGTCGCCGTCGAACGAGTGTGCGGGACGTAGTGTCAGATCGGGATCCTCGGGGATTTGGGACGCTAGTCGCCTCGTCGTTGGTCGATGTTATGGGCGCGGTTCTTGGCCTCGATTCGAACTTCTTGAGGGACGGGCGCGTCTGCCGGAACCTCGGCGGTTGACGGCAGTTCTCCATGGGATGGGTGAACGGTTGCGCGTGAGCCGTGCGGAGGTCGCCCTTTCGGGCCGGACTGGGTGCGGGCAGACTGGCCGTGGCTCTCGGGAGGGCGCTCGATGGTGATCTTGTCGAAGGCCTGAGCGCCGGGCTGAACGATGTTCTTGGGCGAGCCTTGGACTCATGCTTGATCTCGTGGCGTGGGAAGACTCTGCGAGACTCCAGTGAGACAGGGTCTGGTAGCCCTCGTAGTAGTGGAATCGTTGGATCTTTGGAGGTGTAGAACCCAGGGATGGAAGCCTTGGCTTCGCAGTTGGTTGCCTTGGTGGGGACAGTGGTCAGACACGATGTTCTCGTGTCCGGCGACCAGCGCGTTGGGCGGGAATCTGGTCACTCTGTTCCATGGGCTGATCAGAACAGGGTGGGGAGTACCGTTAGCGAGGATAGCTAACTGGAGGTGGTCCTTGTTGGTTGGACCCACTTGCCGCCGTTGGAGAAAGAGGCGTCACGTTGTCGGTGGGTCAGGGTCTCAGGCTTCAGGGTCCGGTTATCACGGTCGTGATCGTCGGCGGGTCTTGACGATGGAAGTCTCCCAGGGAGAAGGAGCGGTCGGTGAAGTCAGGGTCGATGTACTTCTGAACCTCGAGGGACTGCGAGGGCCTTGTTTGGGACGTCGGCTTTGCGGGTGTAGTAGCCGGACTTGCTGACCTTAGGTCGGCACGGGCCTATGACGTCGTGAACCTTATCAGCGGTGGGCGGTTGCAGTGGGACGACAGGCGCGTTCGGGGAACGATCTAGGGATGGGGTCCTGAAAGGTGGGTCGTGAGGGAGGATGAGGGTACCCATTGAAAGTGACCTGAATCAGCTTACCGTTGGCTTTGGGTCAGAGTCGCCGACCGTCTTGGGAGACGGTTGGGGTTGGGACGAGGGGAACCTCGGTGATGGGCAGGCTCGCGACCTTAGACTTAATGGTCAGCTGGAACGCCGTGGAGGCGTTGATCGTGTGAGGTGTGGAGAACAGCCGAGGAGCGGGGTCGTCTGGGGTTAGGAGCATGGCGGTAAGTGGAGGGACAGAGTGCCAGGTGAGACCGGATGCAGAGTACTGAAGCTGGATGGTGGGGCGCGGGTTGGTGATCGTGGGCGCTGCCAGGAGATCAATGGTCTTGCTCTTAGAGCCAGGTGAGCAGGACACCCGGCGAGTTATCCAGGGATGGTTGGTGACCTGATGGCCAGTGGGCGCCCGAGTGCGAGCGAATGGTGATGTTGCTGACGTTGTACGTCTTGCCGCCGTCCTCGGTTGGGGGGTCGTTACTATCAATATGGTAGGGCGCCAGAACGTTTCGGCGTTGGCGGATAGGTATCAGGAGCTGACGGAGCCGGGTACGTATTCTGGTCGTTTTGACTGTGCGAGCGGGACCGATGTCAGCCTTTTTCGTGAGACGGGAGGGGGGCTGCTCAGGGAGTGAGCGGTGGAGCACCCTCGTTGGGAGAGGGAGAGGCTGAGCGTTGTCGATGAAACCGGAATAGGCTGCAGGACGCAAGCTGACCTTGGGCGCCTGGACGCGGGCAGCTTGCCGTCAGTCCCTCAGACGCGGGCCCAGATGGTAAACGGATGCGCTAGACCCGCTCGTATCTCGGACGAGGTACCCAGGGACCATAGTAGCCGCGTCGGCCTTAGCCTCGGGGGCCGAGATGGCCATGTTCCCAAAGATGCTGGCTCCAACGGCAAGAACTGCCATCGCGCCAGCGAAGCTGCGACAACGAACTGCCTTAAAGGATCAGTCTCCCTTCTTTGTTTGGTAGCGAGGGCGTGGACGCGGGATGGGAGTCCTACCGTCGCTCGGTAACTCGATCTTAGCCTGGAGCTAGGGTATGTCTTGTAGCGGGCGCGAACTATCGTGAGCAGGCAATTAGGCAAAATCACAAAAACTTACCCGTCGAACTAATAAGCTGGCGTGCCTTGCGGTATGCCTCAGCACGAGACGGGGACGACGCGGGGCTAAAATGCGTGCCTTGCGTCCGCTGGGTCTGCCGAGACAGAGTTTCGCGTGGTTCGCCGGGAGGGACGGTGCGACGATGGTTGACGATGCTGTCGGTGGTTTTGCGCTACGGGACACTGGAAATGTCCTGGGTGCTGGGTAGCCCTGAGTCATGGACGGAATCGCGCTCTTAGCTTCGTGAGCCGAGATGAGCGAGATGACCTCCCGAGTTGAGGAGATTATTCTCTCAGTAAATAAATGGAGGGACGGTCAATGCGCATGGGATCTGCGAGTGAGAGCTTTGTCGACAGGGAGAAAAGGTCTCGGAACATGGGACTTGCCTACGGACGACTTTGAGGCGGGCCTCGTTGAACCGATACCGATCATGTCAATGGCACGGAACCGACTGAGTGGTCGGGGCCAGTTAATAGAGGACGTCAGAGAGGTGAAGTGGCCAGGGGCGAAGATGATGTCGTAATCACGGAGGGGCGACTTACGTCAATGGTTTGAACGATACCCCGGATGCCCACGAGGGGCAGTTGTCGTGGTCATGCGCGTCGATGACGATGTCGCTGTTACCCTTGTGGGATCTGCAATGTGTGGGATTACTCGCCTTGACGTTCATGTACGGCCCTCCTCCCTCTGCGATCTAAGTGCGGGTAACGTCTACTACTAGAAATTGTGGGGGGAAAGCTGATGTCGCATGGTCGGGAGCTACGCCCCGATGAACCCGGCATCGACTCGGGCGGCGGTCGATCACGGGAGGATGTTGGCTCGGCGACCGGCGGGCACCCTCACTGCTCGGGTAGCTCTTGCGGCTATCCTGAACCTTTGTCGTCGTTCCGATCTCGTGATCGACGAGCTTGTTTGAGGCGATCCTGTCAGTCCTTCATGTAAAGAACAATGGGTCATAGACGGGCGTCCTCGTGGTTAGCGACAGACTCCTGCTGTTCCGCACCGTAACGCTGGAGAGGCGATTACCGACGATGTTGGAGAAAAGTAAGGATGAAGTCAATCCTCTCACGAACAGGGATGTCGTCGGAACTCAGTCTCTGCCCTCAGCTGAGATTCGAGCAACTGGAAAGCGAGCCATGCCATGGACATAGGGCTCCTTGTATCAGGAGTGTAATACTCCTGGCCACTGTAAAGATTTCCGTCCTCATCGACCTCTTGGACATTACCACTGAGCAAGACGACGCGGCAGCCAAAAGCGCTGTAAACCGCAGAAAGGAGATGCCTCATCCTCTTTGCGTAAGGCTTGTAGATGAACACCTTTTTCGGGCAAAGGGGAAGAGTCTTGTCAAGACGCAGAGTTTCCTCAGTAATGCCAGTCGAGGGCTCAAAGCATACTTTGCCATGAGCTTCTCTGCCTGCTCCCTGGCTAGACGAGACTCTTCCTCGTAAGGGGAGCCGTTTGCGATGTTGAAGAGCTTACGCACCCTCTCCTGGATGCGCTTGAGCTTATCTTCTGAGTTGAGAGCCACCGTATTCTCCTTGCCGTAGGTCCGATAGCTAAAAGTATATCCACTGCCCCGGGTACGTCTAGAGATGCACACGGGGCAGTGGATAAAACGGCAGTGGGCAGACCTACAGCTTGGTGGCCAGCGTTCGACTCCTGAACGCATCGATGGACAGTCCACCCATCTTGTACACGGAACCGTACATGCCCTCAGATTCGTCGTCAATGACGCGATGCTTGAGGTCTGCATCCTTCCGACCATCCGGGATGATGATGCGTGCCATTCCCTTCATCTTCTCCGTATGGTTGAACGTGCCATTGTAGCTGTCAACAAAAACAAAGTGTGGGTGATTGATGCTCAACTCCTTATCGCCCTCGAACGACGGAGCAGCATCAGTAATGCTGCCACCCCACAAGAGGCTAACTGACATATCCTCGTGGATATAGTCAGGGTCAAAGTCCCTGAACGCCTCCTGGAATGCAGCCTTATCCTCGGCCTCTTGCTCAGCCGTCTCCCACTCCATGATATCCTTGATGTCACGATCCCAGACATCAGACGAGATAGAGTCGTACCATTCAGCGGAGCCAGGCTCACCGCTGGCATTTTCGTAAGCATCATCAAGGGTTGTGTTGTTTGCTCGGAGGAAACGCTGAGGTGTGTTCTCTGCCAGCCTCTGAACGATATGCAGCCTCGTCGTAGGACATGACGGAGGCGATCATATCCGAGCGCTCATCAGTGTCGATGTCATCCGGGTCGATGCCAATTTTCTCGAGCATGCCATCCAGGCAATCGATCTACAGTCGGTCGAGATAGAATCGTGCATGTTGTCATAGATGATGTTATAAAGCTCAAGCTCATCATCACCATCGAGGTGCATCTGAATCTGGTCAGCATCTAGGGTAGTCATCCCGAGATAAGGTGATCTGAGTTGTAGTGCAGCTCACGACTATTTAGAGCATTCTCGAGAGTGCGAACAACGTCCTCTTGCTGTTCTGCTACTGGAGGGCGCATTATTCACGAGACTAAGAGTGGGCGACGACTCCCCTTTCTGCGACGTATTCAGGCAGTCCTTGTATGCCTGCGATGACGGGTCATGATTCTGCGCACCACATCGGCCACCATTAGGGACATGGGATAAATGTAGTCACTACGTCTCCTCTATACGAGATTTGGGCACACATCCTAATGCGCCTCTTACCCCTAATTGTAGGGCGGCCAGAAGCAAGAGCCTCCGACCGCCCTACTAATCAGCCGAGATTGGTAACCTCTCACGAGCCTCTTCGTCAGAGACCACGCACGGGCAATGTCATGGATTCGTGACGGAAAAACCACGTCATAGTCATCCTGAAGCTGCTCGACACTGTACATGAGCATGTCCACTGCCTCAATCTCATCGACAGAGGGGAGGTACACGTTGCCACGGTCAATGTCATTATCGACGAAGCACCGCTCATTGTACTTGAGATGTTCGATGACATCCTGGTCCTGGAACGACAGGCCACTGGTCTCGTCGTCCAGGTCAAAAATCGCTGCCGTCGATATGGGGCGCGAGCATACCCTTGCGCCAACCAGCCCACTGGAGGTAAACGTCCCTCAGCTCAGAAATACATCGGAGCAGGGCGCGCCAATGGTCGATGATATGATCGAGCGTGATGCCGTGGACATTCTCACGAAAAAGCAACCGCGTCATCATTCACACTAGAGGTCACGCTTAGTCGTCCACGCTCAAGCAGAGCGTACAGCGGGAAGTCCACCGGCTTGACGATGTCGTAGTTGATGATTGCCGAGTTGTAGAACTTGTCCATGCAGAATGCAAGGACCGAGTCCTGCAGGGATTCCTGGTTGTCTCCGAAAACGGGGTCAAAAAACATCAACTTGTTCATCCAGTCCGCTGTAGTCAATCCCATCGACCTTGTACCAGAGACCGCGAGGGCCGATATATACGGTCTGGTTTTCGTCGGTCTTGATGAACGTGTAGAGGTCGTCATCCAGCTCAGGCAGCTCTAACTCTGCTGTCTCCGAGATGGTCTTGCCTTTGAAGCTCTTGCCCTTGAAGAAACTGCTCAGCTTGACGGGGCGGGCACCGGATGCAATGAGGCACTTCTGGATGCTGGACTGTTTGACCTTGACCATGATGGCTGCTCCTTTACTTTGGTGGATAACTAAAGTATATCACAAATAAGAGGAGAGGGCGATACGAGACTCAGCATCAATGGATAGGGGTTGTCGAGTTGCGTAGCAGTAGCACGATGCAGACGTTCGTTCAGTCAGCATCAGTACGTGAGGAGGAAGGAGCCTTGTTAGAGGGTGAGGCGTTCTGCAGGGCGCGGCTAATGATCGCCGAGATGGGCGAACAGTAGCTATAGGCTAAATAGTCTACCCCTTCTTCGCTACGCTCGAAGTTGTAATCGCAGAAAGTCTCTTGGGAAGAGTGCGAGAAAGGGCTTTGCTGTGAGCGGAGGAAGAAGAAGAGACGGGTGCAAATGGGGAGCTGTCGCTAGAAAGGTTGGTTGGTATTGATGGTGTGGCAGGAGAGGAAGGGCCGGTTGAAATGACTGGTTAGGAAATACTGACGATGGTGGCCCGCTACAGGAAAGAGAGGCGAGGTCTACGCTGCCCATGAGAGGACTGTGGACGCCCCTAGAAACAGCGTTGACGAGCGCCCGGTACGAACGCCAGAACTCGCGCGCTCTGCCGCAGAAATCCGCGGGTGGGGTTTGGGCGATCGTGATGCGATCTCGGGTCTTGAGAATATCGCTAGTGAGGTGGTTAGGACTCAGGAGGGGCTCTTCTGTCATGGTCCAGCGTCCGCTGATGAATCAGAATAATCCGAGGAGAACTCACGGCGAATCTGGCTGCTAGGGAATACGTGGTGCAGCGTTCGACTCGATAACAGCTTGAATCCAGTAGCCGTAGGGGTGCGCTAATCTCAGAGTCGGAACCCTTGTAGAGCTTGGATGTGCTCCTGAAAGCCACATCCACGTCGGTGAGGCCGTCAATCTGAGACAGGGGCGACATATCCGAGGTTACGGACGATAGCAGCCCCTGACAGCCGCTGCGCTATTCTGGAACTGGTCGATTGGTGAGTTCTCAACCTTACTGAGGACATAGTCGATACGGATGTCGACGGGTTGCTCTTCATCGGGTTCCTCGAACTCGAGAGCCTTATCCTTGTCGACGATGGCGTCGAGGCGACAGAGCGCCGACTCAATGACCATGATAAACAGGTTGCGCTGATCGGGTGATGCCTTCGAGGGTCGGGTTGAAGCCGTTGATGATCTCATGGAGAGAAACGGTAGAACTCGCGATCGGCTTCTGCGATGAGGCGGTCATGTGGAATGACGTGTACGTGGAGAGGAACTGGCCTGACTCGACGAAGTCCTGCTGAGACGCGCTCCTGTCCGATAATGCCGGGTGCGACTCGCTCACGAGCTCCTGAACTGCTCGCTCCTGCTTGGTCTTAGCCGGGGCGAATAAGTGTGCCCTGGAGCTTACCACGAGCTCGGTCAATGAGGCCGATTGGGAGCTAGGGTCCTGGATAAGACAGTTGGCGTCATTGTGGTTGATGCCGCTCTGGGTTTGCAAAGTATCGTGAGGAGAGCGGTTTGATGTGCTACCGTCGTATTCTCGCGTGGATAGAATCTTGTCGAGGGTGAGACCCTTGATCGCGCGGTCGAACGACGACGCTTGTTCTGGGTGACCGACGGAGGAGGGTCGCTGCCGTGAATGTCTTGACGCTGTAGTAGTGGGGATCGGGATGGGACTTGATCGTGACGTTCCCGTCATGGTCCTTCTCTGCTTTGAGGAAGGTGGAGGTGGGGAGGGAACTGGTTGGATCTTGCCGCTGGCTTCGCCGTGCCCGTAGTCATGGTGAAATCCGTGGTCGATGTAGACCTTGCCGGCAGAACGTGAGATAGGCTGATGTATTTCATGAACTCAGTTGCGGTTGGTCTTTGATGTAGAGCGCGGTGCATGAACGTGTACTTAGGGCTGAAAGATTTGAGATGGAGCGGAGTATGCGTCGGTAGCAGCCTTGCGCCGATCCATAGTCTGCAGGGAACTCTTCCTTGGACGACTGGTTCCTACGTGATGCCTTGGTGCTAGAGTGTGGCGTTTCGTTGATGTCGCTAGGGATAAGGAAGTTGGGGATCGCCATTGAACTTTCGCTGTTTACGCTCCTGAGTCCGCTTCTTGCTGAACACGAGGTCTGCCTTTTCCTTATCCTGCTCAATGACAGTCGTCGTGAGACTGAACGGTCATATCTCGCGTGACACGATCAAACTGCTTGGCGAGCAACTTGCCCGACCAAGGAGTGGTCATGGCCTTCGGGTCAGTTTCCAGTCTCGGCGGTACAGTAGCCGTCGGGTCGATCGACTCGCGAGGAGTCAAAAGACCGACGCCTGACGGTTGAACGACTCGGGCTCTCAACATGTACAGCAAGGAGAGCCTTGAGGGTGAGGCAATATCTCCGCCGATGAACCTGTCGTCGCTACAGGGAGATGTCCTCGCGAGATGTCCCAGATGGTGTCATGCTGGTTGTCAGGCCGAGCTATGTCCTTCGTGAGGACGTTGATCGGGATTGAAAGACTCAGGGTTGCTGGATCGTAGGGTCATGCCCTGGTTTGGGATCGACGTTCATGAGCCTGAGCAGGAGTAATGGGCGGTGAGGGACAGACAGGCTGCAGCGCGGGCGTCCATGCGACGATCGGAGAATCGCGGTTCTGGACATGCTCTTTGGGAGAGCGAGCTACGCAGAATCCTTGTCTGGGGTTCTCTCGACCTTGGAGATGCTAGGGAGTTTTTCCCTGAGGGTCTCGCTTTCTGACGTGAATCTCCGGCTGTTTGGGCGAGGGGTCTGCGCGGCAGCGCTGCCCTTTGCTGGGACTTGTGAAAAGGTCTCGGTGTCGAGTTTGGGACGGCCCCAGTAAGTTCCAGGCGAACTCCAGTGAGGGGCTAGCGCGTGCTGCCCTGTCGTGTGGGTTGGTGATTGCGTCAGAGAGACTTGCCCATGGATTGTTGCAGAATCTTGCGGTGGCGACTACGCACTGAGTAGGGGTTAGCGAACTGGTTGGGAGACGATGGAGTGTTCCATGTCCCATGGGCGCAGCTCCAGAAGTGGGTTGGTGAGGCTCTCGACTGAGGTTCGAGTTAGTGGTGATGTGGTCGCTAGTTCGTGGACCGCCTGGTTCCGTACAGTGGGGTGTGGACGACGATGCGGTAGCGACAGTAGCCGACCGCAGGTAAATCTAGAACAGTATGAGATCGTGCTGGGGCGCGGACGGCGGACCACTGCTTGTATTTAGTTCGCTCTTGAGAACGTGCGGGTTATCGTCGAACTGCATGTCGCTAGAAGTGTAGACAAATGTCATGGGATGAGCATGCTGAGCTGGGTCTCCGACGGATCATGGAGCGGAGTTCTAGCCTGATGGTTGGGTAGAGAGGCATGGACGCCGATGAGGTGGCCTTTCTTGATAGTGCGTGCCTTTTTCTGCGTGCGTTTGGGCGAGCTTGTCATGCCTCCTCCTGATCGTTGATAGAGATGAGTAGGGCCTACAGCATGCTCTTGCTTCTGGCGGTACGCTGCTCTTGAGATGGCGCGTCAGCTGGGCCTCTAGCTTCTGGTAGTGGGGGTCTGCTTTCCTGGCCTCTTCTGCCATGGCAGACCATGGAATTGACGACGGAGACTGGGCGGGTTTTCGTAGACCAGGGGTTTCTGCTCGTCCTGCTTACTATCGGCGGGCGTCGTTCTTCTTCTCTTCTGCGATGATCCTGTTGTAAAGCAGCGACGGCTCTGTGCTCGGCGTGGGGTATTGGGAGCTTGCATGGGGGTTTTTCCGAGTGATCGCTGCTGTTTATCGTTAGCGGGTGTGGCGGTGGGCAGCTCTTCGTCGTGGTCTGCCGATGTCGAGTGCTCTTTGTAGGAGTCTCCTCTGGGATCAGTCATAACAGGGCTCCTACGGCGACAGGGCGACGACGACGGACGGTCGGGTCTGGTTGGTCCTGGGTCAGTGCTATCTGGTGGTTTCTACGACGGGCGAGCTGGCACGGACTGGGCCACTGCGACGGCTAGGATGAGACGACGGCGACGACGCGAGGAGATGTCGTTGGTCGTTGGATCGTCATTCGATGCCTGGGTGCGCGGCGACGACGGGTTTGCGTTTTTCCTCGTCGTGGTGGATGCTGAAGTAGCTGATAGGGACGGCAGTTAGTCTCCTGGGTCCTCAGGGCTAGGTCTAGAGTCAAGAGCTGGTGGCTTTCTCCGGAGGGTGTGGCGGTGGGTACGCCTTGCAGACTGGAGGCACTGGAATAGCCTCGATGACCGCGTCGTCGGGTGAGGTTGAGTCAAATCCCGTCTATGTGTTCAGGTTGAGAGCTTGACTGGGTGGGACGGGTTATCGCGGTCTTTCGAGTGGCCAGTATAGATCCGAATGTGTACTTAGTTTGCAAGGTGCGCACTGAACAGGTGTGGGTCCGAGAGCACAGTGTTGACGTCTAGGGAGGTCGTGATTCTGGACGGACCCTGTAGCTGGAACTCGCGCGCGACAGCAGGCAGTTCTCTGTTGGGTGGGTGATCAGAAGCTTGGAGAGCTTCTGTTCCAGTACCTCGTATGTCGGGTGCAGGTGGTGAGGACGGTGAGGCCTCAATGTGCCCAGCATGGAGGAGAACGACGGTGGGAACTTGCCGTTGGTTTGGTCGCTCTTGGGCGGGACGTGGGCGCTCTGTGTCCCTCGGTGGTCACTCATCGTCGTGGTCCCATGAAGAGACGTCTGAGAGACGATTCAGGTCATCTCCTGGTGGACCGACAGGTGGCGTGTAGCCTGTGTACAGAGTGAAGTGCACCTTTCGAGGCTGAGTTGGGGTCGAACTCGAACAATGGAAAGTAGCCCATGCTGAAATCTGGACAGAACTCAATGCAACACTTTTCAATGCCGAGTATGGGGTATTCTCAGATCTGCCCAGACTCGATTTGAGATCGTGCAGGAGCGATCTTGACCGACTCTTCCAGATTGTCGTCTTTCTCGCCGATGACGGATTGGCTGATGAACCAAGACGGTCGTCCTGTGCGTGGTTCTCACGATATTCAGGGTCGACGGGGCAGGGCAGCGGAATGTCGATGTCCACGTCGATGGTTGCAGATACTGTAGTTGTTGCGCTTTGGTACGCGCGTACACGCGGTGGCGTATCGAGACGCTTGACCATGCGTCTGCTGGGGTCTTACCTTCTGGGAGTAAAGCCGACGCAGTTAGTGTCCCTCTTGGGGTCAAAGTCATCTAGGAGGCGCTTGTGTGAGTCGCCAGCATACCAGAGAGGGTATCCACTACCCATTGAAAACAGGAGCTGCGCAATACGGTGCTCTTCTGTTTCGTTGGTATTGGCTTCTTGACTAAGAGCGAGGACATCGTCCATGATGTTTTCGCTGGGTTCGTAACGCCCGCCAAAAAAATATCGTCAGGAATGAAATGGGAGATAATGTCAAGCATGCCGCGATAGATAGCGGAACGACGATCACCTTGATCGTTCGACAATGACGTTTGATACCTCCCTAGTACGTTAGCGGCGAGTCCGGTACCGTACTAGGGAAATGTACCGGCCTCGCCGCTAAGGTTTAATATACTCTAGATGCCGCCCGGCATCTAGTTCAGATCGCCTGAAAAGCTGTGGGAACGATCACAGTACCGACCAGAACCAGCGCCACGGCGATGTCGGCCAGCGGTCGCACGACCATGTTCTCAACCGGGCCGTCAGTGGTAATGAGGTCAAGACCAACGCTGACCGGAATGGGCCAGAAGAACTTGATCTTGCCAGCGATCATATCTTCAATGTCGTGGGAGGGCACGCCGCCAACAATGGCCGCGCGCGATCGCAGGCGTGATGGAACTAAAGGCAACGTAAGCGACGATGGCGACGAGAGCAACGGACGCTGCCTGGACGACCCACTTCTTTGTACCGTGACTGAGCCACGCTCAGGTAGCAACCAAACGCAGCAATGAACACCCACGAGACAATGTTCTGCGCCGCGTACCAACCCAGGAGCGATAGACCGATAACCGTGAACACCGAGTGGGTGCCCTTTCGGTGACCACCAGCAATTGCCCTGACGAGAGGGCTAAGCATCGAACCGATGAGTCCTGTTTTCTTGACGATGGTCGCTCCAGGCTCATCGAAGTCAGGCGCGAGCGCATATCCACCAATGGACATCGTAACGATGAAGCAGAGGGCGATCTGGCTCCACGTCATCGCGGAGGTCGCGGCGTTCATCGTCTTTGACATCTGGTCAACGAAGCCGCCCGCCGTAGACGACCATGTGTTGTTGATAGTTTCCCACTGCATATAGGCGAACGCGAAAGCGCCACCTACCGCTGCCGAGAGGGGCGTGTGTTTTTGCCATCATCTTGAATGGTCCTTTTCGTCTTGTTCTACCTAAAGTATATCACAGATATACGCGCTCGCCTAATCGTAGAACGGCGCTCCAGAGAGCGATTTAAGGCGCGAACATCCCTCGGGGTATCTCCCGGTCGAAAAGGGAGATGAAAAGCCCCCAGATAGACGATTGGAGAAATCTATCTGGGGGCTGGTCTCAGACACGCGAGAACTGAGCTAGTTGGACTAATAGGAACAAGACATCGGCGTTCCGGTGGTGGACGTAGGGCGGGCGGGACAGGTGGTGGGCGGAGTCGCCGGGGCGGGCTGGTGGGGAGCCGGGATCTGGGCAGGAGCCAGGTGGACAGCGTGAGCGCCTCAGTGGGGAGCCAGGGGTCGCGGAGCAGAGCTGCTGCAGCCCAGGGGGTCTCCTCGCAGGGCGGGCAGCACGCAACGCTGTGCAGCAGGTGTTGAACATCATCTCGACGCGTCCGAGTCTCCTGGGTGTCAGCGGACGTGTACTCGTACGACCTTGTCGTCCCGCGCCGACCTGGCTCGCTGTGATGGCGGAGGTGCCGGTCTGGACCAGGATCTTGATTGCCTGGCTCTTATGGTCCGTGTGGACCCGTTGCCGTCAGGTGGAGGTGGTCGTGAGCAGCCTCGGCAGAGCCGATACCGATGCAGGTTGGGCGTCCTTATCGAGGTAATCTTACGATACTCCAGTCAATTAAAATCATGGTGGGCCTGAGGTGGGCGCAAAACCAGGCCGGGGTGAGACCACCACCATTGGCGGTCACCAATGTTAGCCAGGAATTGCCAAAATGACAGATGCCAGCCTGTGCGGTATTGCCGCGAACGGTAATCGTTGGGCGGCGGGGGTCTCGTGGTGGTGTTGTTGGTGTCAGGCTTCTTGGTGTCGGACACGGACGGTTCGGGCCGTTCGTGTTCGTTGTGTCATGACCGTGAGATGAACTGTGGTCTCGGGTGACGGTTGGGCCCGTTCTCTCGGATAACGCCGCCATGATCACCAGGATCGAGGGCGCGTGCCTCTTCGTCGATGAGGTCTGGGTGGTAACGACGGGGCCGTTGTCGTTGGTGCCCGTGCCGAGTACCGTTATCGCGCGGTTGGTCCGGGCCGGACTGCGACAGCGGGAGTGAGTGGGAGCAGGGGCCAGGGGTCTGTGCGGTGTCCTTGGGCTGCTCGGTGGTGGACTGAGCAGCCTTGCCATTGTCCTTGCCGGGGTCTGCGTTGTGGTTGGTGAGCGGACCCGCCCAGCGGTAGCGATGGAAGCGATCGGGGCGGTCGCCGCGACCGCCTTCTTGATGTTGATGTTCATTGATGTGTTCTCGAATCTTGTGGCTCCGAGACTTTCTCGGTAACTACCTTCGAGAGACTATATTAACGGAATGAGGACGGTGCGTCTGTTACGCCCGTTAAGTATATCACGACAGAGCGGGTGATGATTGACCGTGTGAACGCCGTCCCTATCGGCCTAGTCTATAGGGGCGATATTCACGCAGTTAAGTCGCGGTCAGATAAGACCGAAGGGCGCTGATCTCCTGGGAGACTAGTGACGAGATACGAGTAACGCAGGGCGCTACTGGGGATGGTCTCGTTGGTGGAACGTGGCAGCATGAACGACTGAACGGGGAACTGGAATACCTGATCGACGTTTCAGAGTTTGGGTCGAGTCGGTCTCTCCGGTCGGGGTGACGACGACAGGAGGCCCTTGCTGGTCTTGCTTGCACCGATAGAATCTGCGAACCCTTGTTGGATGTCGCTGGGCGGGGGCCTTCCTTGCAGTGGCGGCGACGATCTCGTTGATGAGTGTGGATTTGCTCTCGTGGGTAGCGTTCTTGTCAACCCTCGGCGATAGCTCGATTGATAGCGCTGGCGCTGGAGGGACGGAAGATGCCGTCTTTGTTTGGGAGGTTCTTCGTAGCGGTCGAAAGATTGCTCCGTGAGCGCCGACTTCGTAGGTGCGCTGCTTTGGCTCTGATCGGGGTGAGGGGTTAGTGGTCGGCTCACTGCTAGGAGTGCCAGTTGCGTCGCTAGTGGGATCGCTAGATGGCGAGCAGTGGCGTTCCGTTGGTCGGTGATAGCGGGAAAACGGTGAGACGAGTGGGCAGCAGCGGTAGGACGAGTGCGATCAGACGACCGAGGTGAGAGGCCGACAATGCCCCTACGGCTACGACGAGGGTTGTCGTGGTGTCCGATGTAGTCATCGTCAAAGATCAACCTCTAGGGATGACTGTCGTCCGTGGTGGTTGTTGGCCGGGGCGGCAGGTCCGTCAAAAAGCAGGTCGATGTCATCGTTCGTTGAGATGAGATCATCGTTGCGGCTGTGCGCGCTCTGAGTGAGCGGCTTCACGGGAGGGACTGCCTGCGGAAGAACAAACGAGGTGTCTTCATTCCCTAGCGGGGCATAGGGGATAGGGTCGGGCATGGGAATAAGGGGAAGCTCATCGTGAGTGACAGTCGGGCTGGGGCTGCTTGTAATGTCGATGTTCTCATCCTCGTCGTCGCCGAAGATGGAGGTGAGATTGAGCTGAGGCTCTGCCTCCTCTTCCTTGTGCTCCTGAAGCTCTGAAATGACGGGGAGCTGGAACTCTTCTTGCTCTGTATCCATCGTCAGTGAGATGTTATCCGAATCAGACTCTTCTGCGGCGAATAGGTCAGACTCTTCAGGGAGGTCAAGTTTTAGTTCTTGAGGTTCTTCATTGTCGGCCCCTTCATCGTCAAGAGATAGGAAGTCGGCAGCGGGTTCTGTTTTCTTCGGCTGTTCCTGCTCGATCACAGGGGGCGGCGGGGAACATCATTCTCTTCGTTGACGTTAATCACGTCCATGAGTGATGTATCGTCGTCCATCGCAAAGAGGTCATCCAGAGACATGCCAGCGTCGCTATCACTGACTACCTCTCGCTGTTCCGTTGAGGTGGCATCGCTCCATCGTCCTCAAAAACCGAGGGAGACTGTTGAGGGTCCATCTCTTCGTTGTCCGACATCTTGATCTCCGATCATTTGCAGGGTAAGCTCTACTGTTCCTAAAAAGTGATTCTAAGGGCAAGGAAAAGCCTTGAATGGCTCACCTGCCCTTAGAGTGAAGGAAGAATCAGTGCTTGATGCCGTGCTTATTGAACCAGCCCATCAATGCCTGCGCGTTCATCCTGGCGTCATTGATAGCTCTGTGGCCGTCCTGGTATCCGACACCGACAGATTCCGATAGCCCCTTCAGGGTGTTATCTTCTGTGTCGTGGTCGAAAGTCATCGAGCCAGAACCATCGTGTCTACGATGCGCTTCCCATCGTGTGCTGACCTCACACGCTCGGATGAGTGGTCAAGCATTTGTGAGTCGAACGCCCGGATGTTGTGGCCAACGAGAGCATCGGTATCATGATGAAGTCCGCGTACCGCTCTTGGGAGGCCGTGTCTGACCTGAAGTTGGGCTTGCCTCGAACATCGTCCATTGTGATGCCGTGGACATCCTCAGCTCCGGTGCCTCGCATATCTGAGAACCGCTTGTCGGGCGCGTACATCTCAGAGAACTCTCCAGAATCTCGCCCTGCCGTTCATTTTGACCATGCCGACCTCAATGACCTCGTTGCCTGAACGGTCGAAACCGGTTGTCTCGAGTATCGACAACCACGAAACCCTGTCCTCGGGCACCGAGCCGGATGACATCAGTCCTCGAACCGCTGAGGTCAGGAACCTTGACCTCGTTGGCATCTTCGTCCTCGTAGGGGAGATGACGGGTGGTCGTGGGCCTGAGCAGGTCTCGGAAGATACCCCATGGTGGGGTGGAGTGGTGGACTCGTTGATCTTGGGTTTTCAGTCGACGAGGCTTTGACGACCTCGGTGCCTCGCATGCGAGACGATCTCAGTCACCTGAGAATGAGTCTAGGTGGTCGGTGTGCGTAGTGCCCTCGTCCTGGAGACTTGGGTTGGGGTTTTTAATTAGCTCCTTCGGGGTGCGGACGTTTTTCGATCTAGTTGCCGTTTGTCCTGACAGTGCGATGAGGCGACCTCGGTTCCGGTTGGTGGGGTCTGGTGGTGGAGCTGGCACTGAACATGAGCCGGGATGCCCGTGCTCAAAGGTTCTGCCAGTTGTTCGTTGTCTTAGAGCTCAGGAACTCGAACAGGGAGAGTCATAGTGAAGATGATGCCGTCGAGGTTGGCGATCATGTGAGGCGGGATCGGGCTTGCGCACGTCCGCTTGTCGCGTCGTAGCGAGAGGCGGGGTTCTGTGCCTGGAACTCGATGGCGTTCATGGATTTGAGCATGTTGCCTCAGTGAATCGCTGTGATGTCCTGCAGCCCGGTCAGGGAAGAACTCCTGTCCCTCCGTGATCTCGCTGAGCTTAGATGCAATAGAGTCCATGGGCGATGGGCGCTTGTTGCCGAGGATGAGTGCTGGCATCAGAGCCGCCGAGCAGTCTGTCAGTGCTGGAGCCACTGGACGGAACGGGACGGGGCAGACTCATGGATCTGGGCGCCAGGGAACCTCGCCGGGCAAAGCCACTTGAGCTTGTGATCGGCGCTCTCGCCGCGCGGACTCTGTTACGGGGCGAAGAAGATGCTTGTTGAGGGTTGTCGTCGATCTTCTTCTGTGCCGCGAGAACCTGCATCTTGGCCTCGAGACACCTTATCGGCAGGGGCGTAATATGCAGGGTCTTGCCAGCCGTGATGGTCTAGCTTTTCCTTGAGCTTGTCCGTTTCGAGCACCTTGCGCTTGTAGTCGTTGACAAGCAACATGTGCTCTTTCCAGCCATGGCCTTGTTGAAGTGCTTGAGAACCTGGGCGTTCTTCTGCGCTTCAATGATCTAGCTCTCAGGGATACCGATGTTCAGCGCGGGCACGAGGCAAAAGTGCGCTGGCATCGAGTGTACGCTGCAGGAGTTAATGCGGTGCCTCGTCACTCCGCAAAACTGCGGCTGAGGACACGGAGAAAAACTCTGTAGTCGTGGGCCTATTGCTCATCTTCGGGTCCTTTGTTTATGAGGGCGCTAGTCCCTCGTCCGTTCTCACTATCAGTCTATCCCGCATACGCCCTTGTTTCCAGGGACTATCCCTACAAGATAAAGAGGTGGCCCAGCGGTATCGTAGGCAATTTTACCGCTGGGCCACCCTAGACCAGAATGACCGATGTCAGTTGTCGAAGATGTTGCCGGAGACCTCAATCTCCGTTGCGTTGATCTCGCCGATGGTCCGGTCAGATTCGCCTGACGACGAACCTCATCTCCGACCTTGAGGGTTCATGTGAGCCTCGTTGTCCGGGTCGAGATGCGGGATGATGAACACCGCACGTCCGGTGAGTGGGATCCTTGAGAGCGACAGAGGTCCTGACGTCACCCGTGGAGTCGTAAAGTCAGACCGGAGGCGATGATTCCGTACTCCTGACGCATTCGATCTTTGTCGGGTAGATCTCCGAGATGACAGCGGATAGCTTGTCATCCGGGATGATTCTTGCAATGTCGGGCGGGTCGAGCAGCTCCATACGCTGCCGATCAGTTACCGAGATAACGTTCGTGGACATTGTTTGCCTTTCTCAGTGTCCTCGTACGGGCCTTCCAAGCTGCGGGGAACATCTTTGCGGCCTCAGAAAAAAACGCTGAGTAGCCTTGAACATGGATAGCGGTAGACTGACGGTTTGCAATGTTTGGGTCGTGTGCCAGGTGACTGGAAAAGCAAACCGCTACGAAAAGCAGTTGGGAGCTTGATCTTTGCGCCCATCGTCTTGTCAGTTTCTTCCTCCAGATCTTTCAGGGGAGCCTTCGCCCGCCGACCTCTAAAATACTATCACACACTGAGGGAGCGCTAGTCAAAAACTCACTGGGAGAAACAGTGTGGAGGACTCGATGGGCCTTATCGACGGAGGGTTGTACTTGTCCGCGATCGGGCTGAATCCTTTGCGTACTGGCGTGTAGCTCGTGTTCGGGGCTCCCACTGGGACGGCCCCATAGCGCCCTTTGGCTGCGTTAGCTGGGATCGGGCGGGCAGGTCAGGGATGGTTCATAGCCTGAGGTTTCCTAGTCCCACTTGTCTCGCCATTGGGATTGGGCTGTGTTTTGGAGGATGATGTGGTCGATCTGGACGGCCATGGGAGGGTGCTGCGTCCGCGCTGGCAGATCGTAAGTCTTGCCCGTGTAAGGGTCGTTGATGATCTCCTTGATAAGACCAGTGGGATCCGTCCTTGCCGACCTTGACGTTCTGTAGGTCGCGGTCGAGGATGTCGTTGCGGGTGTGGGTCCGTTACCGTTGAGGTCGTGGCGCAGGGCCAGAACTTGCCCTCGCGGTTGATACGTGCTGCCGTTCTCGCCCTCGGGACGGAAATGTTGTAACCACCGATAGCGACCTTATCGCCGGAATCATTACTGGGGAGCGGCCTGTGTCTGCGACAGGGGCCGGGGGCCTGAGTGGGAGTGGTGGTCTGGCTCTGAGGTGCCGGAGGGGTCTGGCAGGGTGTTTCAGAGCTTATCCGGCGTCACGCCGCCGAAGTAGGCGATGACAATCACAACTGCGAAAAGGATGACCAGCAGGCGAACGATAGTGTTGCTCCACGCGATCTTGGCGAGGTTAACGACGATGCTCGTCGGGTCTTTCTTCATCTTGTTGTTCATGTCTTTCTCCTTCGACTACCTAAGTATATCACAGAACGAATCTATGTCTACTCGAAAAACGACAGGTCAGAATTTGTAGTTAGCGGCATCCTTCTGGATACGGTCCACTGCCTCGGAGACAATCCTCTCAACCTCAAAAAAATAGGAACGAGGGCGGGGACACCGAAATGCCACCCTGATCAGGTACTGAGCCTTGGCTTCTTTCCACACGGACTCAAGGTGAGTGCACGCTCGACGGAGGACGTACTTCTTGAAACGCTGATCTTCCGAGGAGCAACGGTTGAACTCCTGCATTGTCGCAACGGCATCCTCGAACGTCATGGCATCTTCGAGCTGCTTGGTGACGGCCTTGAGAGTGGACGACAGAACGGCGATCTTGGCATTGGCTTCAGTCAGTTCATTGTTGAGCTTATCAACCTCAGACTTCATATCCGAGACCTTTGCCTTCTCTGCATCCAGCTTGTCGTTAGTCTCGGAGACATCCTTCTTAGCCTGGCTAACAGCCTCATCGGCCTTCTCGGTCGCCTCTTCGATCTGTCGGCGCAGCAGGGTTCACTTCAGCCTGCATTAGCTCAACCCTACGAGACTGCTCTTCCCACGACAGAACCTTATAGGCACCAGCGCTGGAATTGACAAGAATCGTGTCGGCTCCGTCCTCGGACTCGATGACATGAGCCGAAATCGATACAGGGGTGGTCATGTCCCTAATGCCGACGTACTTGACCATTTTGTTGTTCTCCTCGTTTACCGTTGTGGTTACTCCTAAAGTATATCACACAGCGATATACGTGTCTAATCAGGGTTCAGCAAAGCCCCAAGGTCCACGTAGATACCTCGAGGGCTTTGCTGAATGTCGAGGTTACAGGAGTCCATCATCATGCACGGACCCCGGTCCCACGAAATAGACGTTGAGGAGACGCAGTGTCGTTGTTCTTGACCTTGCTTGGTCACGAAAGACACGCCTTGAGCTTAGGAGGCATCGTTCTCGTAAGTCAGATCATGACCTTGAACCCTTGCCAGCCTGTGCAGACATAGGGTCAGCAGCCTGGGCATCCTCAACGGAGGAGCGGCGCGCTGTGAAGTCTGTTGTGAGACAGACTGGCCGTCTCCCAGTACACGAGCATTGCCGAAAGCCTTGATCGTGTTCGTGCTCAATGGCATTTCGTTGGAGCCAGACAGGACCCAGGCGGACAGCTAGAACCGCGTCGCGGCTGGACACACTGGTCTGAGACGACACACGAGGGCAGGAACCTCAGTCTGCCACTATCGCGGGCGAGGGACAGCGCGAACAACGATGGCGATGATGCAAGTCCGGCACAGCGCTACTGATCTTCTTGCGACCACTGCTCAGTCCCTCGTTCTGGGCCGTCGTCATCCATGGTCGTGGGTCGAGGTCATGGTCGTCTTCGATGTCGTTGTCGTCGATCCATGATTGAGTTGTAATCGGTCATGATCTCAGACCCCCTTTCTCTTGCTCTTTAGCTTTGGGCTATCGTCGGACCGTGCGATGTATTGCCGTGGGCGGACGACTGGCGACGGGACTCGACGCTTCACCTTTGACGATATTGGTGCGAGACTCTTGCCTTGACGGGCCTTCCACGCCAGATGCCTTGGCTCGGACACACACATGTCGTGGTTCATTTCCGACGCGGATGAAAGTGTGCACCGTGAGCGTCGATCCAAGCCTGAGCCTCAGGTTCCTTCATGAGGTCGGAAGAGTGCCAGACACGAGAATCGCAGGCCATGGGCACGCTCGCAATATCGGACTCGGGCTGGTCATCCTCGACGTCGCGGACGCAGGCGGATGACCAGCCTGCTGATACGAGTCATGGGACTGGATGGTCATCAATGTTGTCGACCGGTATCATCCTGCGACGGACGGACCAGCTCAGTTGGATCGGTTTGCGGGCATCCCTACGGTTGACCGAAGTCTGAGCGGAGGGTTCTCGGGCCCGTGCCGAAAGCCTTCCGCGGTGGTCGATGATCTAGCGTGCTAACGCCGCTGGGTGCGCCCCCTCGATGAGGAACGAGGAAAATATCCCCGGGCGGAATATGGGTCGGGATCGTAGGCGATGCTGGACTCGATGATCTTACGTGCTCGCGCGGGCGTAACCCCTCGCGGTGCGATGAATCGTCCTCTGGGGGCGGGTTGTGACGAAGTCTGCCGCCGCCGGAGGCGGGACAAGTCGTCGGTGAATCGGGGTGGGGACGTTCTGTTGCAAGCCGTCGGGCGGGCGTCGCTGATTCAGTGGCATCATCGACTGATACGGGGAACGAGCTCTCGGCTGGCGGCCATGATATCCAGAGTAGACGTTGCTCGCGGTCTTTGATTATGCTGGATAATGCCGACTACCTGAGGATGATCTTATTCGCGTCGAACGGGAAACGTCTTCCAATGTGGAGGTCCAGTCTCATGGAGGGTGGAGACGTTGTGTAAACTTTCCCTGGTAACGATGGATCTGTGCGATCTCGACGGGGATCCGGGTTCCGCAACAGGAAGTGATCTTGGCACGCGGTTCGCCTGGCTGTCGTGATCGCCGGTCGTGACTCTCCAGGGCGCGTCCTCAGACAGCGTATGAGCAGCGCGGGTTCGGATAGGCAGAACTCATGCCAGCTCCGTTGCGCCCCCGACTGGGAGACTGGATCTTGGCAAAACGGTGTCTCGTCCACGGCGAAGTCGCTGCTACGTCCTTGATATCCTGCTGCAGGAATGGGGCGGATGGCCGCATCACGTCCTTTGAGCGGATAAGACGCGGCGCGAGTACGGGCGGAGAGTGAACGCCGCTGATTGTGCCGCCGATGGGGTCTAGGACTCAGTATTGCACGTCATCAGGGATGTCAGCACGATCGTGACGAGCAGCAGGAGGTCGTCGATGTCCCCCTGCGGAGAGCGCCCACGGGCCGAGCGCAGGCGGCTTCGTGTGGCCTGCCTCCAGCGATGTCGAACGTGAACGGGAACAGCACCTCGCCGCGCACCCGTGGTTGAATCAGGCTTCATCGAGGATGTCGCTGGCATCCCGTGGTCGATGAGGCAGAGCCTGATCGGCATGATTCTCGGGCAACGAAGCCGGGCCACTCGCGTGCTGGCTTCCTGAGGATGTCACCGCGATGGTACTTGATGCTGATGGGAAGTCGTCGCACCCTGGGCTGGAGCGACGAGGGGTCGGCCGTGCCCATTACCATGTACCAACGAGGACCACAGCGCGTCGCCGTCGTGGGCCTTGCGGAACGAAGCACCTCGGCAATACAGCAACT
>BNJV01002541.1_pt1 | contig 33592 bp, 42 predicted proteins | sample 8540591 | NCBI WGS metagenome assembly BNJV01 (sample SAMD00202457, study PRJDB9452) | human saliva metagenome | host: Homo sapiens | reverse complement strand
TGGCGGATTCAACGTGCAAATGCACTACGCCGCAAAGTTATAAAATCTTTTCGTAAAAACACTCAAAAAGGAGTACAAAAATTTAATTTTTCTCTTGGTCGAAGATTAATTTTGTCAGTAATCTTCGCAACATATTGATGACTAATGTCGTCAAAACATGTCGACTTTTGGAATATACTATGCGTATCAGACCATTTATGTTTTCTATAGCTCCTTTTTGCCACGAAGAATACGGATCTGTAAAAGTAAACTGTTACTCCAAGCTTTTTGTTATGTACTTATGATTGGCAAACTCAATCCATTATCTGTTGTTATGGATTTAATGAATTTTTATATGGCATCAATAACCTTACTACTGTTTTAGATACTTCTTTAGCATCTTTTTCCTTTCGGTAACTTTCTCATGAACAACATGCCTGTACTAAGTTCTTTAAGAGTTAGTATCGCACCTTTGTTTCCTTTTTACCTACAATAATATCCATTTCAAAGTCTCCAAATCTAACACCATCAACTTCAGCAGGACGCTCACTTATACTTATTCTGTCAGAAATAGTTGAACGACAATCACCTACAGGACGTGAACGGTGCTTTTTAATTTATGCCTACAGTGAGTGTGATAAACTCCCACCTTCTTTTTATCTTACGTATCATCCTGTATATAGTTTCGTGAGAAATAATTATACCTCTTTCTCTTCAAAAACAGCAATCGATCTGTTTTGGAGACCACTGTTCTGTTTCTAATAGGTCAGTATAACCTCTTCTTTTTATTTCTTTGATTTTGCATGATTCCCTGGTTTGCGTTTCTTTTTCAATTCAGCATTTTTCTGTGCTGTTTCCCAATTGTATGATCTATGTTTCCCACTCAGTACGATTATATTCACGTGTAATAGTGGAAGTATCAACATTCCTATGAGCATTGCTATTTGTTTTCACTTTCTCCTTTGTCAAGCAAAGTATGAATTGTATATCGTTGTTGAGAAGTTAAATGTTTGTAGCATATTTTTCAATATCTAAAAATTTTCTGATAAATCTATAATAAATTTGATTAAATTATTTTTAACACGACCCCTTTTTATACCTATGTTTTTGATATTTTGAGGGTTATACAATATCACTATTATAATTCAATCGTCTATTGCAATTGGATTATAGACACATACGCTTATGCAATCTGCGGTACTTTCTCTAATTTACTTTTTCCTTTATCTAAGTTTTCATTTTGTCTCTGTTCTCGGCCACTCACTTTTCTTCTCCGCTTGAGTCATCTATCGACTTTTTAGATGCAAAGGTGAGTACTGGCAGGAAACACGGCAAATACCAGTCCCCTATTGACAATAAATTTTTCAAGACCCTCGAAATCAAATAGATTGCGGTTTCCTGAAAAATTTATCGATCGATTATTTGCCTTACTTTCCTTTTTCACCAGTACTCTTACCTTGCACATAAAAGGTTCGAGATGACGGTTACACCGAATAAAAAGTTCGGGTCGAAGATCCAAAAACCTATTAAGGTTGAGAATCAGGTTGCCCGAAATAATTATAAAACTTCAAAAGCAACAAGAGTATGGAAAAACTTTTTGAAACATTGGTAGATAGACTTCGCAAAGGAATTGTTTCTTTTGTCTATAGAAAGAAAGATGGAACAGAGCGTCACGCTTGCGGAACATTGTATGGTATAGGACTACAATAAAGGCAACAAAAAGCACCAACAATGCAACATACACTTGCTTACTATGATGTTGATTGTAAGGGTTGGAGGTCGTTTGTCATAGATAATCTTGTCGAGGTAGGTGAACTCCGTAAAAGGAACAATAGAAAGAGCATCATGAAATTTGTCTTGCACTTGTTGTCAAACTAAAAGAGAAGATGAAGAAAGAGGGTGTTACCGCTTTCGCTTATCGTAAAACAGATGGCTCTATAAGACACGCACACGGCATCCTTTCGGATAATATAGACATTACAGGGCAATACTTTGTTTTATTTCGATACTGACAAGCAAGAGGAACGTAAATTCCACATAGATGCTTTTTATTGGTATAGGCGAACTGATAGAGATAGACAATACTATTTCTTTTTGAAAATGAAACCCAAACAAGAAGTAAGGTGTACAATGAGTTTAGCCGTTTTAGACATAAAAACAATCCTTGCTAATAAGGGTATTGATATTGAAGATACAGAAAAACTTTATGGTGATAGACCTATTGCCCGAACTGAGCAAAGAGCAATTAAAAGACTTAATAATAAAAAGCAACTGAACGACTTGCTATCTCTAACAATACAATGGTAAGGCAGAAAAACCTTACCATTGAAATACATAAAACATCAATAAGTCATTAAAATAAACGCAATGGAGACAAAAATTAAGAAAGCAATCCTTGACATTGTAAAGGAAGAATAGACAGAGCTAACTACGGAATGTGTTCAAAGTATTTTGTCTGTACTTCTTCTTTAGATATCGGTGAGAGTATAACATACACATAACAAAAAGCTAGAGTATAAAAGATACTATTACAATGAATGGAGTTGTTATCGGTGAAATAAAATATAGATATGCAGCGCACTAAAACGTAATGGAATGTACAAAAATGCTTGCAACTCGAAAAATTTCATATATAGATTAAATTCAAATATCTTTAAGGTTTTACTTTGATAAACTATCCAACAACACTTAAAATATAGAACTATGGATAAGATATCCAAGAGTATTAATTATAAAGCGTATCAGGTATATCCCTACTTATCAAGAACTTTATCAAGTAGATACTATGCGCCCAAACAGACCAATGCGAAGTAAATTCGGATTGACTAAGTCACAAGCAAACCTCATTTGCAAGACAAGAGTTGGCTGTTCTAAAAAGCGAGGGTTACGGAAAAAGCTGCGTTTTCAACTCTTCCATGGCTGACTTACGGAAATTTGTTTTTATGAAGTTTATGCGCTCCCAGAAGGATTATATGGGGGCGTTTGCGGGGCTCGTCAGCCCCACACCCTGCGGTTTTATCTCCACATCTATTTTTTGATAGAACCTATCCAACTTCTTTTCGTATGTCGCTTTCATCTTTAGACGATGTCTTTGCAGAAGAAAGCGATGTTTAAAGCGGTACGGCAGAGACTATTAGTCACAGCCCATTGTTCTATTTGGATTTACTTCCTTTTCCTATATTACTCTATTACTCTATATACTTATACTTCTATTGATGTATTCTAATATTGTTGTATAGTCATATTCTTTATATATACTTCAAACGCCTTGCATGCAGATAACCTTGCAGACATTTATTCATAAGGTTGCCCCTTCTTTAAGTCTCCCTTTTGTATTGTTGTACAGCTTTCTTTTTCTTTACTGTCTTGTTATATGATCGTTTTGCTTTTTCTCTGACAGCGTATCTTTAGTGGCTATACTTTTTGAGGTATTTCTGCTGTTCTTGGAGTGGCTCTCTTCTCATTTCTTTTTATTCTCTTGTACTTCATCCTTTTTCGGCAGGGATTTTTATTTGTACTCCTTTCTTGACTCGTGTTCCTGGCTTGACGGTGGTAGTGTCCTTGCCTTAGTCTCTATACTCTGCATGTTTTCTTGATACCCGAGCATTGACTGCCTTCTTAGTTTTAGTAGCGTCTTTTCATGTACCTTCCACTTCTATCATCCATCTCGTTCTTTATATTTTTCAAATAAGTCGACATTCATTTTCCTTTGCAAAGTTAGCGCAAGCGGTGTTCTGCAAGGGTCGCCTCTGACTTACGCCTCGTGATTTTTCAAGTTTTTGGGGTGCGGTTGCTCCGATCCAAAAACTCCATGGTCAAAGATGAAAAATAACGGTCATCCTTGCCTTTTGCACACCTTCTTCTTGCCTGCTTCTTTTTATGCACGTAAAATAAATATCAACTTAAAAATAAAGTTATGAACGCAATGAACAATTTTCACAGTTACAGGTTACATCTGCAAAGACGCAGACGTTAAGAACTTCGACAAGGCAGCCATCGCTCGCTTCGGTATCATCATCAAACACTCAGAGCGTAGAGGTAACGAGACGGTAACCGTCTCTTCTATTCTAAGCCTTGAAACATGGGTCAAGAAAGAAGATACAGCTACACTGGAGCTGCTGAAAAAGGCAAAGAAGTAACTGTCGAGGGCTTTTTCAAGCCAGAGAGCTACACCAAGGACGGCAAGAACGTTACGGTTCTTAAGAACATTGCCACAAAGGTTACAGCTTGTATCGAGGGATAAAAACAAGACGGTCCTAAAGAGGAGAAGAAGAAAGAAGGCTTAAACAACTCACTTTTAGCTGGGGAGATCCCTTGAAGAAGGGTCTCTTTTTCCCTGTAAGGTTTCTTGACGGAACAGGCACGCATCTAAAGATGAGTGCCATTCCTTTATGTACTGATGTCTATGCAGCAATACCTATATAAGTCTATACGTATATGCACCTATATAATATACCTACGGTACTTTCTCTACTTTACTTTTTCCTTTTTATCTAAGTTTTCAATTTTGTCTCTGCTCTCGGCCACTCACTTCTCTTTCTCCGCTTGTAGTCATCTATCGACTTTTTAGATGCAAAGGGTAGTACTGCCAGGAAACACGGCAAACACCAGTCCCTTATTGACAATAAATTTTTCAAGACCCTCCGAAATCAAATAGATTGCGGTTTCCTGAAAAAAATTTATCGATCAATTATTTGCCTTACTTTCCTTTTTGCCAGTACTCTTACCTTGCACATAAAAAGGTTCGAGATGACAGTTACACCGGAATAAAAAGTTCGGGTCGAAGATCCAAAAACCTTCTAAGGTTGAGAATCAGGATGCCTGAAATTAATTTATAACTTCATAAACAACAAAGAATATGAAAACAAACAGATTTTTACAAGAAAGCCGAGAAAGGTTGGGCTATCATGAAACGACGAGTTGATGGATATATTGTTTTCATCCAGTGGGTGGCATCATGGCAGGAAGCATGGCAGCAAGTTTATAAGCTCAACGGATGGAGTTGAAATTATTCCATGCAACTCTATACAAAAACTCTAATATAAACCATTTATATATAAACAAGATGAAAAACATTATCAATTCACAAAGACAAGACCTCATTGGCATCTGAAACTGTCGGAAAAATGGTGGAACTCAAAGAATGTATTCTTCTCTCTGCTCACAGAAGAAAAACTTCTCTAACAGGGAAGTTGTGCTTGTTCATCTCATTCTTATAGCACTCATAATATGTGCTGCAGCAGTAGAGGTTTCTCTTCTTGTTTCATTTCTTTCATTATTGGCAGCAGGGGGACTTGTTGCATACCTTAATAGAGCTGATTATAATGATAATATTAATATAAAGAAAAATATTTTATGAATAGAAAAATTAACATTTGAAGCGTGTTAAGAATATCAACTTTGTTTTATTAATAAGTTCTGAATATTTAATATTTGGAACTTATTAAACATTTTAATTACTAACTTTTCAATGTAAGAATATTGCAGAAGTTTTTGAAAAAGGTTAATATAAAAGATTTATGCTATATGTTTTTGCAACTTCCTTTGTACTTTCGCAGCAATAAAAACATATTTTTATGAAGACAAATTATATATCAATTTTCCTAGCTTTGACGACATGTTTTTCTATTCATGTACGTCACATCCATCTTTCAAAAACTCTACTGAAGCAGTAGAGCGTGTAAAAACAAGCTGACAGAAATTCAGGCTATCAAAGATGCTGATATTGAAAAGGTAACAGACCTTACAGCGCAATGGCAAGAAATTCAAGATTCAGCTTATAGCGTTTTTCTAGAGACTCAACCATTAATCTGAAGAGTCCTATTGCTATGGCATATTTTGTTGTCTCTGATTCAATGAGAACAGAGCTTACACGATTAGCCTTTTTCAAAAACAACGCTCACTCCAGGATGTAATGTATCTGAAACTTAACACAGCTTCAGATCGTGATAAAATAAAAAGTCCGATACTTATAAAAAGGCTTCAGAATTTTATGCCAAACTAGACGATGAGCCTACTATTAAAGGACTTCCAAAGATACTGTCGGTTTATAACAGTCTGCTTAATAATACGCAACCATTTACGCAGGAGGCACAGCTGCTTGTTTTTATCCAGCAAGAGGATAGGTGTTTTCGTTCACTGATGGAACATCTTAGTAATGTTCCAGTTCATGATATGCAACAACTAACAGAGAAGACTTCTAGGCTCTTTCGAACGTCTCTATTCTTCTGTTGGAAGAAAGAGCGATGAAGTGAATGATAGAACGATGTTATACTTAACAATGCGTTTTAATCGACGTATCATGCAAAAAATGCAATAGCATGCAGGAGGATATTCTAAATAATAAGAAACTCAACCAGCAGCAAAGGGTAAGTTATCGCTGGATGTTAATTCAACCATACGTATCGATAGATGAGTACTCTACTGCTGCACTTACAGAAAAAGCAAAGGGAAGAACTCATGATTATTTCAAAGGAGCTACCTACACTTCTTACTCGTTTGGATAATCAAAAAGACAAAAGAACAAGAAGATAAACTGGTTAATACGCTATCTGATTATTTCTTGAAGTCATATATATCATCAACTTTATAACAACAAAATCTATGGAAAAAGTATTGAATAGTAATTCGTTGGAGGAAGGAACAGTGAAACGTTCTATCATTCTTCTATATCAACAAATGATAAAGAAGTTGCCTGAATATTTCTCAGAACAAGAAATTAGTGTTATTCAGCACTCTTCTTTTTCGGAGATTGTCGTTCAGTTGAAAGAACAAAAATATGTTAGAAAAATTTCATAACAAGTATGGAAGAAAAACTACATCTTCATGTTCTTTATGCAACTAGAGAGGAGGATGGTAAAGTGTATAAGGTTGTTGCCTACTCAACTCCTGTAGAAGATGAAATGTTGGTCTTCTATTTCTCTCCACACAATATGGTCTCATTGATTCGATGACAGTTTTTATCTTTGAAAGTTTAGAGACGATGTATTGTCATCTTCTTAATGAACGTAATCGTATGACAAGGCTTCAGAAGAATATCCTTGAACAAGAATCTTATGCCAAAATGTTGTCTCATTTTAACTAATATAATATGGTAATACTAATATTAAAAACTAGTCTTATTTTTCAGTGTTGACTAGTATTCCTTTTTCTGTATCATTTTCTTATCAAACCAAGGAGAGAGTATAAAGAGATACCGTAATGCCTTTACGGCAGTTCAACTCAAAATGTCGAAACTGAAGAAGGCTATTTGGCAGTGGGTACTTATCTTATCAACTTCTATGATAAGATGAAGCGTAGAGAAAAGCCAAGAAAATTCTTTACATTATTACTTCTACTATCTCTACTTCTCTTCCAGGGTGTAGATAACTTTGCTTCAAGTGAAGTGGCTGCAACTTATAAGACTATGGTTAAAGAAAACAGACTGAATGAACTTAGCATTAGTGGTAAGAAAACAGTTGCTCCTTTTATGCAAAGAAATTTAGTAACTACCTTTACCCCTTCCTAACTCGTCCAATCGTATATCTTGTATCTTTTGCTTAACACTAATTTTCTTCTCATAGAATGGCAAACTGGATACTAACAATAATACATAATAGTAAGAAAACTTTACTTGTATTATCAGCTATTACGATCTTCTTTTCTATCTTCGATGAAGGACGATACATGCTTTTTCAGAGGTACTTCTCATTATTACAATGGCAGCTTTATTCTATCCTAATTTCTATGATAGCTTACCTCCGAAAGGTCGGAAACCTATCCCTATTTATAATAGGAAAAACAGGGTGGCTGCATGAACGGTTTTCTCCAAGATTTTTATATAAAAATGTTGGAGAAATAGTCTAAGATTTTCACATATGATTTTTATATAAAAATGTTCTTATGAATAGTAATAAAAAGAGGGTATAGAAGATGGTATTTCTATCAACAAAAACTATCATGTTGTAATCCCTTTTGAGCTTCTTGAATTTCTTAGTGTTGATTATTCATATAAAACAAAAGACGTTTTTCTCGCCTACAAGCGTTCCAAAACCTCATAGAGTACTATTCTGCATCTAAAAGTAAAAAGAGGCTATGGCGGTAAATATAGAGCGTTTATCAAAGGCTTGGGGATGGAGTCGTCCTTCAGTAATGAAATTCGTTATGTTTTTAGAGTCGAAAAACATACTTGAAATTTTCAGTGTCGTCACAAGCAAGATGGTCAGGGTTCGGAATGAAATTATTGTTTTACGTTCTGAAAATGCTGTAGAAAAAAATGACGCGATCGTTTTTCGCATCCCGAAATTCCAACTTTGACATCTCAATTTTAATTACCAAATGGAAATGATGATATATCGTTTGCGCTTGCGCAGAACAAACTGATATAGAAAAAATGTTTTTAAACTTTTTACATTGGGAGGTAGCCTAATACCCCCTCATCCTCGTGAGGGGTATAGACACCCCTCACGAGGAGGGGACGTGCGGCAAGCCGTGTCTATATTAGAGCTCTCGAGGGTTAACAATGTAAAAACAGGGGTGGGTCCTGGGGCGTTAGGGGGTGGGTCCTGGTCTTTTTAAAAAGCAAAAATGTAGAGGACCCACCCCTATTAGGACCCACCCCCTAACAAAAATATAATATACACATAATCAACGTATTACAAATAGAGGACCCACCCCCAGGACCCACCTCTGAAAACGTCAGGACCCAGGGGGTGAGTCCTAACACAAAAATGAGGACCCACCCTTTGATAATTTTTATATTAGGGACCCAGGGGTGGGTCCTGAACTATGAGGGAGGACCCACCCCTTTAGAAACTACAAAATAATGCAATATGGCAAAACAAGTAATGGATTTGATGGCATCTAAAGGCATCACCACAGCACAGAGTAATGAGCATCTAAGAAACTTCTCAAAGGAGGCGTATAAGCGTAAACTTTCATGCGTTTGACCCCACTCGTGAACACCTCAATTTTGAAGTTCGTAATGGTGGAGTGGTTACACCTGTTGATAAAAAGCTATCCATTCCAAAACGAATAAAAAGATAATTTGGCTGCAAGAAACATCATTGATCCTAATGTCGGACTGGATGATCCAAAGTATAGAACAATTGCTAATTTCATTCTTGGTGGATCAAGAGAACAGATGCACCATCTTGCCTTTGGTGATCAGCAGGTAACTTTGGAAAAAGGGGCTGACAATTCTCATATAACTCGCAGTCCCTGAAATTGAAAAATGGGCAGTCGATATGTACGACTTTATGAGTAGAAAGTTTGGAGAAAGAAAACATTGCAGCTTTTTATAGTACATCTTGATGAAACAAATCCACATATCCATTGCACAATTTTTACCAATTACAGAGCAGAATAAATTCTCTTGGAAAGTGGTCATGGCCGGGAAGAGTAAATTTGAATTTAGTCAGCGTATGACGAACCTTCATAATGAGCTTTCTGAAGTTAATAAGAAGTACTCTCTTGACCGTGAGACAGTATTGCAGAAACTGGGCGTAAAGCATAGAACAATGGGTGAATACTATGCACAAAAAGAGAGGAACTGAAGGACAAGTGGATAGCTTAAAAAGAAGATGTTGCAGAGCAGAAGACAACAAATATCAAGAAACAAAGTTAGGCTGTCTGAACAAGAAAAAGAAATCAAACATGGAGAGGCGAGACTGAAGGGTCTTACTACTATGATAGCTAATCTTGAACGACATAAGTTTGACTTGTTGCATGAGATTGAAAAGTTAGAGGAAGATGTCAAAGCTGGTAGAATTACCAAGGAACAGAGCGGATATTGAACGACAGAATCCTTGATGATCTTGAAAAACAAAGATGAAAAATAATTGACAAACAAGAAAAACTTGTAGAGGCAGAAAAAGAAACTCGATTTAATCAAGGGACAGACTGATGTAACACAGGAGAGGTACAAAGAAATCAAGGACGAAATGCGTACATCTATGCCTAATTTGAGTTCGCAAACTTTACGAGATATGCAGGCAGTGGGATGGAATATGGCTTCTGTTGAAGCTCAAAAACAAAGCGAGAAACTAAATGCTTACAGAGAGTCTTTTGCCACCTGAACAGCGTGCTGCTTTTGACGAAGCAACAAAAAGGTTTCTCTAATGGTTCTATGCTTGAACAGATGGCGAAAACTCTAGCCAAGTTGCGCTTGTTGCTACGGCACTATTCTTAGGTTATCTAGATAAGGCAACTGAAATATCACAGAGTGCTGGAGGCGGATGCTGCACCACAAAGTGGCTGGGGAAAAGAAAGATGATGAAGATGATATGGCTTTCCGCCAGCGTTGTTTCCTTATGGGAGTACATATGCTAAAAATCGGGCAAGAAACAGAATCTTAAGAGGAAATAAATGTAAATATTTTTCTTTCCTCGATTTTTACTGTTTACTTATTACAAAGTTCTTTGCGAATTGTAGAAGTCCTATGTATTGATGACCTGAACAGAACCACGTGAGTATGAACTACGGAGATATCATTACAGCTGTTACAGATATTATATATCAAGGAAGTTAAGGCTGTAAAAGTCGATGGTGAGCGTATCAAGGTCGACACGTTCTACAAGCTGATTGATCGGTGAGTTTGTTGAGCAAAAATAATATCAAATTCTTTAAACAATGGAAAAGAAAGATTTAGCGAAAGAGTATGCAACAGCAAGATTGCAAGGCAGGCTTAGCGGAAATGAAATATCATTTTTCCGAAAGCAAGGTCTTCACAGAAGAGGATATTGAAGCAGCTTTCAATGCTGGCCGTGAGAGCATAGTGGAGAATTTGCCTGAAATGGAGTGGAAAGGGATTGAATATTTCCAATATGCAGATACATATTTGGGTAGATATAACATTGATGATTTCGGAATATGTTTGTTGCGTTTTAACGGAAAGGAAATTCCACTCCCTCCTGGTAGCTCTTTAGAGGAAACCAAGCAGGCAGCAAACGAACACTATAAGAAACAAATTAAACAAGTGTTGGGGTTATGATTGAAACAAAGCTATCAGTTAAAGAGATAGAACGTATCATTGTTGCATACTTAGGCAGTGTTAGAACAAATATTATAGTTCCAAACCTGTCATGGGGCTTTCTTAACCATGAAGCAGATCTTATAGCTGTAGATAAAAATGGATACCTCACAGAAGTTGAAATTAAGCGTTCTTTTTGAGGACTTTAAAGCAGACTTCAAAAAAGACAACTACCACGACACAGATGAGCGTGTTTTCCGCTTTGGCTACTTCGTTCCAAAGTCAATTCTAAAAGAATGTATCGAATATAACAACGAACAGTGTAAAGGCGTAACCTTTAATGGTAAGCCATACTCTGTATTTGGTTTCACGGATGATGGGAAAGTATATGACGAAGAAGGGCGAAGCATACATCCTGCTTTTTCTTATTCAAACAACCCCAGAAGTCGTAAACTGTTCTTAGAAGAAAGGTTAAAAGTAGCACATCTTGGATGTATGAGGTTGATACCCACTCGGGAAAAAGAGTATAAAACGTTAATAGTAGATTTAAAAGTGTTGGCATTATGAATAGAGAAATATTATATAGAGGGATAAATTTTCAGAAAGAATGGGTTTACGGAGACCTTTTCCATTCATACGCAAATGATGATATAGCTATTGCCTACTATAGAGAAGGCAGTAAGACCCCCTACATTTGATGCTATCTTTCCTGAAAGCTTTTTGGGCAGTATGCAGGACTGACAGATAAAAATGGGGTTAAAATATTTGAGGAGATATAATTTCTATTGGAGATCCAAATATTAAATATATAACAATGTGGCGTAATGATGGATTTTGTGCAAAAGCAGATTGGCGCAAGTAGCTACGCATAGGTCTAACATATTGGGCAAGCCACAGAAGTATTAGGCAACGTAATAGATAATCCTGAACTTATAAAGTAAGTGTATGAAAAAGATAATGTTTAACGATAAGTATTGCTCTCACGCTGGCAGTGCTTAATGGAAACAAGACAATGACAAGGAGAGTACTAAGAGATAATGTACCGCTTGGAGATTGGGAAGAAACCATAAAGCACCTGCCTTATAAGGTTGGTGATATAGTTAGATTGCACAGCCATACAAGGATATTATCGAATGTATGGCGGAGTACAGCGATATTATAATCAATGTGATGGTTCTATAAATAGAGAATATAAGGCTGGTGGACGAATAAAATGTTTAGTGCAGTGCCATCAATGCCCCACCATATCATGATTACAGATGGCAATGGTTAAACTCACCACGAGATATTTCAAAAGAAGATTGCCTTAAGGAAGGTATAATCTTGAATCATTATCAATTATTGGAGAGGATGTTACTTTTTCGCTGTCAAACGTAAAGTGAGACAGATGTATGACAATATTCTTAAATTTTTTCTTCTCCTCAAAGAGCCTACGCAGACTTAATTGATAAAATCAGCGGCAAAAGGTACGTGGGAGAGTAACCCATGGTGAGTGCGTATAGTTTTGAATTAATTAAAAAGTAAATGAATTATGAAAAATAAAGAATGAAGCTGGAACTGCTAACAAGTTCTGTAGTGATAAAGATGATTTTCATCCATTTTAGAAAAGCCATTTTACAATACAAAGTATGACAAAAGTGTGGTGTACAAACGGGTATGTTCTCCTTGATATTAACTCAAAGTTCTTACTAAGAAATATCATGAATATGAACTCCGATTTCTGAATTAGAATGTCCATGTAAGAAGAAAATTTACCATCGAAGCCATAAACAAAGCATTAGAAGAATGCCCGAAAGTTGACGAGGAAATCGTTGTAAGTGAAGAGGTAAAATGCAAGGAATGTGAAGGGTACGGAGAGGTCACTTGGGAGTATACTGATAACAACGGATGTACACACGAACTCGAAGCAGAATGCCCCATATGTTATGGCAAAGGATATATTGTCCCTGAAAAGACAAAAGACGAGGGCGGAAGATTCCTAAAGAGGACGCTATATATCCATTGGTAATGCTCCTATCTTTACGCAACATCAATAAACTAAAATTTGCGATGGACTTTCTTAATATCAAGTCCGCAACGTTGACACACAACCCCAAACGAGGTGCTAACAAGTTCATCCTAAAACGAAGATGTGTGTGTCTTTCTTAACCCCGTGTATAGTTTAGAAGAAAAACCACATGACGCAGTAGTAGAATTAACTGATTAGCGTATGGAATTAATAGATGAATCTAAGCCTATCGCACGTGAGGATTATGTTTGTGACTTATGTAGTCGAAAAATCTGCAAAGGGCAAAGATACCGTAGACAGTTTATCCGAGACGATGGCGGTGAAGCGTGGTCTTTCAAAGGGCATGAAGAATGCTGTGAATTGACATCAATTATTGATTTCAGCGACTACTACGAGGAGTTGACTGCGATGCGTTCCGAAAAGCAATCACAAATTATGTTCAAGAATATCATAACGATGCAGAAGACGCTCTTAATATTGCTTTTTCAGAATCGAAAGTACACGACTTAGTGAAGATGATATTGGCTGAGCTGAAAGAGAAAGGGATTACACATATCAAGTTAGATGAATAAAACAAAGTAATTATGAAGGCAAAAGTAAAAGAAACTATCAATAAACTATATTATCAGCTTGACAAAGCCGTCTAAAAATGAATAAAGAGATGAAGTATAACGGACTATTATGATTATGAATATTCTTTTATATATAACTATATGTATAGAACGTAATACGTATATAATATATACCGTATTCTTATCTATTCAATAAATATGTATATACCGTTTATCCAGGAAACTATACTTACTTTTTCTTTATCTATTTTTTTATTTTTGTCTCTGTTTTTCGACCTCACTTCTCATCTCCGTCTGTAGTCATCTATCGACTTTTAGATGCAAAGGTAGTACTGCCAGGAAACACGGCAAACACCAGTCCCTTATTGACAATAAATTTTTCAAGACCCTCCGAAATCAAATAGATTGCGGTTTCCTGAAAAATTTATCGATCGATATTTGCCTTACTTTCCTTTTAGCCAGTACTCTTACCTTGCACATAAAAGGTTCGAGATGACGGTTACACGGAATAAAAAGTTCGGGTCGAAGATCCAAAAACCTAATAAGGTTGAGAATCAGGTTGCCCGAAATTAATTATAAAACTAAAAGCTGACCTATCGGCATGACGGGGAAAATATGAAACAATATGATTTTTATCGATTTAGCAGCACAGAAAGGTCTTGATTTGATTGAGACAACATCTGAACGGGCGGTTATCCTCTTGACTTAAAAAGGCTATCATTGGCTTTGCTTCTTTTGAGGAAAGCAAACGAACTTGCACAGGAGCATGGTCTTAGTATAGAGGTGTTTCAAAGACGTGATGGCTGGAATGTTTGGTATAGGACAGGCAATCGAGCGTACGACCCATTTACTCGTACAGCAGAGGATTATGGAGACGACTATAATTTGTTTACAGCCGACGATGCTGCTGATTATTATGAGAACGAAGTAAAGGAAATCATATCAGATTTCGACAACTTCGAGGATGTTGAGAAATTCTTGAAAGAGCGTCGAGAGGTATATGATGCTAGTTTGCGCCCTCGATGATAACGAAGCCGTGGTGACATATCAAGGTCGCTTATATGAGGAAATTAAAAGGCATTCTATGGGCTACTACTTTGATACGCATTCTTATGCTATTGGGCTGATAGATAGAAATAATGAGGATTAAAGCAAAAATATTAGAAGATTATGACTAAGAAAATTATGTTTAATGACAAGTACTGCCTCACGCAGGCGGTGCTTGCTGGTCAGAAAGACAATGACAAGGCGTGTTTTTGAATTAGTAGACTAAAATATGAATTTATGAAAGAAAATAACATTTTTCCATAGCTGCAAATGCACAGGGCAAAATTTCACTTTCGAAGAATGGGGCGAATATTTGAAGCAGGAGGACGGCCCAAAAATCGTGCATCAATACAAAGAATTTGGCTTCAACATCTTCGATGTATGCTTAACGCCGGATGTTAAGATAAAAATGGACTAATAAAAACAAATTACTTTGAAGTCTCAACAGCGCAATCAGACAACGGACGGTGGGATTTTTGGACTCCGTTATACTTTTTGGACGCAAGGCGGTTGCAATGGTGCAGCCTATGTTGATACGCAAAAAGGCGGTTATAATACCGAAAAAGAAGCTATCAATGCAGCCTTGAATTCATTAGAAGAGATTGCCAACGTGTTATAGATGAAATTCAATTCAGGGCGGAGATATAGATGATGACGATAGTAACAAACCCGAAATTAGGGGCTCGTCTGCTACTTCCAATGCTTAAAGAAGCAATGCGTGAATTGCCCATTATAAAAAGTCTTCAGCCCCCGACAATTAGAAATGTTTGATTTATGAAATAACTATATGACAAGAGAAGAACAAATAAAAAGAAGCTGCAAGACGTATAAAAAGAAATGATGTATCGCTTGATACACCATTTCTTTTTCTTTAGGAAGGTTAGGACGATTTGTTTTTATTAGTTTTTATAGCAGCCTTCCGTGGAGCAACTTGTAACCACCGCTCTTCTTTTTCTCTGTTTGAATGACTTTGATCGTCGTTTTTACTTCGTTGTCTATTCGATCGAAAGTTAGAATATGAGATTCGTTCTTTAGAATCTTCAGAGTCAAAAGTTATAGAACTTTGGTATTGGATAATTGAAATAATCTGCTTCTTCTGCTTTTAATATTCTCCATATCAAAGGAAGTCTTACAGAAGAACTTGGTGGTCTTAAAATCTTCGGCTGTCTGTATATCCATAGCATCTCGTCTACCTGTTTTGGTGACAACAAAAGTCACGTGCTGTTTGACCACAAAGCCAACCTGCTCCCATGTCGCTTAATCTTCGAAGCTGGGACAAGGCTATCCATATTCTCATTGAGGTTGATAGAAGTTCTATCTCTATCAATAGTAATACCTTTCTTTTAACTGTACAACCTTACCAAAGATGTCCCCTGACAGCCAGTCAAGCGTCTCCTTTGAACGAGCTGATCCCTGATACAACATTACCTACGGTAGTGATAATCTTATCTTTTCCGACCTTGCCATAGTCAGCTTCCAATTGTGGGACTTCCTGAAAACCTAAAGTAACGGCTACCTTGTTACTTCGTGCTGTACCTATCAAACGGTCTATCTTATGGAAATAGAGCGTTGGAAGCTCATCAACGATGATACTCACAGGGACATTTTTACCCATACCACTATTTACACGTGTGACAAGTCGATTTAATATAAGAGCATTAAGTGCACCAATGATACTTTCCATTTCAGGATCGTTGGCAATAAGTAGATAACTTGGATGTCGAGGATCGAAAACCTTCAGGTCGAAGTCATCTCCACTGAAATACCAGTAAGACTCTTTTGTGGCCAAACGAGAGGTCTGTACACGAAGAGTTCCTATCATACCTTCCAGCTGCTCCATAGCTTGGTTATGAAAGGCCGTCATAAATGGTCCTAAGAGAGGAAAATACTTCTGGGTCGGTTTCTAACACCTCAAATATCTCTTCATAAGAGTGGTTTAGGAATGAAAGAACGTGAGGCATATCCGAAAATTGACCTTTCCAGTAAGCAGGTTGTACCTGATAGTCTTTGTGCCAATCTGTTTCGCATCACTGAAAACCCTTCCTGTTAGTCTTTTTATGATGAGTGCCTTTGTCTTCACTATATTCAGGATATAGCTCTTTTCCGTTCTCATCATAAGGGCTTCTTGTTGTAGTTTACAAAAAGAATATACATGCTGCAAGGAAGTTAGTTGCAGAGGTTTGAAAGAACTGGTCACGAACCTCCGCCTGAAGTCTTCTGTCCTTTTTGCAAAAGATTCTATAAGGGTCTCTGCGGTTTCTTGTGCTGCAGCCAGGTTGGGGATGTACTTCTGCTGAATAGGATTGACACGTGCGCTGTATTCAACATTAACGAAGTTGATCGTCTTGAAATCGCACCCTATAGGGGATATTGCCTAGCTGCTGATTCTTCCTATAATGATAATAGAGTTTTTGTGGCAAGTGTAGGGAACTTATAGTCATAGACAACCATAGAAAACCCTTTGGCTGAATGTTGTCTAATATAAGGCTCTATAACGGAGAATGTCTTACCTGAACCAGGAGTACCTACAACCCAGGTTCCTCTAAAAGGGTTCACTATGTTTATCCAGCCTTTGCGAAACTTTCCTTTATAGTAGTATCGCATAGGGATATTGACTGAATACTGATTTTCTACAAGTTCTGTGGTTTGCTCAAAACTCTCATTCTCGAAGTTGAAACGGTCTTTAAGCATGCCATCCTTGAAGTACTTTGACACATTGTCAAGTGCAATATGGACAAGTACAGTACCTACTACGGAGATAGCCATATACGGCCATATATTAGCCTTTAATAGCCATAGTCTTGCATGCCAATTACTGTTATAGATAAACACGGATACGACGACTAAGACAAGGCCAATAGCTAGAGGGTAAAATACCATCTTTCGTGCATCAAACTCTATCTGTTTCTTGTTCTTTGTTCCTATGCAGGTGATGATGACAAGCATAAGTGTTACCATCTTTGAATAAGGGAGGAACTGGTACATAGAGAACACTAAGCCTTTGGTGGAAATTTGACAATTCCACCTAAGTCACTCAATGCTGTTTGGTCTAATCCATACATAAAGAACTCCAAAAAGGAGAGAAATATATATGGTTGTCCTGAAATATACTGTACGTTCCTTGTATTTCTTTACTTTCTTCCATTGTTTTTAATATTTTACACTTTTTAGCTTTCTAGACCATGCTTTTAAACAGTCGTTAGTAATTGTCCTCATCTTGCGTGGTTGGTATTCTTTACCAGTTCCTTTTAGATCGTACCATGAATCCATTATGGTTGTATAATTAACAAAGCCTGCTTAACGTTCGTAGCTTTACGTTTAAAAGCACGTAGATTTAAGCGTATATTATCCATTATCTTGATCCTTTCATATTGCGTTAGCTTTGTCCTCTTATCAGGGATCTTTTACTAAATGGAAATAGATGCTCTATATCTCCTGCTACTTTAGTACCATTTTTCTATAAGATCGCTGATAAATATTGTTTTTAGACCTAGATAAGGCCACAGCTAATACATTAGCCGGCTGCCTGACAACGATACTTTTTACTACTTTTAAGTTCTTCAACGTCTCGTTTACTTCCATATAAATACCATAAACATCAGCAGCTGTGTTGATAACATCCTGAAGACTGTCAAGATACTCATTGAATTGGGTTGTAGGTTTGTTATTTCCTTAACCTCCTCCTTTAGATACTTATGTCCTGTAAGATTGACTGCTAATAACGCATCTTGGGCTCGTATAGCCTTCTTGGCCTGCTTGGCATAAGTGATAAACAGTGCTGCACGACCACCATCAGGAGCCGTTCTGTGCATGAATATTCGTAAACGAGGCAAAGAATAACATGAAAATCAATAGTTTATTCTTATAATGATTGTTTTCATTGACCCCATGGTTTATGTGATTGTCTGTATCTATAGAACTTAGCAACATTGCTCATTGCTCTCCGCATTCGTTTCGAAGACTCTACTGCTAACATTTTATTGGTTTACCTATCATTCCATTAATAGCTCTATTCCACATCTTCAAAAAGAGTGCATGGTGATGCTCACTGCCAGGAGTCGTAACTTCCTGTTTAAGCGTGCTAGATTATCTGTTAGATTCCATAGTAGCTCCGTGCGTTCAGCACCGCATAAAGCATATTCCCTTCTCCACCTTTGGCTACAACCTTTTTCAAGGTTTTATAGTTCGTATAAACTCGGTTGCTGTTTCCATATAGAGTTGTTCATAGAAACGGAGGCTGCAATACCTTGTGGATTGATTCTGCAGGCAGTGTGGACATCCCATAATGCTGTGAGGGTCTGCATACCATCAGAATAGAGGTAGTAGCTGCTTTAATGGCTGAAGCATAGCCTGAAACTGTCTTTAGATAATCGTTATACTTCTTCTCCCAATTCTTCATCTTGGTATTGAGTTTTAACCATTGCCATCTGTTCTGCAGCAATAGCGGTCATACCTCTTGATTGCTTTACAACCTGACTATCTATCCGTGTCTCTCCTGCTATGATAGCTGCATATTCAGCAGGGTTGGACGAAGAAAGTCCCTGTGCTGATAAAGATATAGTCCCTAAAAGGAGAGCTATAAGCAAAAGGATACGTCTATGATCATTGGTAATTTCATAAATTCCCTTTCTTTTCTTGTTAAACTCTACTCGCTTTGCGTATCTCACCAACAATATCTAATCTTGCTTTTATACCTATCATATTCAGCTTCGGATTGTTCCTATCACCTGAATAGATGGTAATAGTCTTCAGTCCAAACAGCTGCTGTGGCAGAGATTGGTGCTGCTGATAGTCTATGACACGGTAAAAGCTCGATGTAGTCTGTTGGTGAGAAAGAACACCATGTAAGGTGATGAGTTGTTCTGCTGTTAGAACATACTCAATCCTTGCCATGTAAACAATCTGAAAAACAGATAGATGGTAAAGGAATAAGGATGGCCATATAAAAACTCGTGAAAATCGAAGTCCGTAAAACGACTTTACCCAGTATCCTGCAATACAAAAGCAAGATACCAGGAAACTCATTAATACAGAACTGTCCCAGTGAGGGACGGATTGTCACTGTCTGGAATGGTATAAATTCATTGTTAAGCATATCTAACATATTGAGAATTACTATATACCCATTCCTCTGCCTTCACCGTTACCTCTTCTTAGTGGTTCACTCTCCGCCTCATAAAGAGCTGCCGATACGGCTTTCAGGAGAGACAACACCAGGCTTTGGAATAGACATCTCGGCTAGCATAAAGTTCAGGGCGGTAGCAGTAAACTCAGCCATGACATTTACCAACAACGTCTAACCCAACAGATACTGCTGCTAGAATAGCTGCTCCTAAAGTTGAAACCATGACCTGGCTTTGTCTTCATCTCTACTTCAGGGAAAAATCTTATCAAAAGAGTTTCATACGTTGGGTATCATTGACGGCACGGAACTTGTCAAAAATCCTTTTTGGGTAATCTCGATGAGAGAATACATTACCATCAATGACAGCGGTCATCTTGTATTTTGCCTTCTATGACTTTACCTTCAGCATCACGTAACCGCTCGACAGCAATATCACCTACATCAGTAGCTCTGCCATGGCCACCACTTCTAACCCATTGCTTACTGGGTTTTAGGTTTCTAAGGACTCACCATTTCACACCAGCTTCGCCCTGGAGGGCTATCTTGACATTCTGACGTAATTCCTCCAACGAAGGCCGTGCTTTGCCTTCTTGTACCAGCTTACTCTCTGTCTGTCTGATAGCTTGAACATCTCCTTCTGAAAGAGCTTCTGCCTTGATGTGTTCGGAGTCCTTAAAGAGGGTTTTTGTTAAGTGCCTCTGCCATCCTTTCGTTATAAGGTCGACTAACACCTTCCTTGGTAGTTTCCTTCATATCAGTATTCTCTGAATACGAAGTGATATTCTTTTCGACAGTGGAAATAGGAAGGGTGACAGCCTTCACGATAGATAGTGACTGTCCCTTCTCATCTTTGATTGGTATAAGCGTTGATAAGAGTTTTTGCCTTGCCATCGTCGTCAGCCTGCTTGAAAAGCAAGATAATCTTCTTCTGTAATCTTATATGACCACATTCCAATATCTTTGCTTTCTCGCATAGTGAGCATATAATTACCCTGATATCTGGTCTTTATATGCCATAGCACTTGTTATAGCAGCTGTAGCTGTATCGCTAACAAGATTATAATTGCCTTTTAGTACAGCAACGCCTGTAGTCTCGTCCAGCTTTCCGGAGCGGATTCCATCTTCCATAATACCATTAGATGCACTCTTAATCTTAACTTCATCGAAGACCTTATCGAAAGAGCTTCAGACGGTACTCGTCGTTATAGTTAATAAACTTGATGTAGTCTTCCTTGGAGATATCGTGCGACATGACTTGGTTATTGATGATAGCCGTCATACGATAGGTGGTTGCACTCTTTACCATCGTTCACTGGTGATACTTGTATCTCACCAACTGATACGGCACGACCATCTTTGACTGGGAGAAAGAGACCTTTGCCAGGATCAAGTGACCGACCATCGACAACACCAATAGAGTTCCAACGGTCTAGGAAACCGCTTCTATAGTCTTCACGTGATGCTTTGAAGTCTATGATATCTGCTTTTGAGTCCAGGTATTGCTAGCAACTTCCTATGGAGACCTAACTCTTGCTCGACTTCGGGCTTTAACTTGATGTCGATATAGTCTTTTACTATTTAGTTTTATCGGTGGTTATTTTTGTCACTAAAAATCCTTTCCTATAACAGCATTTAAGATAGCAAGTCTCTCGTTGACGGAGATGCCCTCTTTGTTGTGTACACCTTTCTTGTCGTTATACTTGAACTTTTCACTTATGAGTTTCTTAGTCTCTTCGAGGCTTCAGCTGGTATTCAAGATTGCTGTTCACTTCTGATGACTTGATGGTCAGAAGATTCTTCTTCTCATCAATGACAATGCCATGTGATGAGAGCACTTCTTGGAACTTTGCTGATGACATATAGACTGGCGAGGTGATAGAGTTAAGAGGCACGGACTGACCCTTTTAGGACGTTCAATCTTGGGAGGTTGGACTTCCTTAATACTCATATCTTGAAGAACATCCGACTTCTGTCTTGTTCCTTTATCATAAAAGCCGTATGCTCCTGTTTTTAACTCTCCTGGCCGTAAACGCCCATCAGGGCGGTCTATAACTACTGGTGCACTGCCTGCATAGAAAGGTCTACCATCAATACGCCTTACCCTGCCACCACTTGCAAGGCCTAAGATGCCATCTATGATACTATCAAAACGACCGAATCGTGGTCCTTCAAAAGGGACGGAAAAAGCGTGGCTCTCTATATCCGTATTCACCATCTGCAAGTCTATGACCGTTTAAGCCCATATTAACAGGGGCTGTTGGCATTTCTTGCTGCTACATGAGATCCTAGGTATATAATAGTCATCTTTGACAATGCTGACAAAGGTGTTGTAGGCTTTCTTATCCCATACATTGGTGCCACCGTTCATCAAGTTTTTCAACCTGCTGCTGGTTAAGGGCGTAACGACGAGGTTCGGAAGAGTTATGAGATAAGGTAACTAATTCATAGTCTCCTGTATCGGTCATGGTAATATGCGCCTGCATGCCGTTGGCATTGAGGGTATCTTGCAGACGAGGTGATATATCGGTCATCCGAGAATCCGTATTTTTCTTAATGTTGCCATAGTCTATTGGTTTGGATGGTTTTGTTATTACTTCTTTTTATATAGCATGACGCAGGTATGACGATTGGCGGTGTACGGCTTGTAGTAGCTGTTCCCTCCTTTGATAGATGCTGTCATTTTATCTCTAGGCACACCTGCTTTTAGTAACAGTTTGGCTATATATCGACAGCGCTTGATGGAAAGGGTGCGATTATGCTTACTTGTTCCTGTCTTGCTGTCAGCTGAACCTACAATACGAACATCTAAATCGTATTCCTTTACAGCTGCAGCTATCTCTCTTATATTGATAAATTGTTGCTTATCGATGAGTTCCGTAGAATTGCGCTTAAAGAAGAAGAGATAGGTGCATCAAACTTTGCGATATTGTCATCATCAATACTGTTAGTGCCATCTTTTCCTTCACCGTTAGCAATTCTTTCCTGAAGAGGGCAGAGTCCGTTATAGCTGTTACGAGGATAGGAAGGAATATTGATAGCTAGTAGGATGAGTTATAATCTCCTCGTTAGCTATTGTTGAATGTATTTGTTCCTTTCTATGCCATCCTAAGTGTCCGATACCAACTGTTATACCGATAGAACCTGACAATAGATTGTCTGCAAAATATTTTTTTATTGCCATAACCATCAAAAGTTGCCATGAGCTGTTGTTCCTCCGAGTGGCAGATAAAAGCAATACGTTCATTAAAGGTTATAACTACCTGTAATACCATAAGAAAAAGGCAAAAGGATGAACGTTTGAGGTTATGATGCCTTATAAGACCGACACCGAGTATGGACTTATATTCCATTTTGCAGGAGTGTCAAAGAGGGACGGAATAAAGAGGATACATTGAAAAGTGCATCGATATGATAACTCCCAAAAAGATTGTGATGTCTTCTGTGAATCAATAAACTTAAAACCTTGATAGACAAGACGAGTTCCAAAAATAAGGAGAGTGCCATTTGCCTATAGAAAAGTCAAAAACCTATTTTGGTTCTGCCGCTGAAAATCGGTATGGGTGACTGGAGATCCTGAAAAGGGAGGAAACCTGTCTGTGCGAAACAAACCAGTGTCTGTAAGACCCTGATAGCTGGTAGCGTGGTTCTTCTATGCTGACACTACAGGCTCTTCGGGATTATCAATGTGACTGATGGGATTGTCATACATTGATTTTTACATACATGTTTTTCTTCTGTGCCATATACGACCTGGGCATAGGGGCATGGCTTATGACAGCAAAGCTGATAATAATAAGATCTTTTCTTCATTTGATTTTTATACTTTATTTTTCAATTATTCTATATCATAATTTTTGGGCTGCTGCATCATAGAGGTAGAGTTTATACTTAAAAATGATGCTTTCACACTTCTGAACATAGTCTCGTGCAGTAGCATAGCCTGCTGATTTAATAGAGACAAGCCAGTTGTGAAAAATCGGTGGAGCTGTAACGCCAGCATTGCTTGTAACGATCAGCTCATCAGCAGCATGGAATGGTATTCCATACTGGCTTCAGGGAGGCAAAGTTGCAGAACTTCTCACCTTTCAGGTCATCATCATGGACGCTATAAGGAAGCCCACTATTAAGCCAACTCCTGTTAGCTTTAATACCGAAATAGTTAAAGCCTGCTTGGGCTAGCGTACTGCTTCCCCAGTGACTTTCTAATGCCATTTGGGAGAGGATAACGGAGGCTGGGATACCATACTTCTTCTGCTGGCGCATGGCTGCATGGGCATACTTCTGAAGAAATCATTAGGGGAAAGGAGAGTGTTCTCGTTGACATGGAGGGCATTGATACATTGTAGCTTTACATCTCTTATATAGGTAAGGAGATTGTAAGGGTCTTCGAGTCTTCCTCGTAATCTGCTGGTGATATGGAGGTGTGCTCCTGTGGAACGACCTGTATTGCCACTAACGCCAACTGGATCGCCAGCAAATATCTTATCGCCTTTTCTTACCCATATCTGTGATAAATGGCAATAGCTGATAGTGTAATCTCCATGCTGCATGATGATATAGTTGCCTGATGTGGGATCGCTGCCGGTGTTAAGGACGCTGCCGTCAAACATGGCAAGGCATTTCTCATAGTGTGCCTTTAAGTCAAGACCACAGTGATCTTTTGTCTTACCTGTGATAGGGGTCTCTACGTCGTCCGAAGGATGAGTTGACTTTGATGTTACGAAGCGGAAAACTTACACTAAAGATATTTGTCTATCCAATAATCTTGTAAGTTATCATTATCCGACTTATTTTTGCGCATAACATAGAAGGGTGCTAGAACTTAAAATAAGCAGAGATGTATCTCAAAATTGTTATCATATTCTTCTTTGTTTATACTGCAAAAAAATAGAATAAACCTATTTAATAAGGCGTGTGAAAAAGGAAGTCTTATATTAACATTTCCAAAACGTCAAACCCCTAAATCCGTGGAAAAAGATTTTGAAAATGTTAATATAAAAGGTTTATAATTTTTAGGGGATTCTTTCAAAGGAAGAAACTATCTTTGCAAAAACAAAAAAACAGAAAAGATGAAGACGATTTTTGCAGAAAATGAGATACCCTATAGAAGTTTTGAAAGTATAGGGGTTTTTCACAGGAGATGGTGGATGACCTTCCTAGAAGTGGTTATGAATAAGCTATTGAGTGGTAACTGGACTCCAATCTTACCTATTCGGGTTGATTTGGGAGATGGGGTTAAAAGAACGATCCAAAGCTCGCCTAAAATTAGAAAAGAAGAGCAGAAGGGGTGGATATACTTATTGCTCCAAGAAGCGAAATGGCGGACCTGGAGGATTTCACGCCTGATGAACAGAATACGTTGCGTAGTGGTAAAGTCATCATTACAAAGATGCCTGGAAAGGAACAGTGCTTTGTGCAGCTCGATGATAAGACAAACAGGGTTTTGTATATTTCCTGTTTCGCTGATGGAGGATAACCTGGCCACTCTGCAGAGCGAACTCGAACTCTCTAATGAACAGGTGGCACAGATGTGTACCGGCAATGTACTATCGGTAGATAAAGCAGGGAGGAACATTCACTTTTTGGACTGGATTTTCTTGCTGATGGTGGAATCAAGGTAGTAAGCGGAGATAGAGAACAATACGATAATGCTGCTTCACAGGAATTACCAACATTTAATTTCGGTATATATGGATGCTGGGTAAAAGATGATGATAATTCTTTTCAAAGACTACATTTCTGAAGATGATTACACAGAGGAAATGCAGCGTGAGTTCTACCACCTTGGCGATGAGAATGTGCAGAAGGAAGAACAGAAACGGAGAGGTATGCATAGATAATAACCTAAATACTAAAAATGTTTATGGCTGAATTAAAGAAAAAGAACTGATAGTTAAACTCGATAGCGGGAGATAACTAACATAGAGTGTGTTAAAAATGCACGGACAGGAGATGGTGGACACCTATAAAGAGTGGTGTGAAGTCATTTGGCTTTGACGAGGGGCAATGAAGAAGGGCGGAGCAGTTCATCAATGAATGGAGGTATGGTGATGATTCTGATGAAATGTCACAAGAAGGTGTGGGATCTTCTACAAAAGGAAGAACAGAAACAACAAAAGGAGCAGGAGAAAGAATTTCTGTCCCAAAGTAGTAATGGTAATCAAGATAAAGATGCCTATATTTCTGCAATGGAGGTATATGACGAGTGGAAAAAGATCGAGAATAGACTGAAGGCTTTAGGAAGCTCTGAAAATGCCATAAAAAAGTAACACTGTGGCGATATCAAAATCCTTTTGGTACGAAAAGTACTTGTGAAAAAGAAATAGGAGTTACAAGAAAAACGCCAAGAGATGGTGGAATGTGCGTCTCTTTATTGATGGTGCTATTGCTGGAGGCGGACATGTACATTTCCCTTTAGGACTTAATTATGATGTTATGAAAGATACTATTCTTGAAGCAATACAAAAAGCGCAAGAAGATAAATAATCGTGACATAAATGATGGCAGTTTAGTGTTTTTGCAACATGTAGTTGTATTTATAGAAGGCGGTTTTGCGTGATGCTGGCCGCCTTCTCTCTGTTATATGGGGCTTCTCGCCCCCTATACCCTCGGTGTATTCCTGGTATAGATTATTAAGGTTTTTGGGGATATATCCCTTATGATAGGAAAGTTGTAAGATTTGACTGGAGGAGGTTTCTGATTGCTCTAATATACGTTTGGTATAGTTGAGGGTTTGTTTTCTAATCTTTCTCGCCATATCTTGGAATATTCGGGATTGGTAGCGTCAAAAACGGCAACTCTGACTGATGATACCACTGCCTAAATGGGAAACGAGGGTTCTCAAAGAGATAGGAGTCAAAAGCAGAGCGTATCGAAGTCTATATCTCTGGTACTCTCTATCATGGCAACTGCTAAATCCCTATAATAATCGTCCCCATTCTCATACTTGTCTTTGGAGGCTATGTGAATGACTTTACTTGTGTGGTCATAGAGTGATAGTCCTGGCGTGCCATCAGTGCTTTAATTCAATCTTGCTAAAGTCGTTTGCATCAAGGAACTGATAACCACTGGTTTTTCTTTCTTTCCAAAGCTACCATGTTTAACTTCAATGATTCATAAGCTCGACGCTGGTTAATAGGGAAGGTGGTTTGCGAAATATTATAAACTCTTTCTGTACCCTAATTCTTTGAGGATATATGGACTTTCTGCTTCTTCAGAAATGCCATAGCCTTTATCTAATAACTCGCTTTCTGTAATGAAGAAAAGGTAACTCGAAACCTTTCTCCTCCATCCATAGAGCTAACATAATGGCATTGGTGCCTGTATAGACTTTTTCCTTCTGTATCTCTTGGGAGCATCATCAGCTTGGATACCCATGGGTTATCACCGTTATCAAAGCTGCCTTTTTGAGTTTCTTACTTAATAACATACCATAGACTCGATAAAGCTTCTCTTCTTTTGCATCTCTTCAGTATGCCACCTACCTGTAGGGGTTGGTTGGACCTGTATATAACCTTGGGGAATGGATATACTCTCTTCTTTGCTGGAAGTCTCTGCTTCTTCGCTTGAAGACATACTGCTATTTGAAGAACCTGTACTGCTTCTTTCTTGCTCGGTGATAAGTGGAGAGTTTGCTTCAAGGGGTGCAGCAGCCAGGGCGTTCTATTTTTTTACTGGTGGCTTGTCTGTAGGCTCTTTTAAGACTTTCTTTATGCACAGAAGATGCTTCTGTCTGTACAACGTTTGCAGATAGAACAGCCGCTTCTGAAGAGGAGAAGGGGCTATCCCAAATCGTGTGAGAACACTCTGCCACAGTGTATCCAATGGTTGCTTTTTCTGTTGTCTTGCAATGAGATTGACAATCCTTCGTAGATAGTGTTAAGTTTAGCTTGTAATAGCTCCTTTACTATCTTATCTGTACTTTTTGCTTTGGACTCTCTTATAATCATTGATTAAAGAGTCACAATATTCTACGATGCTCCTAGCAACGTATCCTTGTCAGAAGGATGTTAAAAGTGGTAGCTATGTTGCTTTTCAGTGTTAGATGCAACAATTTTCGTTTGAAGCATTTACAGCAACTCTGTTTATTTCCATACACGTCGATGCTGTATAGACTTTTTCTACAGATAAGAGTACGTGCGCTCCATTTTCATTGATAGCATTACCGAAGATCATACCATAGATGCAAGGTCGTTGGTTACCGTACGCTCGTTTAAAGTCTTCTCTATATAATTCAAAAACATCGACAAAAAGATAGGATTCATCATTTTCAATGATATACGCCTGGACCTCTTATGTATCCAAATTAAAAATCTATACGTATCTTGTTATCATAGAGTGACCATGCTTTGGGATAATAGGTCTTACCTCCAAGATTTACGTAGATGGAGTTATTGACAGGGAACATACCTTGTAAATGGTTGGCACGCTTTATCCTACCTATCAATGATAGATACTTCTTTTCAACATCATCTCGTACTGTGGCTTCTTCATTCCATTTTGTGGAGAGCTTCGTTACTAAGAACAGTGAAATTCTTTGTATCAATTAGTGTCTTTAGTTTTTGTAGGGTGATATAATCTTCAGATGATGGGTGGTGACTGATTTTTATCATAGAAAGAGACACATAAAGACAAAGGCTCTCCGTCTTTGTCTATAACTTCATAACTCTCATATAACGATTTTTGATTATGAGGATGTTTCATTGTCCTTTCTGTTGTCTATAAAAAGACTACCTACAAGGGTTCGGCAGGGACCTGGCATCTATCATTCTTATATAGAGCTTCAGATAGATTCGTATCCTGCTAATTGTAGCTGATAAAAGGCGATCGGCTTGTTGATCTAAATCTTCTGCATAGGGTTTAGAATTTATCCAGGTACTTAGTAGCCGTCTTGCCATTGGACAGCTGGGAAGAACTTGGAGTTGTTTTTTTGTCAGTATCATTACAACGTCCTTTCGCCCATAAACTCATCTCTAATGCCCAACGCTCTAATAGAGTATGCTGCTTTTGATTTATTGATAGGAAGGATAATTCTTCAACAGAGAAAAATGGTTTTGAGGAAAGGTTTCTTCTTTGTGTTGTCTACTTCTGTCTTTTTCTGATGATTGCTCGACATTCTTTCCAAATATCTTACTCCATCCACTTAATAGGTGGTTGTGAAAGAGATATTATCACTTTGGCTCATACTTGTTATAGTTAAAAGAATTTATAAACACCAGCCTGCAAAGGTTTATCTTTGTATGGATAGTGCTTTACCAAAAACTAGTGGTTCAAATACTTAAAAATATGACACATCATTTTTGTGTTGTGCTTAGTTCCCATGGAACAATGCTGCTGGTACGGCACTCGATATTAACATTGCCTTGATAGATGTGGAAATGAAGCTCGCCTTTGACTTCTACGTAGGCATCGGGCTTGAAGAAGTCTTGCTTAACTGGGGTAGGTGCAAGAAAGCGAACCCATAGCCAGCCGACTTTCTCGCCATCTTTGTCTTGGGATATGCCGGAAAAGGTTTGGAACTGATGACCGTTTTTATTGGTGCGTTCAACGATTTCACGCTTTGACCTTTCCTTTGAACTCCATAGAGCCTGTAAGAGCATCAGCTTCGGTGGACTTCACAATCTCTATCTCACCATCACTACGGAGGTTGTAATAAGTACGCTCGTCTATTTTCTTAATGTAGAGTGTACCGTTAACTTTCTACTCTGCGACCAGTGGAATACTGTCCCATCGTATCTTTGTTGCCTGGGGCGGAAACAAAAACTTGTAGCTCGGCTCCTGAACCGTCGCTGCCAGCTATGGGAATGGTTATACTGAAGGAAATAAAGGGTGTTCCTTCTTTGCTTTGTTTCTCTACTGCGAATTACTGATAGTACCGCATGCTGTGACATTACATTTAATCATATTTCCTATTTCTTTGTAGTTTTTATACTCTACGTATCGTATTCTCTTGCTGCTTTTCAGGTAGCTCTGAATCGTAATTTAACGAGGCGGTTTGAGTAAGTCGGCCGACATCGACACTTTCTCTATCTCTTCTTAACGAAGCTGCTTCCTTGGTTTCTTCCTGTCCGTTCTTTTCAGTAAGAGCAAGGTCGTTACTCTCGTCTTGCTTTAACTCCTGGGCGAGGGTTAAGATGCTCATGAAGAGCGAGGATAGAAGGCCCTGATATACCATTGTTTGCTTGGGCTGCTTCCTCGCCATTCCTATTCATAGGTATTGTAACCATCGGTTAGGATCGTCGGAATTAGTGAGGTTAGATGGGGTTGGGGATTGTCGATGGGCTGTCCTTTCCATGCCTGGTTGCCCATTGTTATAAGCCATAAGGGAGGCATAACGAGCTACCATGTTCCTGACCCCCTTTGTCTAAAGGAACTGGGAGGTTGCCTCTGAAAGAGAGTTCGGCAAGGTATTCGGCAGGGTCATAACGCTGAAGCTCACCTTTGCTATTATAGAATTTGGTCTCAAAATGCAAATGTGCTCCAGTGGAACGACCTGTATTGCCTGACATACCTAGGGGGTTCCTGCATTGACAACGTCGCCAACATTGACTCCTATTTTTGCTTAGGTGCATATGGGTACACTGTAAACGGCTGCCATCGGCACGGTTGTATTCAACGGTTATCATATTGCCTGCTGCACCATTATTAGGCTTAACGAGCAATGACCTTTCCATTATCTTCTGTACCATAGATGGGGAGATATTTGCCTCCTGTGCTAATATCTACCCCTCCATGATGATGCCCCGGACGACTTTCGCTAAACTCTCCCTGACACTCGTAACCCTTCTAAGTTGATAGGCATACACCATCTGCCTTGAAGAGGATTAAGGAGGATGGCTGGGGTGGCAGGACGTGCTGTGCCTGCTGGGCTGATGCCTTGGCCTCGCATATAGCCTATGGGAATACCTTTCTGATTGGCCGTCTGTATGGCTAGACGGTCAAACCTGTCTAATCAGTATTTACTGATAACACCTTCGATGCTGTCTACATGAGTGGGGGCGGTGGCATAACCGCCTGCCTTAATTCCTCGTATCCAACCTGGGTGATCGGTACTATCATTGACAGGACAACGACGAAGATATCTTGATTGGAGGAGGGTAGCAGAATGGTCATTAAGACTTTCCTCTACACTGTTATATGAACGGAATGCTTCATTGGGACGGTCATCGTCATGAAAAACTAACTCTGCCAGTCCATGAGGAACCTCGCTTGATGCCGAAGAAATTGTTGTCGTTTCTGGCGAGGTCAGAACTGCCCCAGGTACTCTCTACGAGCCATCTGTGCAAGGATAACCGAAGAGGGTATACCATACTTGACTTGTTGCTCCATAGCATAAGGGGCGTATCGATTGATAAACTCTGATGGTGAAATTGCCATGTTGTTTGTCTATTTTTATTTTCATATCCTATTCCCATACCACGAGGTTTAACTGTTCTTGGAGTAGTTTTCTTCTTGCTGAACGTCTTCCTCATTTGTGTCTTCAGATTGAGATAGCGTCTGCTCTTGGTTTTGAAGAAACATTCTCCTGCTTTTCTTGTTTATAGGGATTCTCATTCTTTTTCTTCTACTTTGAGAGAAAGGGTGCAAGGTCACTGCTGCAACAGCTTTCTTATACTCTGCCATATCGTCGAGCCAACCACATCTTGTTCCAGTGATCTTTGCTTATCGGCTCTTTCATGAGCTTACCGTCAATAGTGGCCATAACATATTTCTTATTAGGATCGTCTCTGTCTTTGGTGATGGTGGGACGTTCTATCTTACTCATATCGACAGCAGGGACTTTTGGCATGATAAGGTCCACTTTAATTTCAGGAGTGCTTCTGTGCAACAGAATAGTATTTCTATTGCAAGAGCTTCGTGTATCTCTTTTCTTTTTGATCGTGTTTCTTGCATCAAGTAAAGCTCTCTTATGAGCTTCGTTAGGATAGACTGCAAAGAGGGTTCATTATCTACTTTGAAGAAGAGCATATTGTCCCTTATCATCCTTGATAGGTGTAAAGAGTTTTATATTGGCAACTTTAGCTGCCTCTATCTGTGGCTTTACATCAATATCCCTGTGCTGGCTGAAATCATATTGCTTTAGCTTATCCACAGAGACTTCTTTGCCTTTGTAATAGTCGTTGGTTTCATTTAAACCTAAACCACCACCTGCATTGTAGAACTTGACATCACTGATGCCTTCCTTGCCTAAAAGCTATTTTTAATGCAGTCTTTGCGGATTCCTGATATTTCTACATCATCGTCTAATGAAGCTCCTTCAGGAAGAATAACATCGGCTGCACCTTTTTGCCCTTATCTCTTACGATAACGATTTGCTTGGACTCTATATCAGAATCTTGGCTAAATCGCTAGAAATCTTGTATTGCTTTGGACTGACAATAAGATCCTTTGGAGTGAGTTCCTTGCGGATATCTTCGTACTTGACAATCTCTCTTGCTTTAGATGCTTGTCAATAGACTCTATTGCATTATTGACATCTTTTTCGATTAAACCGAGCATCTTAGGGGTTCTCTCTAATCTCTCGCTGCAAATAGTTAACATTTTGCATGCTTTCTTTTGATAGAGTAGCTGGAAGGCCCTGACGTGCCATGAGAACTCCTGCAGCTGGGTCTTGAACAGAAACGTTCGTATTTAGCATCATCGACAGGGAGGAGGTTGTTACGCCCCATCCTGTCAAGACGATGCTCGCTACCTGTGAGCTGCAACAACGGCGCGATAGATGTCATTGGCTTTCTGAAGAGCAGCTTGACGGCTATCGCCAGCATCCTTATCGCTCATCCCACTGACAATAATCTTATCTGCTTGCTTGTCGTAAGCGGCATCTTGAAAGCATCATGACACGCTCATAGCCTATACCTGCAGATTTGGCTACTCTCTGTGCTGTCTGATTGGCATTTGAGATGACCTCCTTCTCGTTAGGAAGCTGTCTTATAAGTTCGGCACTATCAAGATTCTCGGCTACTACAACCCACTGCTTGGCTTCGACTAATTTGGGAAGATAGTCATTAATCCTGTCAAGTGGGAAACTTACTGACTTGACTTTTTGACCGTTTTTCTTCGGTCTGACTGACTGGCAAGTTTAAGAGCTTTTCCTGCTCTTGACGCATCTTTTTCCATAAATCTGATATTTACTGTCAGTACGAGCAATGACCATAGAGGTAGGATGGTTGGATTTTTAACTTCTCGGCGAAACTTCATCATACTGCTTACGCCACGCTCGGAGAGTTGATCATCTTGGCTCCTTTGTCTTTCAAAAAGAGCTGTATAGTCTGCTTGCTTGCCTGCAGGCATAGTGGTTTGATCGATATTGAAGATACCATACTCTTCTTTCGACTTGTGCTTGGTATAGAACTCCTTCTCTTCTGCAGGGAAGTTTATCATAGTCTTCTCTACTGATGAGTTCTTTTTGTGCCTACATGCTGATAGTCCCATTTAACTCAATTGAAAGCAAGAGATTCTTCGTTCTGCTTTACAGCCGTGCCAGCATCTTTAGCACTGTCATAGGTAGTATATACGTTTGAACGATAGCCCTGCCTATCTGATTGCAGATTCATCATGATGTTATTATAAGCCATGATGGGACGCTTCGCTCAATAAACTCGGCATTGCTCTTGCCTGCCTTGTTCATCCAAATACCCTTGTTGCCTTTGGCAGCTCTAAAAGGCACCAAGAAGAAGGGCAGCATGGAGGGAAGTTTAGAACTCGGACCGCTATCTTTCTCTTGCTGTTTGTTCTCTTCTTCTCGACGCTTTTCTTCTTCGACCTCCCTACGACGTTCGTCTTCTGCCTTCTTCAGGGCGGCTTGCTTAGCTTGCTCGGCTTTCTGTTTCTTCTCTTCTATAGCGGCCTGTTGGGCATCTGCTATGACAGTTGCCTGCTTCTCAGCAACTTCCTTTGGTACATTTCCTTTTCCA
>BNJV01002766.1_pt1 | contig 33822 bp, 34 predicted proteins | sample 8540591 | NCBI WGS metagenome assembly BNJV01 (sample SAMD00202457, study PRJDB9452) | human saliva metagenome | host: Homo sapiens | reverse complement strand
CAAAGCAAAAGTAGAAGCAGTGAACAATGTAACTGGAGATACTGCAGATATAGTAGAAACAGTAGTATATAGCCCAGAAACTCAAAAACTGACATATACAGTAATTGATGATACAACAAATACAACACTAGAAGACAAAAAGATCTAGCAAGTGGGGATTCAAACTCTGAAGTAAAACCAGAAACAAAAAGCAACATATGATCAAATCGTAGCTGGATATGAAGCAAAAGGTTATGAAGTAGTAACAAAAGAAGCCTTACCAGAGAAATTCGATACAGATACTACAGTAGACCAAATGTAACAATTCATTTAAAACACAAAACAGAAGTAACACAAGAAAGTAAAAAAGTAAAACACACAATAAACTATGTCTACAAAGATAATAATCCAGCAGAGCCAGCATTTCCAACAGTAGAAAGAGAACTAGAGTTTACAAGAGAAAATACAAAAGACTTGGTAACAAATGTTGTGACAAATGGAAATGGACACCAGCAAACGGAACAAGCTTTGGAGAAGTAGTATCACCGACAAAACCAGGGTATACAGCAGACAAAGCAAAAGTAGAAGCAGTGAACAATGTAACTGGAGATACTGCAGATATAGTAGAAACAGTAGTATATAGCCCAGAAACTCACTGACATACACGGTAATCGATGACACAACAAACACAACGCTAGAAGACAGATTTAGCAAGTGGAGATTCAAACTCTGAAGTAAAACCAGAAACTCAAACAACTTATGCGATAATATAGTTGCTAGCTATGAAGCTAAAGGCTATGAACTGGTAAGAAAAAGATGCATTACCTACAAAATTTGATGCGGATTCTACTACTGATCAAAATGTAGAGATTCACCTAGTACATAAAATAGAAACATTCAAAGAAGAGAAAAAGTAAAACAAACAATAAACTATGTGACAAAGATAACAATCCAGCAGACCAGTATTCCCTTCAGTAGAAAGAGAACTTGGCTTTACAAGAGAAAACAAAAGAGACTTAGTTACTAATGTTGTGACAAATGGGCAGTGGACTGCAACTAATGGAACAGTCTTTACTGGAGTAATATCACCTACTAAACAAGGATATACCCTGACCAAAAATAAAATTGAAGATGTTACTGGTGTAACTGAAGATACTGCAGATATAGTAGAAACAGTAGTATAGCCCGAAAACTCAAAAACTGAGCATACTACAGTAATTGATGATACGACAAATACAACACTAGAAGACAAAAAGACCTAGCAAGCGGAGACTCAAATTCTGATGTTAAACCAGAAACTCAAACAACTTATGATAATATAGTTGCTAGCTATGAAGCTAAAGGCTATGAAGTAGTAACAAAAGAAGACTTACCAGAGAAATTCGATACAGATACTACAGTAGACCAAAATGTAACAACTCATTTAAAACACAAAACAGAAGCAGTCAAAGAAGAGAGAGTAAGTTTTAACTGTGCGTTATCACGGGAGTCAGTGACCAAACACTCACCAAATCATATGGAAGAAGCAGTATGGACTCGTACGGTTACTAAAGATAAAGTAACAGGTGAAATTATAGATAATGGTACTTGGGTTTCAGATAAATCTAAGTACGCAGAGGTTACATCTCCTGAATTGAAGGATATAGCAGACATTTTAGTTGTTAGCACAGAAACAGTAACTCAAGATAATATTGTTAAAGATGTTAATTATACTGCTAAACCTCAAAAACCAAGTAATCCAGAAACACCAGGAAATCCAGATCCAAAAACGCCTGAAAATCCATCTGGTAACAAAGATAAGCAAAAAGCTTTACCTTCTACAGGGTTAAATAATACTAATAACCTAACAATATTAGGATTATTATCTATATACTGCTTTTGGAGTAAGAATTATTAAGAAAAACACTAATAATTTTTAATAACTAGACAAAAATCCGAACATAGAATCTGTTCCGGATTTTATTTTATATACTAAAAAGAAAACTATATTAACCTTCATAAAAATAAAACTTAATGATTTAAAATTACACATATTGATTATATTCATACTTACACATACTATACAATTAACTTCTGTATAAAATAAGATGAATCCTTTAAAAATCAGAGTCTATTACGTAAAATTAACACTAAAATATATCTTATAGTAAGACAATTAGAATTCTATTGATTCATAGAAAAATTGTTTTTAATCTTTTCTATGACTCTCTCATAGTATCATTAAAATTATCTTTTATTATTTGTTTCAGCTAATACTATATATAATAGTTTAGATTTATACTCTTTCTATATTTTATATACTATGCTCTTAGTTTGCCTATCCCACAGCAGTCATAATCTTACCAATATAGTAAATTCCCCACACTATTGCACTTATAATAAACAACAGCACCATTGAGATAAAAGCAACCGAAAGTAATTCCTCTTTTATATGTATCTTTCTTTATAGGATAAAAATTATAACAACTATTTTTAATACAACACTACTTATTCCTATATGCACACCATATCTAAAAACAAATCCTAACAACCAAAAATCCAATTTCTGCTCCAGCAATACCAAATACAAAAACCGAAGAAAAAGCCTGCATAAATAAATATATCTAGCACTATTGAACTTCGTAATATTAATTTTTGCTAATTTTCTCTTTCATCAATATAATCTCTCATAATCTAAATTTCCCTCATTAAATATATTTATTAAATCATACTTCGTTTCTTATTTCTAACTAAACTCGTATCTTCTTAATAACCATATTCATCTCTAGTATTCCTTCGTAAAAACTATATTTTTATAATTCGACAAACTAAAATTATCTAATCAACTACAAAAACATCTTATATACACTATTATATCAATTCCTCCTTTTTCAATCATCACTTAAAAGCTATATCTTTTTACAAAATGGTTTTTAAAAAATTACAAGTAAGTTATAAAATTTTGAATTTTTTGTAAATATCGAAATAAATATAAAGTTTTAAATAATTAGATTATTTATCCTTTTTACTAAATTCTTTTGTCTTAAAATCTTATATGATGATATAATAATAGTATATTAATTTTATTTAGAAAAGAGAGCTATCTATGCGGATTTTTATAACAACCTTATCTTTTTGCTTTTTATTGTATTACTATTATTTTTACTTACGATTTACATCTATTTTAGACTTGTAGTAGCTGTATTAGAGAGAAATGATGTTCCTCAATGGATATATAAATTTGGGCAAGGATTTGAGGGTAGATTTTTCTATTGCTAAATTAGATGATATTACAGACCCCACTGCATTAAAAGAAGCTACCTTATTTATTCTTAATTTCTTTCTAGCTAATATAGTTGTTTTAATTATCATGTATTACAAAACTCACAACTTTCTAGTAGCATTATATACATGTTTAAAAGCAGAACTTGTTATTGTTTTTGCAGTCATAATATTTACCCACGCTACTAGACTTATTCTGCTGTTTACTAAATATGAAAAGAAACCAGTCTCACCGATATTCTTCGTCAAACGCTGTAATCGGCTCAATCTACCCTCGTTTGCCTTTACTCTCTGTATATCAATGACAGGATTTCCAGCGAAACCTATCGAAATCCAATTAGATAAGACTAATGTGATTATCGGTAAAAACAAAAGGCCTCCGAGCTTTTAGTAGCTGGTTTCAACTTTTACTAAAAACGCCTGAGAGTGAAATTATAAATAAAACGCAATGATCACTTTTTACTACGAGACTTGAGAGATAGTTCGTGCATGATAAATCCTATGGTTTTATATGAGCATTACCCCTACATGGAAGGATGTTGATAAACTTAAGGATTGTGTCATAACATATTATAAAATTCCGGCAGATAGTACAGTTCTATCTGCTGTTAAATTTAATCATACAGACTTATCACAACTAACTATCCATGATTTTAAAACAAAAATTAACGGATATTTTTCTCAACCCCTGTAGATTATAAAGAAATAAAGCATGATACAGATTTCCAACTCAAACTACAAACAGCTGACCTATCACACTATGGCAAAAGATACAGCATCGAAAGCTAACTTTACATCAGATGGTTCTCCATTCTATTATAGTGTACGAGCTCAACATACAATATGGGAGTAAGCTTTATCAAGCATACTCCCATTTTACAATTCTTATCTAATGCCCTAATCTATAAATATCATTCCAACCACTATCATCAAGTTTAATATCTCATATGAAAACTTAATAATTTACTGTTTAATCATCTATAGAAATCTCTAATATCTCATCATACAAGCCTTCAATTTCAATATCTAAAAAGATGATCCGTATCAGCTCATGTTCTGTGTAGGTTAAGACACTTAAGTTTCCCGAATCTTCTAATTATCGGTTTTACCTAACTTTTCCTCAATACTATGAACATCTTCATCAGGGATAACAATATTTAAAAGTTTCAGATTTCCACAGGCATCTATTATTTTAGTTAAATTTTCAGAATATAAATCAAGTAATTTTACTGAAAAACTAATTCTTCTTCTGTAAAAATCTTCTTCATCAATATTAAGTTTAAATCCATTTATCTCTCGCATTCATAAAAAGACAAGTATGAAGTTTTATTAAAAATAAAAATCTTCCTTTTTAATATACAATCCATTATTTTTCTCCTTTATCTAACTATAAATTAAAGATAATACTCCATATAAAAATAAGTACAATTCCAACAATAGAATTCAAAACCTTATATCCAGCCTCTCCAAAATTTTTCAAAAATAAACCTTTTTAAAGGTCTTTCCTGAATCTGCAGTACTATATTTATTTATCCCTGCGAAATCAAAAACTGCTGTTAATGTATAAAGTAAGCCCACCACTATAAATACATATTGATAATTTTGCTTTAAAAAGGTCTATTATTTTGATTAATATTCAATCTCTCATTCATACTTATTTTCTCTTAAAAACTCCTCAGTTACATCATACCAACCTTCAACATTAATTTCTTCATCATTTATGTATGTTTTCGAAATAAGAATATACTACATCTGCATCTAGGAAAAAGGCATGATAATGTCTAAAATTAGCTTTATCTTTATACTTTCTACATTCTACTAAGTAAATACCTTCTATTTCATCTATGTTATCTAATGGAATTTTGTAAAACTTGAGTTAAGAAGTTTAATGCATCATCTTCAAAATATTCAATATCTGAGTGTATCTGAACGTAATTTTGATTTTTCTGAAGTATCATAAAGACATAGCCATCTCTTCACTATCCTCTGTAAATAAATTATCAACTATATACTTTTATTTCATCCAAATCAGCTTTTTCTCACTAATATATGTGTATCAATTCATATATCTAGCCTACCTTTTATATATTTTTTATTTATTTTTAATATGTTTATACTTATTTATTTTTATTACACCCTATTTTTAGTTTATCGATATCTAAAACACTTATCTTTTAATTTTTAAATCTATAAGTGTATGATTTCTTTTAAAGATTATTTCGTATTCAACAGTATTCTTTAAAAAATTATGCTAATACAATCAACTAAGAAGCAACCATATTCAGGATATAGTTCTAACTTAATTATAGGTTTATAATTCTCATTTTTGAATTCATTAGACATTATTATTAATTTTTCTAAATCTTCTTCGTAACTTTTAATATAATCTTGCTTCTACAAGAAAAATCATCATCAACTTTCGTTTTCTATATTTTTAAGCATTTTATACTTACTTACATCGTAAAATTTCTCATATTTATTTTAGCCAAGTGTGTAATAGTAATGTTCTCAGTCTGCAAAAGTAATAATCAAGAATTGCTTTCACACTCTTCCAAATATCATTCTCCAGAATATAATAAGCTTCAAAAACTTGATAATCTGCAATATCATCAGTAGTTAAATAATATCATCTTGCCTCCTACTTTCAACTTTTAAATAATAGATTGCTTCTTCCTTATTGCCCAAACTATATCACAAGCCGTACATAACAACAAACGCATTCTATCTGGATACCTGATAATAGTTTCTTTCATAACTTTGCCTTTGATACTCTTTTTCATTTCAAATAAACATACTGCATATCCAAATTGTATTTCATAATCATTAGTTATTTTAACGCTTTTTCAAAAATACATCAGACTCTTTATATAAATCTTCAATTGTTTTATTACGCTGATAATTTGAAAAACTAGTTAGTTAAGCCCTTGTTTCTATAAAGGGAGAATTTATTTGTCGGCTTTTTAACAAATATTCATCTTGTTTTTATCAGCTTCGCACTGAATCCTAGATTAGTATAAAATTCTCATTATCAACATCATTAATTTCTTCATTATATTTTAAAACAAAATCTTCTAATAATTTAATTGCATTTTTCATATCTTAATTCTAATTCTACAGAAGCCAAAAACACAAACAATATCTACATTAGATGGATATTTTTAGATCCTTTAAATATGTTCTGAAATCCTCTAAACACGTTCTGTTTGACTATAATTTTTAAAAATATTTTCTTTATATTCATCTTCAATTTTCTTTTAATACATTCCAAAAATTTCTTTTATTATTTTTTCATAAATACCGTCATTCCAAGCACATTACGAACTACAAAAACTACTTTATTAATTTCTGCAAGGTTCTTCTAACTCTCCCAGTCTATACTTTCTACTTCTAAAACCATCATTAAATTTCACATAGAATTTCACACTTTCTTCTGATTAATCATAAAATCAACACTGATAAAATTCCCTCTAGCCCTATAGCGAAATTGTTTCTATTTCATTTGTTCTACAAATTCACAAATTTCATCTGGATATCTAATTCCAACTTTCTTATGAAAAACAATATACTCATCATCCTCTTTAAATAACATTCTAAAGCTTCTTTAGCTTTCTCAAAATAGTTTTCACTATTGCAGTCAGCAAATGTATCAAGAACTTTACTAAATTCATAACCACTTTCATACTATAGTGTTGTCATAATCCATTATACTCTCTTCCCATAATACGCAACATTATCACTAAAATTGTTCATACTACATCTTTTTCTGTATTTATCTCACAAAAACCTCGTGATTAACTTTACTCATTTTGAATTTTCTCAACACTTTTTAATCTCTAATAAAAGTTAAATATTTTTAAAAACATTCTAGTTAGATTGCATCAAAACAGACATAAAAGCAAACTATATTTTGATTCATCGTTACTCTATCTTACCTATAATGCTCTAATAAATTGTAACCAATACATTGCCATCTTCTTCTCACTACTTGTTTATAAAAGTCTTCATATTTTTGAAAATAATCCATTATTTCTTCTTTATTTCGTCAGTTTCTTCATAATCCCAAATATCTGGATATAACTCAGCTTTACATTCCGCCACAATAAAAGTTTCTAGAGCCTTTCTATATCAAAATTGTCAAGAGCTAAAACTATATCTTTAATTTTTGACTTTCTATATAATCTGATATATCCTCAATACCATCAATGAGAATACTCCAACAACTGCTTCACTAAGAGGATTATTTTTATAGGTTCACTACAACTTACTCCCGTAAGTACAAAATGAAGAGCATCCCACATCTTATCGATATCAAGAAGTATCTCAGCCATCATTCAATCTTCAACTCTCAAAAATATCATCTTCTTCAGCATAAAAAGATTTATTCTTGTACTCGCATCTAAATATTGATAATTTGCTATTATTCCCATTTTAATCTCCTCCTTTATTTTAGAGTTTACTTTTGTTTAAACTTTCTTTTCAAAATCTTTATCATTAAAAATCAAACTATTACTTACTTTATCAATCATTTTAGAACATATATTTATCTTGTTATAGCAATCGCAAAAAGCTTAAATATGATATAATGAACATTTTCTCTCACATCATCATCACTTTTTCTTATAATTATATCATAAAAAGCGTATGATGTATTATTCATAGTATTATATACTCATAATATAATAGTAACTAGGAATATAAAAACATACTAATCAAAAATAATAGATTTTTAATAATTTCATATTAAATTGTCAAATTCATATATAAATAGGAGAAAATATGAATGATACTATAGAGCTACAATAGTGTAGAGAAAAGAAATAAAGGTGACACATTATGTCAAAACAAGATTCAAAAAAATCAACAAAAATTTATGTCATTTATGTTTAGGAAGGAAAATTAAACCTTTAAATACAGGTTATATTGACGAAAGAATAAGTTGCATTAGGGGAGTATTTAAAACTATTGAAAACAGATAGCGATGCTTTTATTTAAAACAATAAAATATACATAGGATCATAAATATTTAGAAGGGCGTAAACAATGTAAGGTTTTATTGCGGGATTATATACCTTACTCAAATACAAATAGAAAACGAAAAACCTTTAATTGATGATGACAAGTTTTTATATCAAAAACATCAAAATTGGAACCCATTTTTTCCTAGGCATACATGGATACATTTAGTATATTTAATTATGATATCATCTATTTACAGTTGATACCATTTGGTCTGGAGTAGATATGGGTATGCGTTTTTAAATAGACTTACTGAATATAAATAGCCAGTAAAATGATATGTAAATTTTTATCAACCATATTTATTATAATATTAATTTTTGCAAAACCTAGAAAACTAGTGCCTTTATATAATTGAATATTAAACACTATTATTTTATTCCTCCTAGTATAATAAACGCATTTTTCAGCTTTGTTTAAACCAATGGTGGATAGTAGCCCATCGCACTTGAAGAAAGCACATAATTGCAACCTCTCCTAATATTTTCACTCATACTAATAAGGTCCCATACCTTGTTTTTGATATTTTTATCTATTGCCAATCAGACAAAATAGCAGGCATAAGAAAAGTCTGTCATTCCAATGTAAGATACTAACTAATTTATCATTATCCCATGCTGTTAATATAAAATTAGAATTATTTAACATTAATTCCAATCTTTTTCAAATCATCGTAGCTCTTCCTATTCCTGATTTAATTAAAAACCCGCTTATACTCTTCTACTGCTACTATTACTAAAATATTCAATCATATCTCATCATACCCAATGAATTCCAATTTATTTATAAACTATTTCACTATATCATCCATTTTATTTTCTAGATTTTTGAAATAGACAGTTCCTATTGCAATATCCAAAGAACGTAGTACTTCATTCTTTTCTTTTATTTTCCTTTACAGAGCTAACCAATACTGTCCTGTATTGAGGAATTTTTAATATATAGGTTCCATACCAAAAAGTTGAGGGTTTAGAATCTTAATATCCACCCTCCTTTTAATATGTACTTTTCTATCATTCCAATTAGTTCAGCGTAATCTTCTGTAAAGGTCAATATATGTTTTGATCCTCATGATCCAAATTTTCTTGTAACCATGTTGGAAAATAGCATAAAATAGGAATCAAGGCAACATCAAGTAAACAGCATGTATTGATGTTCTCTAAAACATAGGGTCTCGTATTCTGTCTTTTGTCTATACTCAGAAAATTGTTAAAAATCCAAAAGCCAATAGCCCAGCCATGCATCCAAATATAACCAAAATATATAAGACACCTGGTGAATATTTATTATGTTCAAACTTTATTCTTTTCATTTTTAAAATCCTCTTTATAAGTCTCACTTACCTTTTTCGAGAATAACATATAAGATTTTGTAATATCTTTATTTCTACATCTCTGCATAACCTAAGTAATTTTTAAGCTAACTCTAGATTTAAAACTTCTATAATTTCATCTTCATCTATTGTATATTTTAATGTAGTCAACCATCTTTTTACATCCTCAAAAGAAATTTCTTCCATTGATTATTTCAAATAGTCATCATCAAATTCAAAATCTTTCTTTTCCTCATCAGTACTATACTAAACTAATCAATTTCTATTTTAGAATTGGGAATATCTAATTTCTACAAGTGGACGATTATCAACTGTCTCTAAATCAAATTTATCACAAAATAGTGAGTTGATCCATATTTTAATTGATCATAAAGTAAAATTTCTTTTCCTGTTTGAATACATTTCACAACTCACAAGGTTTTATAGTGAAAGTCATCAAAAATTTCAGTAATCACCCTCAGAATCCAATTCACCAAAATAGATTTTGAAGAACCTATTGTACTTGTTCTTTTCTACTTCATTAAACTATCTAATAGACGACAAACTCTTCTACTCAACAATTTTATAATTACTAAAATAAGTTGGTATTTACATAAAACCCTTAAGTCACGTGCAAATATATACTTATATTATATAATTTATTTTAGTAAGTTGATAAATAAGTCGAGATTCAGCTTTTAGTAATATCATCTTATTTCACTAAATTAAAATTTATTTTTCTATTTCAATCACTATCCAGATACAAATTTAATCATAATACTCCAGAAAACTTGAGTAATTCAAATTAATTTTCTGGAGTGCATACTTAACGATTCATAGAAACTGATATATTTATTTTTAATTTATTTTCCTTTTTAAATTTTATTGAAATATCACTGGCTTTATTTTTACCGAAAATAGTACATATAGTATAACAACTATCCAACGTGCAATTTCTCTTCTAAAATTTCATCAATGATTTGCTTCATGAGTGTTCTCGAAATAATCAAAGATTGGACAACAGTGTATTTTAATAAGCTTTGCTTACTTCTTCCACAGTATATGAGCATCGCAACCAGCAAGTTGCCACCAGCTTATGCGATTTTCTTGTACTTAACTTTGTTTCCAGCGCCATACTTAGATGCTAAACCATTATTGATTCCTGCACTGTTATTGATTTGGAGTAGATATCATATGTGGAACAATTTTACGCTATACTTACTATTATGTCTCATTTGCCTGAATATATTTCGAAAGAAAATATCCTTATACTGTCATACCTCTTTCTCATGGTCCATTCCAGCAACTAAAATCCGTGAAATGACTTAAGACACAAGCCGTCTTTGCACATACTGCTCTAGGCTTCAGTCGGAACTCTTCCTTTTTATCTTTCAACATATCATCTCCTTAATCGTCTAATTTATTCAAATCATTCTTTTCTTAAAAATTTATTTTATCTACTTAATGTGCTTTTCAACAAAATTATTCCATCAGACTATGCAAATTTCTGATGCGATTCTCATGATCATCACGAACTCAAACGTCTTATCAAACGTATCACTTTTACGCTTTCATTCTATTGTATAATATTCCTTAAAATTCATAAAGTAGGCAGAACCTAAGTTCCAATCACATCAACACTCATTTATTTTTACTTCAATCTCGACATATATTTGGTTTAAAACGAAACCATGAAATTAAGTCCCTTTATCACCTGCACTTTTCGATGTATTTTCTTCACTATCTCCTCGACAAACCAACGTCATGCAATGTCCATTATCTCTCTGTGTCAGCAATATATTCTCATCCTCATAGCAGTTCCGTGCTGATCACCCAGTAGAGGTAACAGATAGGTTGCTATTCTGTCGCATTGGAACGGATGGTTAGTCGCTCTCTCTAAATAGAGTCCTTCTGGTTATCTCATCCAGATTAGAAAACGTCTCACGATAAATGCTATACCCATCGACCCGGCACCTCGATACTATTAAAATTATCAAAAAGCACCACTAGGTCCTCAGAATAAAATTTCATTTTTAATGTCTTATCATTCAATAATAACTCACCAATTGTTCACAAAGATACTACTATGCCTATCTGTTTTAATAATTCCTTTTCTTTTGAACATACAACTCATTGTATGAGGCGCCATAATGCAACATATTATGGCAATTACTACAAAGTGACACAATATTTTGCTCTCTGTCCAAATCATCTTGCCATGAGAACATCACGATACGCTGGATAATAGGATCAAATGATATGGCTCTGTATAATTATCATTTGTGAACTATTTCTTCGTTTTAAAACAAAATGTGACTATTCACTTGCACAAATACTGTGCTCGCCTCAAAGCATTCTTTTCGACCCAGTTTGTGTGGATACATGTATTGGTGTTCTCTCCGCAATCAAAGGAGCCTCCCTTAGAGTAGTGTCATATTGAATTTCTTGATTGAAATGTCTGATAAATTGTCGTCTTCCTCTACTACTCCGCTCTGGAAACCTTCTTAATAATTCCTTTTAGCCAAAATATGTTTAGCTTTTTCTACTGCTTTTTATCTCACACTTTGCTTTCAATGGCTACTACGTAACGCTTCCTTCTCCTGCCCCGATTCAAATATATGTCTTGCCTTGGAATTGAAAGTTTTGACTATCTGACCTCGATCCCGATTTTCCGAAAGAATCTTTTTATGCCAATTTGTCTTTTGAAATAGAAAATCTTTTGAAGTCATATTGTAAAATTTCATGCTAAACACAGTTTTTCCAACTGTCGCCACGTTTTAGGTTTAAATCTTCATACTTTTGTATCCTTCCAAAATATCACTCCTCATATTTCTTCCATCTCCGGCGTGCTCTTTCATATTGAAAAAGTCCGATCATAATAATCCTTGTTTCTTGATGGATCTTCATATCAGACCCTTCTTTAGGGACATAAATAATCAATCCCTGTCTCATGCCTGGTCACAAACTCGATAAGCATAGATATTTCCTCAAGCCTTCTGTTCCTGATTAATCATGATTCCATTTCTCGTGCCCCCAAACTTAAAATAATCAAAACTCCTTCAATTGTATACCTAAAATCAGCATCCCATGCCAGTATTGCATACACTCCACTCTCAAACCCTTTGTACTTTAAAATTCAGTGATCGCCGCCACTTCTAAGTAATATGATGAGTCAACATTATCTTTCCCATTCAAAACCAATTCCTGCTATGATTTATATTGTTGATGGAACCCATATGCCTTCACGCTCGCAATCTTTTCTTCTGAGCTTGCATAAAAGTCCATACTTTCTGTTCCACTTGAGCTTTTATCTTTCACCCATGTGCGGCTCAAGATCTCGTGTCAGGAAAACTCGATATGAAATGGAAGTCTATTATTGACACTTTTGGCTCTTCCAACCTCCTTTTCACTAACTAATAGTTTTGGCTAAAAGAGCTAATTCTTTCGCTTCGAACGAGCGTGAAGCGAAAACAAATGCAAATCGGAAATGCATTGATACCTCGTCCATGTGTTAGCAATGTCGAACATATCTGATTTCTCACGCATTCTGTGATTCGTAATTTTATCTGATAGGTATACCCTGTTCCAGCCTGGATAATCATCTCGCCAGAGTTTCAAACCCTCAACCTGAAATTCCTCGCTTCTCCGACATATATTTCTTTGTTGTCCACCACCTACAAGACAAACTATAACGGCCCAACTCTATGTCTGTCCATATAATGCCAATCAAAAATTCAGGTTCTGACTGGTTAAAATCGGGAATTCCTACGTTTCCATAAAAATCAACGAGTGACTCTTTTGTTCCATGCTCTTTTGAGCCTTCACCGCAAATTGCCACCTCTACTGGTGCCACATCCGTAGTCAGCGCCTCATCTCAAACCCATGCAGAACAATTTGAATCAGGCTACTCTGTCTCCCGGAGAGCTCTTTTAGTCATGCCTTCTCTCCGGCACGATCTATTGCGAGCGCATTCTGCAAAACATCAACAAGTGGACCATTTTCCAGAAAGAAAACAGCATGTTCATCTTCATTAAAATGATGACGTTTGCTGTATATTCAATCCAGCGAGTGTTTTTCCAGCACCAGAACACCTGTAACAAAACATATAGCTGTTATTCTTCTGCGATCAATTATATCAGAAATTGCCGCTGTTGTTATCGTTAAATTCTTTATGCGCAGCATCATTCCTAGAAATATCTTCACCCCATGTTTTCTGTGCAATGCCTGCGCAGATTTCGATGATGGTCGTGTAGAATGTATCTTGAATTTATCCACCCAGTGCAGGTAATCGTATGCATCATTCTCGAAATGCTTTCTCGAATAGTACTGCTAATATTATCTTCATTACAAAAGGAGTATTATGAATATTATCTGGCATACAATAATATTCATTCTGTTTTTCTAACGCCTTCGTTGAAACATTGATCGGGACAAGATGCTCAGTCCTACTTTTTATCATGAAAGTATTTTAAATCCAATGCATAATCCATTACCTGCATTCCGTAGTGGATTTCTTGTACTCTTTATCTCCAACCTTAAACTCTAAGAGAAAAATAATTCCTTCTATTATACATATCACATCTACTCTGTGTCCCGTTCTTGGTATGGTATATTCGAATATAATGTCGCACCTTGAGAAAATTCAACTAATTGTTCCTTTAAAATTTGAATTTCCGATCTCCAAAGCCATCTTCTGGAGATCAGTAGCTCAAACTCATCATTAATCAATAACTGGCTGAGAACAAACTCATCATCTTCTAATGTAAAGTGATTTATAGAATTAAATAATAGCTCTTTCTACTCATAAGTATCTCCTTACTTTCTTTTGATAATACTTTATTGCTGGTTAGCCAATTTCTTTGCTATAGCTTTTGCCATATACGGCAACGCATCTCTACCTGCCGATATTGCTTATCCTTGTTCACAAAAACAAAACTATCTGAAAGTCTGCAGACGTAGCCGCTTTCTCTTATACTTACTGCTCTATCTTTTGTAGGATGTACCCACATTGATTTACGCATTGACAACGCGTGACAGACGGCTCATCGTATTTTAAACGAAGATAAATTGTGTTCTGTGTTCTTGTAACATCTGTATAGTGTTTGTCTTCATTTCATCAGATAAGGAATGAAAATTTTGTCCCTGATCTAACGCTTTCAAACGCTCCATGGCTGTTGGTGCCGTTTTCGTTATAATGATTATGCAATATCTTAGAATCACGAAGTGTCTGAGCCAAATCACTTAAAATTGTTTTAACTGTAGCTTTGTGCCATTTTATCATCGGATACATTCAGACCGGCTCAACATCTTCTAAGTCTTTAATCGCATCCGCAACTCGTCCCATATGAACCATCTTTAAATTTTTCCTTTCGGAAGTTTCACTTCATCAGTAATATCTTTTACGAATCCCCATTATTATAAAACGTACTCTTTTGTGGAGCTCCAAACTGTCGCGGAAAAGAACATCTGCCGAAATCGCATATCCGTCATCATCGTTGGTCCCTTTAGCTTTGGCTCCCTTTAAATAATCAAAAACTGCATATGAACGTATATTGACTATCAGACCTTTTATTATCAGTATAACTATCAACCACAATATCGTTTTCAAATATTTCCTGTGCCTTGCTCATCATTCTTTGGTACATAATTGTTGGTTCACTCAGTGCCTGGATCTGATGCTTTCTATTTTCCCAGCATAATCCAGTATTGCATTAAACCCAACCATATCGCGTTGATAATGAAATCATCTTCATTTCGCTTGGTGTGCTTCTCTGATATTTTTAATCAAACGATGCTTATGCTTCTCCAATGCAGCTTTAAATTTGGTTACATTCTTGAATGCTTTTATAGATAATGTTCAATTCGAGATAATCAAAATCATCCCATTTATATCGAGCAATTTCTTTGTCTCAGACTGCACACATGTTAATCGCTCCATCAGCATAAACTCAGTATCCAGTAAACCAACTCTGTATTAGCAGTTTCACTACATTGCTTTTCCCACTAATTTCTGGTCATCCTCATAGGTAGAATTCTGAACATCTGATCTAAGCATACTTACATTTTCCATTACAAATGTCTTGGGTTTTAGTTCTAAGATTGCCCTAATATACTGTTTCACCAGGAATTTGTTCTGGCTGATTGCATGATGCCTATTTGCATTGGAAAATCCTGGCAAGCAGTGGTCCTCCAATTACAACATCAATGTCGCCATATTTTTCTTTTTATTTCCGCGAAATTGACATCTCTAACATCTCCGAATACAGCTACTCCAGGATGATTCTTTCTTATATGTCTCCTGCATAGCAGATTATCTCATACATGCAACTTTTTATATCGAATGTTTGCATAAAACCCTAGGCTCAATCCCCCGGCACCCGCAAACAAATCTATTGTATTAAACATAGTTCCTCATACTTGCGTTTCAATAATTAAAGCTCTTCGAGGCTTTTTCGTAGTCAAATAGTAAACGTTTGCTGATAAGTGTTTGGTACTTTTTAGCAGGCATTTTCACATGCAATCGCTAATGCAGATACATCTGTAGGTGTAACCATATGATTTCAACAACAAACTCTGATAGTCGCATCCATATTTCCTACCGGATACCCTATCATCTGTGAACACAATTTCATTTACAACCTTCTGCTCTTCTTCACGAACTCAAGCACCTTTGTTCATCAAAGCAATTAAAAATTCTCAATATTTTCAGGAATATCCATATGGATTTTCTTCAACTTCCCAGCAATATTTCTCTGCCACTGGTAACATTTAACCTTTCTTGATAGATCATTATTCGAAAGAACCAGCTCAGCACGCGATTAAAACTGTACCCACATTCAGGCACTGTTAATCCCAAATCAGCATCAATCAAGTTCCTGCCCTTGATATTGACCTGCAACAATTCCAAAATTATTGTAATATATGATATTTGCACGATATCCACCCCCAACCAACACCAAAAAACAAAAACAACCAAAAAAAACCCAAAACCCCAACCACCACAATACCCGCAAACGAGTTAAAATTGGTCTGCGCAACCTTCACTCCACAATCTGAGGGATCCTTTCCATGTATTTTTGTACTGCAAGATCTCGTTTTCTTTAATTACCTTTATTCTTAGGATGTTGTAACCTCAAATTGTCTTTGCCGGTGTCAAGCGCATCTGTTCTTGCAGATATTGTCCTCTGTGCTCTTTCTTTCGTAAACCATTTAGTTTCATACCGTACGCCTTCAGATGCCGGTGCAAATAAACGTCTCAGATTTGTTCCATACGACGATGAAAAGCGATGAGATGCAGCCTGCATCACTAACCTTATTCTGACTGTTTGAAGATCTCAGAAATATTTCTTGATCAACCTATCCGACTCTTCTGGTGTTGATTCATCAATTGAAGTTAATTTCATTTGAACAAACAGATGATAAATCTGCTTTTATCCTTATATCTTGCACTGAAAGCTAGAGGCCGTCGTCTGTCCACCATTAATAATCTGAAAATCTCTAACGAAGGTGATAAACCTTCCATGGTTTGTATCTTCTATCTCAACGTCCATTGCAGTTGCTGAAATTCACTATTAAATGCAAAAACATTTAGTGATTATTCAGGATAGTCCTCTTATATCTCTTATTGACTGCTACTTTTGTAGATAAGAACGATCTGACATTTCTCCAAAAGTTTACCGCCATACTTGTCATATATATCAGCCAAAACGGTTCCAGGAATTACTCCCAGAGCTACTATATAATTGTTCTGGTAGACGCAGAACTAGCCTCTATACATGCCGGAATGCCTCTCTCCACAATAATCTTTAAAAATTAATCTCACACTTTGACGGCCTTTGATCTGAACAGCAGACTCCTGAACAAAACGATCGATATCCCAAATCTGACCTTTCACAGGAATAGAATTATAATCATCAATTTCTACTGTTTTTATAGTAGCACTCATATCTCGCATCAGTGAATACAAGAAAACGATATTTACGAATTGCCTGTTACGCCTTAAGAGATCTACTAAATCTGCACACGGTGTACTCATCTCTATTTCATGGTATAGATTAGCTGGTCAGCGCTACATCACAGACACATGAGCAAGCCAAAAATCCTTATTTGCAGCTATTCCGGTAAGTCGACGTTCCAAATTGGCATGTCACCATCAAAACGCAATAATAAGATTCATTGTATTATCGAACCTCGTCGTATACATATCCGTCTCACCCTATAATTACTACGTCCACTTTTACCCTTTATGTTAAAAGATGGTGTGAAATCAGGATAACGCCTTTCAACACCACTAGATACTGAGCCATATTACCCGCCAAAGGATGCACATGACCCTTTTCTCCAGTAACTGCATACGTGTAGTTTTTATACTCTATAAAATCTTTTTAAATTCAGTAGAATCCATGTTAAGATCCTCCATTTTTATTACTTCCCAGCTTTTTATACTAGGGATACTCTATCTGGTATCCAGCATTTGTTATCTCTGTTGAATATCAGCTCTCCGCATTCTCGGAAATGATTCATTTACAACATATACTTCTTGTTTTGAGTGATGTATTAAAATACTGTTTATCATATTCTTCTCATGTCAATAGATCCTGCTGAGCCAAGTTTCAATATTAACCTCGTCTGGATTTTCGCCGTGTCGTGAAATCAACCTATCACCTCATGAACCAATCCATATACCGTGAATGATTTCTGGTTGATTCTGACGCACACTTTATCGATCCGATAACGACCGACCTCCTTCATCGTGCCTATCTAATTGCTCATCAGAAGAAATCGATATCTCTGAAGATGAAGCCCCTGGTAGATTTTAATCTCATGCCAACAATCTGTATGTATACAAAAATCTTGATCCGCTCCTTCTGAGCCAACCCATCCAGCTAAAGCAACAGACGCAACATTCCATCTCTCATCTCTTCAAAACAACAACTCCACGATGAGGACCTTTTGTGTGTTACATTACCTACCGTTCGCGTTGCTTTTATGGTCTCATCAACTTTAACCACGCATTACATTCATGGTAGTACTCTAAGCCAATGCTACATCAATGTCAGCTTTCCACATTAGAACACCCCATAACATCTCCCGCCATTGTTACACATCTTCCTGTTTCTCATCCATCAACGTAAAAGGAAACGCATATTTACCGCTGTCGTCCTCTGATTATATGCAAAGATCGACATATCTGTGATGAATCTAGTTTTACCAGCTTTTTGCTCACTATCACCACAGACTCTATGCTCATGGTTGCATATCGAACATACTCATTCAAGAGGATGCTTTACAGACAATTTCAACGCTCCACCTCAGGAGTAGTATCCACTAGTATTCCATTTTTCTCTTAATTCGTTTCTCTTTACCACTCATTACATATATCCTCCTGTCATCATAATTTGCTTCAAGTAAACGCCCACCCAATTTCTCAACTCAATTAAGTTAACTCTCAGAATTTGCAGTTTCAGTGGAGCTTCACTAGTTTTAGGGAAACCAACTCCCCAACGCAACATTCAGGTAACCTTTATTCTCGGACTCTCGAATAATCAGCGTTTGTATTATATGTGGCATTAAAAATTGGATTTCTATTGGCCATCAAACACGCTTTGTCCGGATATTTTCTTATTCTCATTTCCAGGTATGATCTATGTGTCCGAATTCCTGAATCTCGTCCTTGATAATCCAATTGTGTACACATCCACCAGCTCCGACACGCAACTTAGTGCCACCACACTGACTCATTTATTTTTATCAGCTAAAACCTTTTCTTTTTCTCGTGTCCTTCAATCTCTCCAACATTTCATCACCGCACTGCGTAACGGTTCATTGTACGGAATTACCTGTTCCTGTTTTATTAATACCACGTCCCATCCATTGCTCCAATGATGGGCTCTTTCTATAAATTCCGCGCAGCCTCACCATTGAAAACTCAAAATGCCATGGATTTGTCTCTGAAACTCCAGCAACACTGAGCTACACATTGGTCCCCAGGAACATTTTTCCAATAATAGCAATCCCTTCGTACGTTCTCTTCACTCAAAGAATCTGTCTCCACACTACTCAACGACTCACAAAATTTTTAAATGCACTCTCATTTGAAGCCACAAAACATGATGCTTTTATCTAGGTGTTCTCAAGTAAATTACTCAGGACACTGTGACAGGGCATGTCAACAGTTGCTGCACGCATCTTTGTTTCATGCGCAGTCACAATTAATGCACCTGACCAACCCAACCAAACCACACAACAACCCAACACCACCAAACCAACCAACAACCCCACCAACCCAACACCCCACACAACCAAACCAACCCCCACAACAACAAACAACAAAAAAAACACCACCCAACAAACCCCACAACTATATCCCCTCACAGCAATTACACGCAAACCATCATTTTTATGATTACAATAATCTCAAACTCGCCGCATCATAAGCTTTTCATATTTACTGCACGAACTTCAATAGGAGAAATTGGCTTGGTGCAAATAATAGTAAGACCTTTCCATTCTGTTCCAACAATCCTACCTCAAAATGATACTTGTCCCAAAACAACATGCATTGCTATCGCTTACATATCACTTTGGAGAGTGGTACTGAAAGAAGTCTGAACATCCGGATTTCACCTGGATCTAACCATACATTCAGCATTTCTTGTATCTGATTTTGAACATTGGTATAAAGCGCTTCATATGTACCATCATAGATCTACATGTTCGTAAGGTCCCCCATAGTCGCGAATCGCATTTAATCAACAAGCAAAATAATATGTAGCTTTGCATATAAATCCTCAGGTAAATCTTCACCACAAAGTCTATGTTTTGGAGTGAAAACACGCTTCTAACTTCTTCTATATCAATCTCCTCTGAAGCATGTGGATCCACTATCAGATTTTCTCCAAATATTCTATCAGTCCCACTATACCTAGTTGGAGCGGATAGGGTATTGTGATAAAATCAGCTGGAAAGAGATCATCGTCTTTTTCCGGATCGATAAATATATTTGCAAAGGCGTTGCAGTAATACCTCTAAATACGTAGCTTTTACTCGAATAGATTCACAAACGTCTACTACAGTCATTAATTGCTCGCAGGCTGAGAATCTTCTGCTCCTTTGTACACCGATGCGTTATCAGCTTCATCATCAACAATTAGCATGAGAGGAAGATCAATCTGTCCGGTCGCATTTTGGTGTGTTATTGTCTGATAGCCACTCTGATCAAATTATTATTTAAAATTCTATTCTTCTTTCTCACCTCACCACTTCAAAATAACAGGGCAATTAACGCTCTTCGATTCCCCAAATTATTGTTTCTAAGAATGCTGCGACAAAATCTTTTGGTCGTACGGAAGTAAATGCAACGATATTCAATTCTGTATCTTCCCACACACAAAACCAGTTGATTCTTTATACCCCTGTTCGGCTTTAGGTCCAGATAATATTCGCTCTTTCTTCCGGTGTACATTCAGCATCCAATCTTTTCTTGTGTTTGCTTTACGTAAATTTTTCCTGCATACCAGCTTAAGACACACATCTGATAACCCGTATTCGTCGCTTTATTGCTAAATGGCTGTGTAGTTAGTAGTTTTGCCTGATCACTGCACATCTCCTAGCACCAGACCTTTATTGCAAAATGATTCTTTCTGACGGATCACCATACAAATCTAATATTTCATCAGAAACTTCTTTCCTTGTAGATTTGTTGTAAGTCTCGGATTCCAATGTTTAATTTCTTCCAGATACTTCTTATATCTGTTCCAGAGAAGAAGTCAAAATCGGTTTCTTGATAGGGCAACCATGACTGATGTGCCCGTTATTACGATCGTTAATATATATACAATATCCATCTGGATTACTACCGATGGCTTTAGCTCAGAAATTGGTCCTCTGCAAACCCATCGTCAACAGAAACTGCCATACTAGGCGCATGCTGGCATTTCTAACAAAGTGGCTTCCTCCAAAATTCTTCTTCTGTAGGAAGAACTTCCTTATAACATGAGATTGCAGTTAACAAATCATGGAGATTATATTTTCTAATCAACATATGGATTAATCATTCTTCACATCCCTCCTTAATCTACTATATTATGATGTGTCGAATATGGTTCAATACAGTTAGACAGCATCAAGTAGATTATATCTTGTTTGTCAACACACATCGTAATTATTTCTTGTAGTGATTTTATTATTTCCACATCTGGATTGTTCATTATCATTGGTTATTTGCTCACTCATTATTCAGATCCACATATAATTGATAAGTGGCAAACACATCTCAATTTGTTGTAACATACCCATTTAGTGATACATATACAGTGATTCACTCTCATCATTTCCGTTGCAACAATCGGATGTTTACGATTAACTCCCATACTAGACATCCGGCCCTCTGTTGATATTTTTCTATGCGATTCCACACGTGAGTTTCGGTATCGCTTTTACCCTTTTTCCTCTAGGTCCAAGTTCTTTTACTCCGCTCAGCAATTTGATTAATAATTATCTCTCAAATTCTTTCTTGACTCTCTGCCGGAGGCAGTGCGACGATTTCTTTTATGTCTAGAGTCCACAAATCATCTAACATGTTTGGGATATCAACACGGATTCTTGGCAAGTTTTGATAAGTCTCCTTTGCCGCATGCATCATTCTGGAACCAAAGTACCCCAAACCAACAATCTTTTTGTTCCCAGATACATAAAACCCTCGTTGTTTTCGAAGTCCATCCTTCCCACCAAGCATTTTAATTTCATCTACCTCGTCAACTTAGATATGTGAGGGAAGAACATACGGTCTCACTATTATCTTGGCTGCTCTTAATTAACCAATGTTTCATCATCCATGGCTTTGAACACTTTTTCTCCGTCAAAATGGGTCACCCTTTAATTTTTCTCCATTAATTGACAGTTTAAGTTTTGTGATCCCTGATTCGCCCAGCAAATATCTATGATAAACAAGAGAAAGATGATCTCTGACTCTATCGATTTTACGTCCTAACGATAGTTCAAAATTGATCTCACCAGCCTTTGAGACGATCTAATTTTTGCCAAACTACTAATATTCCTGATTTATATTTTATCAATTCATCAAATTGAGGTATTTGTTGGATATCTTCCGCATCAAGAACCTTTTCAGGACCAATTCCTACTTCTGTAACATGATCTATATCCCACTGACGTCCCTCTCCAAATTATCTCCTTGCTTTAGAAATAACAGTCAGACATCTACACTGGAGATAAAGATGCAGTTTTTAGTCCCAAACCAAACCGTCCTAAATCTTTTTTATCCCTTTCTTCAGTTGGATTCTTACTTCCATATTGCATTGCAACATCAATTCCTTCTTCGGTCATTCCTTTTCCATTATCGAGAATTGCAATATATTCACTGTCTACCGGATAGATATCAACATTCTTTGCATTTGTTGCGATACTGTTATCAATTATATCTGCCACTGCAGCCTCAAGAGAATATCCAATAGCCCTTGTTGACTCGATTAAAGTAGGCGCATAGGGTGGCAAGCTTTTTGTTTTCATTTACAGATCCCTTCCTTAGTTAATTCCTAGTTAAACGGGAGTTTATTTTCATTTCATCCGGTATGAATTCCATAATATCCCCCGACATCACATTTGAGTTCGTTACAGATTTTTGCTAATACTTCTGTAGTAACATTTTCATCTTTACCCTAGTTTTGCAAGTGAAGATGAACTGATTCCTGCATTCTTTCTCAAATCTGATCATATTTTTATCAATTAGTAACTTCCACAATTTGTTATAACTCATCTTCATACTGGTTTTACTCCTCATATTCCATGACCTTCCATATAGTTCACAATTATCATTTAAAATACGAAGAACACAATTCTCCTCAAGAATATTTCTAGTCTCCGACCTGCAGTCATCCTGCTTGTCATAAGCAATAAAAGACTTGTTTCTTCGTGCTATTATAAATTTTTATAATTCCATCCTCGACATTCTTTTCGAGATTTTTAAACAACAACGAATCATGTGCCAACGCCAGAAGTGCAGTAGAAAAAGCATCGCCAAATCATAAACTATCTTTCCTTTTATAATTTTGATCCTGTTCCCCTGCATCCATAGGCGTTTCAAATTTATAACTATCATAACGATTGAAATGCATATACGGTAACTTACACTGAGTTGAAAATAAGGACTCATTAAACTCTTTCATTTTATCGTTCAGAGTTACTTCAATTCCTCTCAAAAATATCTTCAATGCTACGTCTTTGAAACCTCATCCGCATTGGCCTTTTTTCTTCCTGCAATTCTTTTTTTGCTTTTAAGAACGCTTGATTCTGGGTTCTCAATGCATTTATTTCTCCAGTGATAGCAGAATGTTTATCAAAAACTCTTTAGAAATATTACCAGACAAAGTCCAAGTTATTTGGGCGTTTACTATTTCCAGTGTGCTTTTATTATATCAATTTTCATCCTTTATAGCATTCTGTTCACTTTTAAACTGTTCGTCTAATATTTTTGCTAACTTCCGATGGTACTGCTCTACTTCATATAACTTTGAAGATTCACTGTCGGAAAAATATTGTTGTAATACGGCTATATCTGCCTCTGTCGGATACAGACCATATTCCAAGCTCATATTAACAAGTCTGAGTCGCATTTCTTTTGATTGCAGCAACATCTCTAAATTAAGCTTTTTGTTGTTAATTCCACTTAGCGTTTATTTTTCTCAATTTCTTCATCAGTATGACCTTTTTCGCAACTCCATTAAAGTTCCCAATTTCTATTCTAACGTACAAATTTCCTGAAGATTTTCTTCATACTTCTTTTTCCACCGACTAAATTGAAATAAACTCATATTTTCTTGCAGTATTGTGAAACAAGTCTATTTTTATGTTCATCAACGCTCTGTTTGAATACTTCGATATCCTTATACTTATCAAAAGCGTCAAGATAACATTGATAGATTTTTCCATATTTTGATCCGGAATTCTTGTAACGGATTAAGTTCATCATAGTTTTTCTTTCCATAGATTCTGAAGAAACTACTAAGAGTTTTCCTAAATGATATTCCGGCAAAAATCCATGTTGTAGTTAATCTTTAACCAGTCAGCAAACTCTGTTTTCGTATAACTCTATCTGTTCTATGATAATGCTTTATCACAAATATAGAAGGTATCACTATCACTGGTATTCTCTCAAAATAATATCTGATACCATTAAACTCAAAGGCAAAGAGTATTGAGTGATTACCTTCTTGTTTAACGCCATCACTTTTTAAACATAGGTATCTCCACCGAACATAAAATCAATTGCCAGTAACGCTGAAAACTTACCTATTGACATAGCTCCATCGTTCTTACCCAGAACTACATTTAAGCCTTCCTTAAATATGATAGGAGGTCGTTCTTTACCCTTTTCCTTAAACGCGGAGACTTCATTTCTATAAGCATAAGAATACCTCTCCTCATCATTTTATGGTCTGTAGCTCTAAAGTATAAAAACAATCCATAACAGTCATAAAATCTGTTACATCAGTCAGTAATGGTCTATTCTTAATTGCGTCAAGCACAATTGGAACCTGTGCTAACGTACCCTTTTTATATGAATATAATTTATTAGGTAATTGCATCAAATACCTCACATCTCTGGACAAAGTACAATACTACAATCTGGCACAAAATCTCATCCATCAGACTAACCTTATGAATTTTCTGTGCGAATTCGTTAAAAATATCGACCCTAGACTTCTTTATCTTCTTTAATTTCTTATACATAGCATGTATTTGATCTTGCGCTTCATCATAATCAATCTCACCACTCTTATCTGCGTTTGTCATAATCTCCCTTATGCGAACATAATACACATTTACATAAGAATTGATTGTCATATATAGTGCAAAAATTGTCTTTCAGGATTTATTTTCTGTGTTATCTCTTTAGGATCAAGAGAAGCATCGGATAAATCCGTCTGATTCAGCTTTTTAATCTTTTTCAGGACATCAACTATTCCTTTTTCAAGTGACAAGTTTTCTAATAACGTTATATTTTTGTCCATGCCCAACTAAAATCTTTTTACTCCACTCAATTGCTTTTGTAACCTTTGTGCTGAAATCAATTGAATATGTGGCATAGCATTCGGATATAGCGCAAGAAGATTATTTACTTCTGGCACTTTTTCTCATCTATTAAAGACACCTCATAAGATGAATCTATCTTTCCTGCTCTCAAAAATCATAAGTTCCTTCTGCATCCCGGAAATGGGCAAGTATGATTGGCTTCGTTCACAAGATAATCATCATATTTATTTTTAATTCTAATGCATTTTTATGCTGTGCCTGTTTTTCAAGAGCACTCTGCTGAACAAGGCCAGCCGAAGAACGAATTATCTCAACGAAGCAACTGCTAAAAAGTTCACCTATATTCGCTTCCATTACTATTGCGTCATATACCTTGAAATCATCTGCCAAAGTTCTCTTACCGTTACAGACCTTTGATTAATTGCTTCTACGAACAAATCTTTATCAAGTCTATAAACAATACTCTCTGCAAACTTTTTGCTTAATCCACGCTTTGAATAATTCCGAAGCGTGTTTTCTTTTGTCAGTTTAGTTGACGGGGTCTTCTGTGTATCCCACTCCTCCTCTGACACATCTGTAATCATGGCAATCAAATCATGGAAAAAAATAAGAGACCTATACACCATCAGATATTCGCTTTTTCAGTATTGAGAAAAATCTTTAAATTCCACGAAGCTCAACTTCTTCCGTTTTAAACCATGATGATCCACGATGATCCAAACGAGATCCAATCTGACATAGGCTATTTTATATACTTGTTTTGACAAAAAGAAACAACACTGTTCAGGTAAAAACCTATTAACTATTATATCAGCCAGGTGTCCGTTCGTCAAATTTAATATTTGCGTTATGGATATTTTAAATTTTTATCAAATTTCTATAGCGTGATATGGACTCATATATCAATTCACCAGCTTCGTACCCACGTGGTGTGTTCATAATTGATATATGAAAGCACTATTAAATAGAGTGCCAACTTTCGAACGGCTGGTCACCGGAAAGAAGCGGAGTTATCCGCATCGAGGTGATCATCTTATGAAAAACACTGGCGACCATATCGGTTATCTCCGCTTCGGTTCAAATGCCGAAAGGAGAAAAATCGAACAGCAAACAAAGTAAATCAGAGTAAAAGAGTATCGTATCTATATCAAGGAATCCAAGAGCTGAGTGGATGTCAACAAGGAGTTCTATACGAACTACTACCGTGAAATCAACGCCTATCGCAAATGTCAGCAGGGAACATGGTTGTTGCGTCTGCCCTGCAATGCAAACGCTACTTATGTAACATGGATTGTTTAACCTGTCCTTATGCAAGGCTGGAGACCAGCTTCCCTCGATAACACCGTGAATGACAGCGATGGAAACGAAAAGAGCTGGCTCAACGATGTTTCGATGAATCTGCAACTATCGTTGAAGTGTTGGAGGATGCAGAACTTATTCACGCCCTCTACGCAAAGCTGAACGAGTTGTACCTTCAGGATGCTATCATCAAGACAATCAACCAGATGCTTGGAGACAAAAAGTAGCTATCAGGTATAGCTACAGTTAAACATTGCTTCAGTCATCCGAGCTTCGTAGGTCACTTCCAGAACATCGACGAGAAGCTGATAGCCTTGCAACAGGAGCTCATCCAGAAGGCTCAGAGCAAAGAAGCCTATGACGAGATCGCTGATGAAATATTCAGGCTTCGAGAACTGCACCAGCAAACCACTGTCGATACTTCCACAAGAGACGAGCAGATAAAGCGAATCAACGACCTGCAGGATTATATAGCACAGCAGACTACTCACCTCACCGAATTTGATGAATCGCTAGTGCGACGCTGAATCAAACAGATAACCATCTGGGATGACCACATCACTGTCGAATTGAAATCCGGTGTTAGTATCGATGTTGATGCATAAGTCCCATAGACGCACAAAAACTCCCCATCACTGGATAATTTTTCGGTGATAGGAAGGCTCTACTTTATGCTAATTCTTTTATTGCATATATTGCGACAACCGATAATGGAATCGACATTATTGCAAAAGCAACTGGCCATCCTGATAGGGATGCAGATATATTACTTCTCTTCGCCAATTCCGATACTCGACATATCAAATTATCTTCGCACATATTATCCATATTTTACCTCGCTCTTATATAATAACCTTTTTCAATATAATCGTACCACCATTTATCACTCCGCCTAGAGAACCTGATGCCTTTTTTTCATTGGATAAGTTTTATTAGAATATAGCTGAAAGCAATGCCGTATACGCGTCAGCTATACTCAATGTACAACCAATGCACTTAAATACTTGTAATATCATTTTTGGATAACCTCCGTTATTATCATCAATATCTTACTAATTGCATCCATGGCTTCTTCACCAGATCTTTCAAGCAATTTTGCGAATTTTAAAACAGCCTCCAACCTATCTTCCATAGGAAATTTATTTTTCAGACGCATCAGGTGCCGCTATTTCTGTATAGCTCAACAAGCGTTTTCCAACAAGATAATTATCATATCTGCCATTACACTGCTTAAGTAAATAAGTAGCAACACCTTTTAAATGAGGGCCTATTGCAAATGTATCCACAATTTTTTTCTGGGATTTTGACTTCACCACCTTATCATCACCATAAACCATTGGTGTCTGTATCTGTACACCATATCTCGAATAAAGATTCAGTGATACACTCCTGACGCCTTCTCTTATATCATAAATAGCGTCAATGGCTTTTTATTGTTGAATCAGCGAATTCGATTTGTATATTCTTAGAAATAAGCATTTTTATCACCTCCTCTAGTAATATTTATTATCAGTGTTTATAATAATTATATTGTTTTTCAGCTCAATCGCCAATACTTTCTATTACTGAAGTTTGTAATATTATTATTAATAAGTTTTTATAAAAACCCTCTCGGCTATAATAACCGAGAGGGTTTTGTGAGTTATTTATGTCATTTTTCTGTATCCGGTACACATAATATCTTCAACTGATATTTCACATCCTACCTCATCTACAAATTGGTCTAATGCATTATTAATGAATTCGTGTAACAGCCAGTTCTGTTTTGATTTCATGTATTTGCTAAATAATTTCGGGTTATATCTGACCAATTCACTTATCCAATGAAACACATAAAAATCAATACTGTTGACGGCACATTTGCTAAGTTGTCATTACCTGAAACTTCTTTTTTATGTACTATACTCTTGTCCTCACCAAATATGTAAAAAAGATAATCTCTAGTCTTTTCGTGATATTTGTTTAGTGCTTTTTTACGCTTCTCAACTGGCTTGTGAATATCCCAATTGAATCTTTTTTTCATTCTAATAACATATTTATCATCAACACCTAGGCTCTTTCAAACTTCGATGGTAAATTTTAAGAACCTTAGCATTGGCATACCTTCCAGAAACTTAGAATTTAATCCATACCTCCTTAGGTTGTCTACGAACACAAGCTTGCTGATAGGAATGAAAATCTCCGGTTTGGAAAAGTAATGCAATATGCTCTATGAACACACGAATATTATAAAAGTAATTCCACCATTGTATAATGAGTCTGTAACTATATTATGACCGTGATATCTCGACAACTCAGGTAAAACTCAGCACCTTTTATCGATGTATACACCTCTTTTATATTTGTCCTATTAGTATCATCTCTAACAGACGATATTCCATGGTCTTTTTATTTGCTATCATCAACACCTTATATCACAATAACCCCTTAGTTGCGTTTAAAATAATACAATAATATGATGTTAGTGGTCGTGCGTTATCCGGAAGTTCCTGTGACGCTAAATAGAAACTATGCGCCTGTTTCCAATAAAAATAAGGCATCGCTAGCTCCAGCAATTGATTGACGCTTTAAAAACAACGCCACATATTCCCAACATGAATTTGTCAATATAGTCCTACTTCCATATTTAGGTTTATTCACAGATTTCATAAGTTCGCAAGATTTACTGTTAATACAAATATCTTTGAACATTTCAACTCTCTCTTTTCAATGTTATCTATTCCACTGCCAAGTCTACCTCTTGGTATCGAGTAGCTAAACTGCGGTCAACGCTGACAACAATCCCAGTGCCACAACCCATGACATCTAATTTACGGCCTAACCCCTACCGTATTTTTCAGCCATATACCTTTTCTCTAATCAGACCGAAAAGTAGATATGTTTTCATCAAAGAAAATCCGAGCTTTCCGCAAGGTTTCTCGATGATGCCAACCTTACACAAAAGCCCGGAAATACGCCATTTCTCAGCCTTTATTTATCTTTTCTTGACAACAAACAAAGGCTTTCCATGATACGTCCCTGGAACATATCTACTGGTTGAACAGCTCCTAGTTTATAACCAAGGTTTCTCATGATTTTCCATATCTCTTGCTAGGGTTGCTGGATTGCGCCAATATAAACGACTTTGTTTATTCCCTATTGAAGCTAAGTCTCAGAGCTTTCTTCTCACACCCTTTACGTGGTGGATCGACAATAACTGCATCCAGTTTTATATTTTGTGAGATTAGTTTTTAATTATATCTTCACTTTTTCCCTAATGAAAATTCTGCATTATTTATGTTGTTATTTTTGCATTTTCTTTCGCATCACGAACTGCCGCTTCTACTATTTCTATACCATAAACTTTTTCACTTTTTGTGTCATGAATAAACTTATCGTTCCAATACCACAATATGCATCAATTATTGTATCGTCTTCTTTTAGTTCGGCTAATTCTAGCGCCTTACTATACAAAACTCTGTTTGGATTGGATTTACTTTGGTAGAACGAGCGTAAAGATATCTTAAACTCTATTCCTCCCAAAAATATCAACTATATAATCTCGTCCAAATAATTTTTCAGTTTTGTCTCCAAAATATAACATTAGTCTTTTATCATTAATGTTCAACATTACGCCAACTATTCTATCATCTAATTTCGTAAGTCTTTCTACAAACCTCGTCAAGATTTTGCAAATCTCTTTAGCAATTATCCCTATCATAATTTCACTTTTTGCTAGAATTTGTTCTAAACATTATATGACGAATGCACCTTTGTGACTTCTTCATGCATATACTGATAAATCTAATTCAATTATCAAACTACGATATCATTCATTAGTTTATTGTGTTCATCATATTGAATAAAACATTTTTCAATATTAATCACATCATGACTACGCGGTTTGTAATAACCATTCGTACTTCATTATCCACTTTTTGAACTGGAACAACTGATTTATTACGGTAGTGATATCCATTCTTCATTCCCAAAGTTGGTAATACTTCGACACTATCTGCACCTAAGGTTTTGTTCATAATATTTTGAACTTTTTTTGTTTTAAAGCGTAGTTGTTCTTCATAATCCATATGTACTAAATTAGCTCCTGATGTTTTTGGCACTCCTTCAACACGCTTATCAGAAACTTCTATTATATTTAACACTTTACCATAGCCAAGATTCTTTTTAATTTTATGTTTTGAATTCAATAAATTCCCTCTATCACATCTTCAATAAAAATAGGGAAATTATCTCACTTTTTACTACTCCAAGACCATCATGAGTATAATCAATGATGCGCCCTGTTAATATATCATTTTTGCATATTAGTCCTTTTCTAATTCATTCAAGATAGCGACTTTTATAATCTATCTTCTACTATTAAAAATTTTATCTAATTTCTAATTTTTATAAAAAGAACAGCAATAGGAAAACTTTATCTCCTACACTGTTCTCCTATTAATTATATATTTTACTATATCGAAATTACATAATAAATATTTATTCAATTACATACTTTTCCACACCAATTACTTTTATACCATTAACAAATTCAAGGTTTTTAATTTGTTTTGTTAATTTTTCATATTAGTGTGCTAGCATCTATTTCTAACGAAATAATTATAGTTGCTCGAGCATTAATTGGTACTGTTTGGTGGATAGTAAGTACACCTACATTTTTCATCATTGACTATTCGTAATATTTTTACCCTAAAAATTCCAGGAACGTCATCAACATCTATTGATAATGACAAAAATAGACTGTCTTTTGAACATCTTGAATTGGAAAAATCGTATCTTTATACTTATAAAAAGCGCTTCTGCTTAAATCAAATCTTTTGATGCTTCCAAAATAGATAGTTTAGGATTTTCTTCAAGAGCTTTTTCATAATCAATGTTTTTACTGCTTCAGGTAATACATCTTCTCTGATTATATAATATACTTTTTCTTTATCCATAGTTTTGCCCCTATTCTACAAATTCAAACTCACCTTTTAGAATCTTAACTGTATCGCCATTTTTACATCCGCGTTCACGCACGCATCATCTACTCCCCATAGAACGTATTTGTTGCGCGAATCTTCTGCAGATGCATCACGATTAAAAGTCTGTCATTAAGAATGCACGTTCGATACCTGGTCCACTTTCACTACATAAGCACCTGTATCATCTCTTGTAATCTTGAATGTTTCATCTTTTTGGTTTATGTTTATAAAGAACTCTATTTTCCATACTTTCTTCTTCAGTATCAAGTTCATAAAGCATATTAGGATCCGTAGAATCTAATATATCGCTTATTTTATAAAGTAGGTTATCTACATTTGTTCTAGTAAATGCTGAAATTTCTACAATATCAACTTCTTCACCATCAGCTGCTAATTTAGCTTTAAATTCTTCTAGATTTTTCTTGTCGTCGCTGGAATATCCATTTTATTAGCTACCACGATTTGTGGACGTTCTAACAAACGCATATTATATTCACTAGTTCTTGATTAATAATTTTATAATCTTCATATGGATCACGACCATCAGTTGCTGACATATCTATTACATGAACTATTACTTTAGTTCTTTCAATATGGCGTAAAAACTGATGTCCCAAACCTACACCTTGACTAGCACCTTCGATAAGTCCTGGAAGGTCAGCCATAACAAAACTACGGTGATCTTTCGTTTCAACTACTCCTAAATTAGGAGCTAAAGTTGTAAAATGATAGTCTGCAATTTTTGGTTTAGCTTTTGAAGTAATTGATAGTAATGTTGATTTCCTCACTGATGGAATCCTACTAAACCAACATCGGCCATAAGCTTAAGCTCAAGAGTAAGATTACGTTCTCTCCTGGTTCACCATTTTCTGCGATTTCTGGAGCTGGATTTGATGGTGTTGCGAAACGGCAGTTACCACGTCCACCACGTCCTCCGCGTGCTACTATTACTTCTTGTTCATGTTCTACAAGGTCAGCAAGTACTTCTCCTGTATCAGTATCACGGATAACAGTTCCTGGTGGTACTTTTTAGATATAAACTCTTTGATTTACGTCCATGCATACCTTTTACTCATTCCGTTTTCTCCATTTGGTGCAACGAATTTTTCTGATAGCGATAGTCCATAAATGTTCTAAGCCCTTCGTCAACTATAAAAAAACAACGTTGGCTCCACGACCACCATCTCCTCCCTGCAGGCCCACCTTTTTAGGAACATACTTTTCACGTCTAAACGCTACTAGACCATTCCCACTGTCACCCGAACGGACAAATATTTTTACCTCATCTAAAAACATACTATTCTCCTATATCTCTTTTCTTTTTATAATTTCTATTAAAAACTATTCCTAATCACTCTTTACAAGTATACATATCCCATTTATTATATCATAATTTTTATGGAAAAATACTATTAAATAGTTTCAAAACAAAAAATAACGGTCGCTTAGCAACCGCAATGTACTCCACAGGCAGGGACTCGAACCTGCGACCCTCTGATTAACAGTCAGATGCTACTACCAACTGAGCTACTGTGGAAAAATATCTAAAATAAAAATGGAGCGGGTGATGAGAATCGAACTCACAACATCAGTTTGGAAGACTGAGGTTTTTACCACTAAACTACACCCGCATTTGAAATTTTATTTAATTGTTATCTTGTTATGTTTAATATTATATTACAACTCTAATGCTTTGTCAATATTTTTCATTTTCTTTCAGATTTTTGTAGTGTTACAATAGATGTGAGACAAAAAAATAGAAGAGTAAATTCCTGTATAATGAAGTTACGACAAAAGCAAAAAGGAATTTACGCCCATGTACCCAAAAACAGAAAGATAATTTAGCTGTTAAGTTTTTCTAAATATGTGAATTTTTAACAAACTGTATGCAAAACAAAACAAAAAGCCTGTAAACGTTTATACTTTAAGGCTTTTTCTAAC
>BNJV01000516.1_pt1 | contig 33855 bp, 63 predicted proteins | sample 8540591 | NCBI WGS metagenome assembly BNJV01 (sample SAMD00202457, study PRJDB9452) | human saliva metagenome | host: Homo sapiens | reverse complement strand
CTTTACAGCTCTTTTTTTAGAGCAACAAAAAGACCGCCAGCAAGCGCCAGCGGTTCAAGTGTACTAAATTTTTGAATCTTTCTATTTTATTTTTATTTTGCTGTAATGAGCCCATCAGGCTCACTGTAAACTCAGGCTTATCAGAAAGTGTGCCATCTTCTTTGAGATAGTACCAGCCTTTTTCAGATTTAACGAAGGAATTAGATACCATGTTGCCTTCTTTACCGTCTAAGTAGTACCAAGTATCCTTGTACTTAACCCAGCCAGTAACCATAGCACCATCTCTACTGAAATAATACCATTTGTCAGCAATCTTATTCCAGTCAGTAGCCATTTCGCCAGACTTATCGAAGTAGTACCATGTTCCATCTGGGCGCTTCTTCCACTTGTCAGCAAGCATATAGCCTGAACCGTCAAAGTAGTACCATGTTCCGTCAATTTGTTCAAATTCGTTTTTAGGGTAAGAACCGTCTGAACGAACATACCAGTAGCCAGTATTATTTTGCCAGCCTTTTTAATTTCAGACCGTTTTTCAATGTCATGCTTGAATTGTTCACGACTGATACCCCAACTTGCTAAGTAAGGGTACGGGTCAACGTGGTCACTAAAATTGTTAGGTTGATTATTCGTACAGTATTCATGCGATTTAATGCCTTCTAATGCGTCCGAATCTAAAGTCTTTGGAAGTCCAGCTTCATCTGCTAGATTTTCGCAGCAATTCGATATAAAAGGCGATAGTCTTCCATGAACCTTCTTTTAGTCGAATGGCTTTCGATTAGTTCAACTGCTGCATAGGTTTCATAATTCCAACCGCCACCCACGTCATAGCACCATTGTTCACTGGTCCGACTTGCATTACACGGCCGTTACCCACGACATGAGAGAAGAAGCCAGATTCTACTGGTCTTCTCTAGCTGGTAGTCTGCTTCATTCTGAGCAGTTGAGTTTTTATTACCCGTGAATGAGCATGAATTTGATGATAAGGAGCGTATCCGATTTGTGGAAGTCCTTCTCATATCTGCTTGTATCAATATCCATTTATATATTCCTCCTTATGTTGTTGGCCAAGGGTCGTCTGTAACATAACTTATATTAGAAACCTGATATCTCCGATGTCTTTGTCTGCTGGTATGGTGTCTAAGAATTGAAAACGTAAGTGGTTTGCGTCTCCGTAACTAAGATACCATGTACCATAAGGTACTCCATCGTCGTTATATATTGGTCCAATTAACGAAGTGGCTGTTCAGTAACCATAAGGCATTTGACCATTTGTTAAGATGAAAACTTTCTTTTTCACGGTTTCCCGGATGCGCCACGAATCCAAGCCCACCACGAGCGAACAATACCGAACCAACCCCATTGTAAACCAGCAAATTGTAAATATACAGTGTCGTTAACCCTTCGTGCTTTTACATAAGAATTTCCAAGTTTTGAAGACGCATTTAGGGTTTTCCAACCAGTATCACCATCTAATACAGCCCATCCTTGGCTACCTGACGGGGTACGCTTAATCCATTTCAGAGCTCCGTTAGTTTTCTTAGTGTCAACGTATGTCTGTCCGATAGTACCATCGACTTTACCGTTTGGCATACCTTCGCCAATTAACTCGCTAGATGAAGTTGGTACATTTTGACTGAAGTTGGTAGATTAACACTACCACCACCATCAGATAAGATGAGGGTATTCCCTGATAAAGTCAACTTTTGAGGAATACCAACACCGTCAACACCTTTTGGACCAGTTAAACCGATAGGCCCTTGAGGTCCGACTGGTCCAGGTAAGCTCAACAGGTCCTTGTTCCCCTCGTTCTCACGAGGTCCAACTTATCCATCTTGACCACGTTCTCCCTGGATACCTTGGGGCCCTTGTAAACCATCTGCCCCTCTTGGTCCAGTATCGCCTATGGTCCCACGTTCGCCTGTTTCTCCCTTGTCCCCTTTTGGTCCAGAGTTAAGGCAATGTTTTTGTAACTCTTGCTTAGTAGCAAACTGACTTGTGTCAATATTAGACTTGGTCTCTAAAGCTACTACACGCTCTACAAGTGGCTTGTCATCATAGATAGTGTTATTGTCTGGCTTTTTGCTTTAAAGCTTCAATATCGGCTGAAATATGGCTGATTTCAGTACGTAGGTTGCTATCGTCATAAGTACCGCCCTGCTCTTTGATTTTTGCAAACAATTCATCTAGTTCTGCCTTAGTAACAACATCCTTAACGTTAACAATTCGCCCTGATTCACGTTCAATGAGTGGTGTCTTAACCGCCTTATCAATTTCACTCACATGAACATTAAACATAAAGCTATAAACATCTGCTGACTGCTCTACTTTTTCAAAGTAGATGTAGCCAATAACAGCTTCATCTGTCGTGATCAATGATGTGTCGAATTGAACCGTAAACGAATTACCTTCGATCACTGCTTCTACTTCCTGGTATCGTTTAGTACATTTGAAGTAGAACAAGCAGATAACCTTAGTAGCAGTCAACTCATCTAGTGTAAACTTGAATTCAGCGATACCTTTATCTTTGCTATAAAATTCTTGATAAAAGCCTATCAATGTCTCTATTATTGGTTGAAATGGTTAATTGTTTATCAATAACCTTCTTCAAGCGCTACCTCCTTTCTTTTTAAAAAGAAAGAGAACCCTTTTGGGTTCTCTGATTAATTAGTCTTCGCTTGGTTCGTGATATTCAAGCGCTCTGTCGCTATCTGTGATACCAGCAGTCGTAGGGTCAGTAACCACACCGAGCAAGACAAGGATATAAACAAATGTATTCACGCCATTTTTGAATATTTTGTGGGATTTCAAATCCGAATTGTTGAGACATAAGGAATACCGCTCCTAATAGAGCGATAAGCGTTACTTTGTTTTGTAAACGTAGTTTCCAGTTAATTTTATTCATCATTTTTCCTCTATAATTTCTAGTTTGAGAAATTTTTCAAACAATACTTTGACCGCACCGTTTCCGCCTAATTCGACGTAACTTTCATAGAGTTTAGAAAAGTTCTTCGATTTCGTGCTGATTAGTGAAGCCGCGCTTAATTGCTTTTTTAAATTTTCTTGCAATCGAAAAGCGTTGTAGCCGTTGCAAGCCTTTCCCAATTAGTGTCAGATTATCATTATTTTCTTTTCCAATTTTTAACCTCTAAAGTTGATTTCTCAAGGTCTTCAATCTTGTCTGAAAGAGTGCCGATTTTCTTTTCGGTCTCTTTAGTGTTTTGTGTGCTTTTTAATGAAAAATAGCTAGGTATAATGACCACTAAAATGGGCGTAATTTTATCTATTAACGTTAGAAAGTCCAATCTAACCACCCTCTTTCTAAAATGGATGACTATTGAACAGGTTGAGTTTCTAACTCATTTGATGGTTTTTCTTGTTTCGGTTCAGTCCACTTCCAAACGCCCAACTTGCCGTTTTGCTCAAGACTTGCAAGTTCTTCTAGCGTTTGTCCTTGGTAAGTGAATGCTTCATTAACTTGAACCATGACACGTTTCCCTTCTTGATATTTTTCAACGTGGTTCGGATTCTCAAGTGTGAAAATTTCTTGTGATTGGTAAGTCTTACCAGTTTTTCCAAGGTCAACCAATTCAAGACCACGCTTGAAGACTGTTGGATCTAGTGGGTTATCTGTGTCAGTAACACGAGCCAATACCGCCCAATCTGCTACGGCTTTCACTTCTGCGATTTTAGCATCTTTTTGCTCAAGTTTTGCTTCGTATTCTTGCGCTTGAGTTTGCAAGTCTTCTTGAAGCTTCTTCACACCATCCGCTGGATTCAGCTCAGTAGCTACTTGACCGAGTACGGCTTTGAATAAGGACTTCATCTGTTTCGTTCACACGGTCACCGATTAGTACAGGTCAAAAGCTGTGTATGGTGCTTCTTGACGAGATTGCAACGAAAGTGCAGGTTGTTTTTTCTTTGTAAGTATTTGTTTACTACTTTAAATGTCATATATTATGCTTCCTCTTTTTCTTCTTTCTCTGCTTGTAATTGTTGAAGTTGTGCTTGCGCTTCTTCATATAACGCTTTGTAGTTAGCGCATTCAATCGTTTTATTTGCTAGTTGAATAGCTAAGTCGTTAATAACTTTGTCTGTTGTGTTCATAAAATACCTTTCTAAATCTTGATGCTATAACGTCCCGAGTGATCCTAGTTTGTTGCGTTTAAAATGAGCTTCTAATCCCTGCGAAATTTTTTTATCTATATAATCAAATAATTGAACCAAAGAATGCCCACGAATTATAATATCTCTTGTTTCTGTATTGATCTGTATTCCTCCGCCTTGTGAGTTTGGCATAAAGTCCATTGACTTACCATAAAATGTAATAGCCGTTTGGACATTGCTACCTTCTCTACCGTTCCAGATTTGAATACCAGCGGACGTATGCTCGATACCAGTGACACCGTTTCGGTTGCTCATTAATTGAGTATATGCGCCAGGAACTCCGTTTAGTATACCTTTACCGAAAATAAGGAATTGCGTAGGTCTGTCGGGAAATCTATTCCCTAATTCCGACTGCTTCCCTGTTCATCTCAATCCAACCAGTTTGCAAATCAAAATCTGTCACACCGTTTAGAGATGAAATTTTACCACCTTTAATATTGTTACCAGTAAAGTCAATTGACTGAATTCTAGTAATGGTCGCTTGTTTCGCAAACAACTCATCAACAAATGCTTGTTGTGATACTAGCTGCTGGATGAATGCAGTATCAAATTTAACCTTTTCAGCCGTGACTGCTTCAGCTCCTAAGATAGTAGTAGTGACTGAACCAGCTTCAAAGTTAGCTGTTTTTAACTTATCAATCATAGCTGACTTGATAACTGCATTATCGATCAGCGTGTCACCTGTAATATGAGTAGCCTTACCAATAATGCGGTTGTTCCCGTTAGCAGCAAAATTGATACCGTTGATTATGTCGCCAGCACTGTTCAAATTTTGGATAGCGTATGATCCAGCGAGCTGTGTGACTTGTGTCCGTGTTGCTTCCAAGCCTTGAGCAATCTGAATCGCTCTTGCCTGTGCGTCCGTAGCAAGTCCTTTAGCTTCGTCTGTCGTTTTATAAGCTTCGTCAAATTGGCTCGGCTTGTATGGCCCAGTATTTGACCCACGAACTAAGATAGGCTCTTTGAACTCAATCCAACCATTTTTTAGCAAGGTAAATATAAAATGGATAGTTTTTATCTTCACCAAAAGCAAAAATCCTCTTGGACTGTGAAAGTCTTTTGAAATTCTTGCCACTCGTCTAATGGTGGTCTATTTTGCCCAATGTTAGACCATAAAAGGATTTTATTTAGACCGTGGTTTTTTTGACGTTGAAAAGCGAAAGAAACATCTGGGTATTCTCTAATACGATACTTAAATCCTAGCGTGTAGGGTTTCATCTTTATATATTTTTTAACGTAAATGGGAAGACTAAATCCTGACCAGTTATAGCCCGTTAGACTTTGTGCTTTTATCGTAAAAATACCATCACTAACTGATACGCTTGCGTTTGGGTTGTTGTTCCCGACAAGCGTATTAGTTTCCATAGTCATAGAATTGACAATCAAGTTGTTATCATCTGTAACATACTTACCAACTTCCGTCTGAAAAATCTGATCGCTCATAACCAAACGTGAAGCATTTCTAGAAATATCACTCTCTGAACTACCCAAAATGCGCTCATAAAGTTGAGCTGTTTCTTTGACACGTTGGAAGTCTGTTTGATTGGCTTTACCAGCCATTTGACTAACAATATTAGCAAATCTTCCTTCCGTGTCTTGCTTGTATTCAGTAAGTTTATCTTCTTGCCTGTTAACTCTATCAGCCATTGAAGCGAATATGACACTATTTTCACTAGCGATATGCTTAGCTTCGTCAGCAAGTTCATATCCTGCTCTTACTTTGGCAAGTGCCTCTTCTGCTTTTTCTTTGCTTCATCAAATCCTTCTGGACTAAACTCGTGAAATCGTCTGTCAATTTCATCTGATAGAGACACGCTTGTTTTCTTCTGATTTGGCTTTGATAGCATTCACTTCATCCGTAAATTGATCGCTCAATTCTTGTTTTTTACGGTCAAAAGCAAGGTCAGCATTTTTGAGTTCTCTTGCTAACTGCCTTTCAAAATTGTTTTGAAAATGCTGATTTTCACTTTTAAAGGCATCACTAACTACATTACCGATTGCACTTGCAAGACCTGATTGAAATTGACCAAAACCGATAGATTTCAGTTTTTTAGCCATTGGGGAGTAGGTATATTTAGTGATTTTCTTTCTTACATCCAAATCGAATGTCTCATGGTAGACACCTACCACATCAAACATCTGGACAGGCACGTCACTTTGGCCGACAACCTCAATCTCAAGGCTATCTTCAAGCATATCGCACAATGTTGTTCTGAAATACTGCTCACCATATTTACGAAGGCTTGCTTCATCCTTCACATCCTGGTCATTAACTTCAATCACATCTTCATAGATTTGACTATACTTGTTAATGAGTTGACTATCAATCGTAACTGTGAACGTACGATCAGGTGCCTTCTCTCCCTCACCTTTGACTGTCGCGATGAAAGTAATTCGAGTTTTTAAGGATTTGGTAGATGTCTTGTGCTGATAGCTAGACAGGTTTTTCTTGTACATAAAAAGCGATTCATTCTCTGAACCGCCATTTTTTAAGAGTCGAACCTGATAGCCGTGGCGAACAAGGTCGCCACCCCATTGACCAATAATAGAGTGTTTATCTTTCGCGAATACTTCCATGGCATTCTTAGAACCGATATTAAAGGTGTGTCTATCTTCAATATCAGAAAAGAATGAGAACGGATTATCTCGAGTGATGCTTCCAGCGAAGCGACTCAAGGCAGTTGATCCAGTCGCTCTATCTAAAGAGATAGGACTGACTACATAGTTATTCAAGAGAGTGAATGCTTGATTCGCATAGACTTGAATATAGCCGTGCTTCTTCTCAACCTCAAAAATGACGAAATCCTGTTCACCGTGAAGGTCATCAGCCGTTAAGAAAGTCTCTTCCTTCAACTTCTCCCACAAGGGATCAGAAGTAGGAAATCGGAAGCTCAATTGGTAGGTGCTGTTATCTTCTTGAACAATTTCATCCGCATAGGTAGCGTTCAGAGGCATATTCCCATTTGTTAAATAAATCAAATCTTATACCTCCAGTTTGGTCGAATAGTAATCTTACGAACATTTCCAGTAAATGAAATACCAACCTTACCAGTCGGGATTTCGAGGAACCCTCCACGTTTCCGAAGTGTATTCTGAACCACACCAGTAGCATTGTAGATGTTCTGCTTGCCTTGCCTACAATCAATAATAGCCTTAGTCTTAATCGCTAGATACATGGTCTTACTGACCAATCGTAAGAGAGATATCACCATCCCCCTCAACCTCAATGATTGGTTCAGAATAGATTGTTCCAAGATTTGTGATTGTATCAGATGCAATCAGAACAACAGGTTCTACGCTCTTCTGATATCGGAACGGTTGCATGTCTAACTTGATTTCTAACTTCCAAGCATGATTTCCAAAAGGTTCAAAACTAGCAGTCACGTAGTTAGCATAAAACAATGAGCCAAGTTGATAGCTAAATTCCAAAACGTTATCATTCGATTGAAACTTATCAAGTATACTTGATATCTCAACCATTTTTTTAACGTGAAAAATGAAGGTTCTTTCGTAACTGTCGAAAGAACCATCTAATACACGATAACTGCCATTGACTCCATAAAGATCAGCCTTCTCTCCTTTCGGCTTAGCAGCCTCCACCTTCCCAAAATCTGTCACAACACAACCAGGAAGGCTTGATGTATTAAAACCGTTGATGATCATATAATCCATTAAATTCCTCCCCTCGCATAAATAGCACCATGTTGTTCATAGGTTTTGAGTGAGATAATGTCATTGTCTAGATAGACATCTGACGATTTTTCAAGGATAGCAGTAAGGATTCTCTCCATACTTGCTCTCAGAATCGCTATCTCAGACACGGTTTTTGCTATCATGTGCTTCAAATTGAGCTGATGATACATCTAAAGTTGTTTGTAAGTTTCTTGTAACTGCAGATGATGTATCAAGGTCTAAATTATCCCCTGAAAAGACATCAGCAATTTCTCCAGCTACACCATTGACTGTTTTCTTAACATCTTTGAATCGGTCTTTTAACCCACCGTCCAAACCTTGCATGATTGCATTACCTGCTGGAATAAGCAACTTACGGTCATATTCAATCGGTCCTTTATGATCACGAATCCAACTAGCGATTCCACCTACAAAGTCAGTTACAGAAGACCACATAGATTTTAGACCACTCAAGAAACCGTCTAAGATTGCTTGACCTGCTCCGAACAAGTCAATATTCCACAATTGGTCAAAGAATCCCGTAACATTGCTTACAAGACTAGATACAGCATTTGACATGGTATCCCAAGCGTTTTGTGCTCCTGAGACAAGATTGTCAATAATACTTAACACACTAGATTTTAAAGATTCCCAGGCCGAGCTTGCTGTTGACTTAATGCTTTCCCACAAACTAGATAGAAAACTCATAAAAGCTATTCCATAAATTTTGTGCCCCCTGAATCAAACTTGTAATCAGATTTGATACAGTAGATTTTATCCATTCCCAAGCTGAGGTTGTTACAGTTTTGATAAATTCCCAAATTGTACTCAAAGCATTAGAGAAGTTCTCAAAAACACCAGTAGCGTAACCAACTATGACATTCACAACACCAGAGAAGTATGTTTTAATCCCTTCCCATATCAAAGAAATGCCATTTTTTTAATACCTTCCCAAATCAGAGAAAGGTCAGTTTCCAAGCTGGCTAAAATTACCTGTAACAAGGTCAATGATAACCAAAACTGCACCTAAGAAGATTGATTTGATAACTTCCCAAACTCCTTGAAAAACCATTTTAATACCTTCCCAAATTTGAGAAAGGCCACTTGAAATGTTGTTCCAAATATTCATAAATCCATCAATGAACGGTTGAACAACTGTCATAATAGATGTAGTAATTAATGTCCAAGCAGTAGATGCAGCCTCTTGAATACTTACCCACAAGTCATAAAAAGAATGCTCCAACAGCAGTCCACACCGCTTTCACAGTTTCGATGTAAGCAGTCCAAGCTGCAACAACTCCATCCCATAAGACGATAGCACCTTCAGAGATACCAGACCAAAGGTTGACAAAGAAATCTGCAATTCCTTGCCAAGCTTGTTTAATCCATTCCACGAATGATGACCAAATCTGTCTTCCTGTTTCAGTCTGGGTGAAGAACCATGTTAATGCTGCTACCAACGCTACAATTGCTCCAACTGCCAAAAAGATAGGATTTACAGCTAAAACCGCATTAAAAACGCTAAATGCTCCACTTGCTCCTACTGCTGCAGCATTCTCAGCCGCTAGACTAGCAGTTAAAGTTCCATTTGCCACAGCCATAGCTTGAGATAAAGCAAATGAAATTCCAAAGATGGTGTTTTTAGCCACTTCGATAGCTTTAACAACTGCACTAATCGTTTGATAAGTTTTCCACGCTGCAGTCAGACCAACTACTGCAGAAGTCACTGAAGCAACTACAGCAGGATTTTCCTTTAGCCACCCTGTGAAGTCTTTTAACATCCCTGAAGCTTCTCTCAAAAATCCTGTCAATGCTTCAAAAGCATTTCCAAGGAGATTCACTCCTTGTTCTCCATCCTTTATACCTAACAAATTGCTGACAAAATCACCAACAATACCTAATACATCCCCAATGGCTGAACCAATATTAATAAAGGTCTCACGGATATTATCTGCAATGTTGACAATTTGAGTTGCAGCACTTCAGAAAATCCAAGGGCTTCTAAAAATATCAATATTATCTTGCTTGCTCAATGATCCAAAAATCATATCAAAGAAAGTTTGAAAAATACCACTTACACGAGATAGTTGAGTAAATACTGCATTCCCAAATTCTTCACCAAACAACTGAGTAGCTACATGACTTAGACCTTCACTAATTACAACCCCTAAACCTGACATAATATTCCCAATCATTGGGAAGAAGTTATTAAAGAGAAAAGTAGAGGTTGTTTCTGCTAAAGCCTGCAAAGATGGTAGGATATTTTCTCCTAAAGCCAACTTCCCAAGTACATTCTGTGCAGCTGCTTTCATAGATTCAAATGAGCCACTAAAAGTAGATGCTGCTTCTTTTGCTGTTGTTCCTGTAATATCCAAATTCTCTTGGATAGCGTGGATTGCTTGATAAACATCTGACAAGTTGTTAATGTCATACTTAACACCAGTCAATTTTTCCGCATCTGCCAACAAGCGTTGCATTTCTTGTTTTGTACCACCGTAACCAAGCTTCAGGTTGTCCAGCATAGTATAGTTCTGTTTAGCAAATCCTTGATAAGCAACCTGGATGCTATCCATAGATGTACCCATTTTGTTAGCATTATCTGACATATCAATCATGGCCATATTGGCAATATCTGCTGCTTTATCTGTATCTCCACCTAGAGATTGTAATAGACTTGCTGAGAAACCTGTTACATTCTCCATATAAGCATTTGCTGAAAGTCCAGTGGTTTTGTATGCTTCATTGGCAAAAACCCTTTACTTTTTCTGCTGATGCTTTAAATAAGGTGTCAATTCCTCCAAGCGATTGTTGGAGTGCTGCACCTTCACTTAATGCTGCTCCAATTGCTTTACCAATTCCTGCAGCTGCAATGGCGCCTTTAAGGGCACCGATTAAACTTGAGCCAAGAGATTTTCCAGAGCTTACACCAGCCGAGGCTACCTCTCCGCCCATTTCTTTCTGAATCATCCCAGTGATGCCTCTAGCTGAAGGGATGATTTGCACATACGCTTTACCTAATTCTGTCGCCATTAGTCACCACCTTCTAAACTGGCTAAACGTTCTTTATAACATCTTTCAAATTCCTCGCCAGATTGGAAAACTAGATAGTCTCTATCTTCTTCTTTTTCTTCCTTATGTATAAATTGACTTGCTATTGATTTAGGTTGGTTGATACCTTTCTGACCATCTTTGGTTTGCAACCATAAAGAAAGTGATAACTTGTCAACCATCAAGGATAATAACAAGGTGTCTAGTGAAACTATTTGGTCAGACATTAATTTCTTAATTCTTGAATCATCTCTCAAACCATACGAAAAAACAGCTACCTTTGATAGTGGTAGCTGCTTATAATCGTATATGTTATAAGTTTCAGCTAAATCACAGATTAGAGCATCTTCATCTAGCTTTATCATCTGCACAAGGATTAGGATTTTTTTACTTCTTGAACAGTTTCAAAAACTGCTTTCAATTCGTCTGCAATTTTTTCATTAGGGATGATGCCATCTTCTTCACGCAGATGATCTTTAAATGCTTTAGCTTGTTCTTCTCCGAAAAGAAGTTTTAGAACTTTAGGGAACGCTTGTCCATTCCCTTCATCAACCTCGCCAATCAATTCCAATAGTTCGTAGTTGTTCAACCTACGCTCTGAAATTTCAAACTTAAATCCTGATGGAGTTTTCCCTTTAATTGATTTCGACATATATTATGCTCCTTGCATGTATTCGTAGTGAGTGTTCCTTGGTCATCTGGCAATGCTGTGATTGTCAATTCATAACCAACTGGTTCACCGTCCTTGTATCCGATTTCTCCAATCTCGCTCACTTTACCACGAGGGATGACAATACGTTTAACTGATCCATTCTTCAACATCATATCAATTACAAGACTATGCTCTGGCAATTCATTCGCATTAGCTTTGACTGTGATACCTGTTGCAAGTGTTCCTGTTACATTATCTACACCATAAACTTCTTTCAAAACTTCAACATTCAAGCTTTCAATCAATTTGAATTTGAATGTATCTTTCTTGTCAGTTTGTGATGATAACACTGTTTGACCACCCCATGCTTTGACTTCTTCGCTTTCTGGAGAGTTTTCATTTGTCAATCCATCTTCAGAGATATACCCCAAAGTTTTAAAAGCTTCATTAAGTGCAGTCTTAGCGTCTTGTGGTAATGCTGTTTTTAGTGGTGCGCTTGATACTGCTCCACTAATATTCGGTTTTGCCGCTGTTACGTTTGCTGATGATGCTGCTGTTGTAACCATTTGTTTTCCTCCTCTTTCTTCTGTACCTGAACCCATGAGTTCCTCCTGTTAAAAATAGTTAATATCGTACACCGCTTGATAACGATATTTTTGTGTTTCTGTATCCGTGAAGTTGTAATCACTGTTGTGATGCACTCCACTCACTTCATTGACCGTCACAAGCTGTTCAACTGTCTTTTTGACAGTTTCATTTAACTCTGCAGCCTTTTTGAAGTGAAGGCGCATAACTTTGAAAAGCGAAAGTGGCAGAATGAACATAATCACTCCCACCACTTCCAGTCTTTTCTATAATTACAAAACTTTCAGGCATATTTTTTGTGTGTTCAAAAAAAGATGGAACTTTTAAGTTCTCATCTAAAAACTTCTTTATGACAATTTCAATCATTTTAGTGCCTTTAGTAAAATATTTTGTTTTAGCATTTTTAATGCTTTTTAATATCAGTTGTACTAATTTTAGCATTAGCACGTTTTTTTGACCAGGGATACAGTTAATTCAAACCCATCTCCTGCTCGTTCTGCCACCGCTTGACCTTTTTCTTGTAATAGACCCTGCATTTCTCCTGATCTTAAAAAGTGCTGAAACTCCAGATGGATTTAAAGTGAATTTCATCTTACTCATAAGTTTCAACCATCACTTTCTTGTTCCAGTCTAGTGGTATCATCGATTCAATTCCCTCTAGAGGAATACCGATTGTACGCCATTTACGACCAAAAAATATGACTGTTTTTTCTTTCCAGTCGTGCTGGTCTCCCTTTGGAATAGCCAAAGTATATTCAGCTTTTTCCAGTTAAGTTCACTTGTGTGGTTACATCATCTGTTGATGATGGTGCTACTAGTACATTATCCACTTGGATTTCAGTTTCACGGTAAATAGGATGACCGAAGTCATCCTTTCCATCTTCTACTGTATCCAATAATGTTATTGTAATTCCTTTAATCCGTCCCATAGATATCAATCACCCCATATCTTTTGTTTCTTTAGACCAAGACGTTTTAATTCTGAGTCTTTGATAAAGAGACCTCCACCAGGAACAAGATAAGATCCGCTGAAGGAATATCCTAAAAGCAGACTCAGCCATTTGAGTCATTGGTTCCTGATCAGTTGATGTCATCAAGGTACGGGCTACTACATCTACCGTAACAGACTTGACTACTGAAGCAAATGATGGGTCAGTTGACACTAACCCATCTAAATCTTTTACCAACTTTTTTTAGCTTCAACACGAAGAGAATGAGAAACAACTTCCAACAGTGCTTCGGCTCGTTCTTTCTCATCGAATTTCAATGTTCGCCACAATGTTTGAACATCTTCTACTGTTGCAAAGTTTTCCATTTCTACCTCCAGCCAAGCGACTACTGAGCTTCAGTGTCAGCTTGTTCAATAAAGCGAAAATCAATTCAGATTTTGTGGCGCGGTTATCATAAGTAATACTTTTTCATCAAGGATTTCTTTCAACGCTGCGTTAGTCAATGAATCCAAGGGTTTATATTCTTCAATCGAAACCCAATCACCTCCACTAATTGCATTTTCAGTAACGATAGTAGTTCCTGTTTTTACATTAATGTATTCCATATACTACCCCGCTTTCACAACACGAACAAAGCTATTTTTGTCCAAAATTCCCCATCCAAGATAGATTTCTGCACGAAGATAGACTTGGTTATAACCTTTCAAGTCTTTTCCAGAATTGTCTGGATCACCATATCGAATGACTTCGAGTGGAATCTGCTTAGCATATCCCCATTTAACCATGTTAGCAAAGTCACCAATAATAGCAATATCCTTATTGGTTCCAACATTAAGACCAACTGTAGTATTTACATCTACAGGTAGACCATTAATGGCACCTGGATTTGCTCCCCATGCCAATTCAGGGTATAGGCGTTCATTAGCTGCGTTCTTCATGCTAGCTAGTGCACTTGCAAATGTAGTATCAATAGCCATACCACTAACGATATTGTCAGCTCCTTGAATCATTTTAACTGCATCTTCAACATTAGTATCTGGATCGCTTGTTGTAAAGTTCACTGTCTGAGTGACCGCTTTATCAAAGCAGTTATCCCCAATAACAGTGGATTCTTGTTTAGTACGTGGATTTACGCCATGGAAGGACATGATATCAATACCACGAGCTATTTTATTAGCAAAACCTTCATTGAATGACTTCAAAATATCGATTTTAGCTTCATCTGATGCATAAATGAACTCATCAGATACACGAGCACCATACTCGATTTTGATAGGTACAATAGTTACTGGTTCTAGACTTGCACCCCCATGTGTTTTCTTTCCGTTTTCTGCAACAATATCTACATCAGAATCCAATGTAAATGTGAATTCCTTTAATCCATTAAACGGAATCGCTTGTTGATTAGACAATTTAGCCAGTGAGCTGTGACCCTTAACTTTGTTGATAAGGTCTGTCACAAGCATTGGCTCAAATAATGTTCCTCTTGATAATTGATCTGTCATATGATTTCTCCTTTATTCTTCAATAGCTAAACCTTGAATTAGGTTTTTATACAATGTGTTTTTCTGTTTTTTTCTAAAACAGGTTCTGTTGATCTAACAGGCGCTACTTTAGTTGCTGGTTTGATAAATCCAGCTAAACGCTCTGCATCTGCTTCAAAGCTTTCTTCATCATTTCCTGCAAACGGTCTGCAAGGTCGTAAGGTAATCCATGTTTCAATGCAATGCGAGTTCGCAGACTAGCCGTCTCATAACCAGCGATTTTTATTCTGCAAATCTTCAAGTTGCTTGTCAGCATCTGCCTTGCTTTTGATTAGTAGCTTCAATCGTTGACTTCAAGTCAACATTTTTCTTCTTCAATTCTGCAACACGAGATTTGAGCTGGTCATAGTCGCCATACTTCTCTTTCTCTCGAGATAAACGCCCTTTAATAGCAGCATCAAATTCTTCCTGTGTACTGATTGGTTTAAATTCTGACATTCTCATGTCTCCTTTCTCCTGCTTCCCCGGCAGTTCGGTAATTTTTTTGGCATCAAAAAAAGCAGTCACCTGACCGCTTATTTTAATAACTAATTTTTTTGCTTTTTCTTAGGGCTTAGTGGTGGCACAAGCCCAGTGCGCAAGCAAAGCACTATCCATCAAAAGAAATATCCATGTCGTCAAAGTGCGATCGATAACCAAAAGCCACCATTTGAACCAATATTCCGCTTATCACAGTTAGTAGCTACCTTTGATAGAGATGGTTGTCCAGCGTGACAGATGGTCTTCTGATAAATTCCCTGTTCCCAAAGAGCGTTTGCTACAATGATTTCTTTCACCGTAGGCAGAATCACATTCTTGATTCTGTAGTCCTTCAACTCTTCGTCCAGGATCTTCTGACCACTTGCGCCATCGATAACAATCTGAGCTACATCGGCTTGTCTCAAAAAAGCGACCATCCACTCATTACCATTACGAACTGATTGACAATCAACTGTCTCGATAAAGTACCGGCCATCCTTTGTTCGTGCAGCAATGCTTAATGCCACGTTCGTTCCGTCTTGACCATACTTAATACCTACAGATAGCTTGCCAGATAATTCTGGAACATCATCCACCTTGAGCTCATTCCACTCAGTTTCAGAGATAGCAGATTTCTGATTGTATGTTGGCCAGAATCCCAAACGCTGGATATTATGGTCCAACTTATCCTCACCAAGCTCTGCTTCAATCTTACGCTCATTTAAATGATAACCCATAGATGGATTTGAATTGTACCAGGCTTCCACATCGTCAATTTCCTTTTCATCAGAAACCGACCACTCAGCCCAGCCAGAATACTTCCCTTTTCCGAAAAGGCAAGCCTCACGGTACTTAGTAAAGACCGTACCACTTGAAACTGGTGTCGGAGGTGTTCCACACATGATTGTGATAGGATTCTCACTATCCGTTACCGTGTATTTCAAGGCAGATTCTTGCTCAGTCGTGTACTCCTGGGCCTCGTCAATGATCATCATATCAAAACCTTCACCAAGACCACCATTTGATGTTCTGGTACGGAATTGGACAACACCACCTGTTGAATATAGCTCAATTCTTTCTTGACCCTTAGCTCGAATGGAATTGAAATCCTCACCATCCACATACCCCATTTTCTCAAGGTATCGTTTAACTTTTTCAAAAGAGGCATGAGATGTAGAAATTCTATGCGCTGTATGCAGAATGTTCAATCCTTTATGAAGCGCCCAAATTTCAGCTATATAGAGGATTTCTGATTTACCATTACGACGAGGTATAGAGTAGCCAAATTTTTGGTGTACCCATAGTCCGTTTTTATCTACTGCCATTAAAGGCAATAGCAGATTTTTCTGCCAAGCATAGCAAGAAAGCCCTGTCCGCTCGTAAAGTTCAATCGCTTCTTTAGCTTTTGAATTTTTCTTGACGTATTTTAAAATTACCGATTGAGTAGGATTCTGATTGCCAAGTTTCTTCCTTGCCATTCTAATTTCCTTTCAATCGTCATCGCATGATAACCCTGTCGCTGGGAGATAATTTACTCCTTTCTAAGCATTTTCTTGAGGTCTAGCATTCTTTTCCACCCATTTTTTGAAATCATCAAACGTATCCATCTTTTTTTCAATAATAGATACTTCTCGACTTCTTCAATAGCTTTTTTTCGACAGAATCGTCATGAAAGCAGTAACCGTTAACCGATAAATCAAAAATTTTTATTTTTGTTTTTTTCTTATCAACAATCCATAACTCCTCACCATGCCAAGCGCTCTGTGGGTCGTAACATTTCAAGGACTGTATCTCCAGATTGTTATCTTCAATCAATCCTATCAATTTTTTTGTATTTGTTCATCAAAAATTTCCTTTCTGAGCATAAGAAAAGCACCCTTTCGAGTGCAACTTTAATAAAAACGGTCTTCGTATCCATCTGGTTTAACATAAGGTTTATTTTTGAGATATACATTTTTCAACCGCCTTTTCAATTTTTCAGCGATTACAGAATCTATCTCGTCCTCAAAAAATATCTGACGGAAATCGTTCTCTAAAGTGAATTAAATATTTCGCTTCCGCAATTTCTACTCTCAGACTTACTTCCTCATCGATCACATGAAACATTTTAGACTCCTTTCAAAAATATCATTAACAATTTTATGATAAACGTTTACTGCATTTGGTAATATTTCTTTTACTACCTGATACGCCTCAGGATCAACTGCTATCAATTCCGAAATCTCAGCGAAAAAAATTCAGCTTCTGCTGAACCTGGCTTCTTCCAGTAGTTCTTGCCATGGCCATATCCAAACGGTTGTGGCTCTTTATACCACCCTGTAGCTTCTACCATATCTGAAAGATTTTGCAACTGCAGACGGATTCTCTTTAGATAACTCCTTCATTTCTTCCTGGAATTTTTTTGATTCTCTTTTTGCAAGTTTTATGATTTTATTCTTTTCAGATTGTTTTGGATTCTCACCCTAATTCTTTAATCATAGGCAAGTCTCCGTTAATACGTCTCCACAAATCTTCTCTAATTGTTTCTCTCAGATTGTACTGAGGTAAATGAGAACTGTGAGTTGCATACACTGAAACATTTGTGGTTTCTCCAAATAGTCGTACCTTCTTTTCTCCGATAACAACTTTTTCCCCTTTGGTTATAGCTTGTAAGCCCAAATAATCCAAAGCGTGGCCGTTTTCGTGAAATGTAGTTGACATTGGTTTAGCCCTAGTATTTGTTTAAAGTTTTTTTACTACCTTCCCATCAAAAGCGCTTTGGTTAAGTTGTACACGATTTTTCTCAGCAAAATTTCCTGTTTTACCAAGTTTCTCGTACTCTATTTTTGATCCTAATTTTTGGTACAACTTTAACGTATTTTCATCTTTAATTGTATCAAAAATATCTATAAATTTCTTATAATTGTCCGACCCAACTTTTTTGGACATATCTGTTTTCTTAATAGCATCAATAGCCTCGTTTTTATAATGGAGCAATTGTCTGTTTTTGAACTCAGATTCCTTTTTTTCAATATTTTTTTCAGTGTACTGTTTTTGTTGTTTAATTCGCTCCTCTTTGCGAGAGTTACTATCTTCCTTACTCCATTTCTTCGTCCAAACATTTTGAGTTTTTCCGTTTTTAGGATCATAGTCTAAAATACAACGACAATGCTGATGTCTTCTATAAACGTCCTTCGGAACTCTTGGATATTTATAATTCCCTTGAACTTCTTGACACCACTCACAGCAATGAAAAAAAGATTTTCTAATAATCTCAGGTTGCAATCCTGCCTTGTAATGAAACTCCGCATTCTTACGAATGCTATCATCAATGATTGATTGAGTGAATTTCACAATAGGTTCACCGAGCAACCAACTGACATCCTCAAAATTCTCCTCAGATGAAAAAACGATTGACAATACCAGCTACTCGATCCAGATTTAATTCAGGATCTTGAACTTTCAAACCGATTTTTGCTTTATCATTTAAATTCTTCTGAACATCGCTAGCATAACCACTTACAAGCTCGTGATTTCGTCCTAGCACGTCCGTCAGCAAACGTTGAGCGATATTGTAATACATTTTACCGTTTGGTAGTTTATCAGCGCTTATAGAAGCTCCTAGAGCCTTAGAAAAGAATTTCACCAATTTCAATCGCAAACTCATTTGCTGTTTTGTAAGTTGCTTGTTTGGCTTCCAACGTGGCAAAAAGCATTTCGGATAATCTCACTTTCTCCATAAGCAAGCTCAAATTTATTTTTTTACTTCTTGCAGAAGCTTAGGTAGTACATCGATCTCATCATTCATCTACTTGCTCCAAAAACTTTTTGTTCTGTTCAACATTTCTTCTGCTTCAGTAGGGTTAATTCCGGTTGACACTAATAAAGAAATACCATTTTCTTTCGATAAAACACCTTTTTGGTAATTACTTAAAAGAGAAGTAATTTCATAGGTTGAAATAATTCTATTTTTCTGTTTATCTTCTCCGGTTTCTACATCAGATGATGTTTGTGGAATTTCTACAACAGGTTTAGCAGACATATCTCCTGCAATACCAGTAAGGTCTCGAATAGTTTCTGCGTTGATGTAACCAGGTAATGCCTGATTTAGCTTCACAACACCATCACCAATCATGGTCATCGTATTCGCATCCGCTTCAAACAATGGTTCCCATTTGACAGTTGTACTAACAAATTGACTTCTCGCATAATGGAAATCATCACGTAAACACGCTGCAACATAAGCGACATTTAGCAATCCAGCACCTAGTGAACGCTGAGCCTTTCGACCAGCTAGACGAAGATTTTCATGACTAGCCTTGATAGCTTCAACAGATGACGGGTTATCAGACACAAACCCCATGTCATCCAAGGTCAAGTCCCATTTCCCAGCAAATCCTGCAGCTGCTGTTCTTAGCTGTTCAGTGAATGGTGACATGCTTGCTGTAGTAAATTGACCAATACTTGGTTTTTCCCCACTTTCGCTGGCAGAAATTGTCAATAAACTTGATACAGTAGCTTTATAAGTTTCCAACTTCTCTGCATCAGGATCTAATCCAATAATATATTTTTGTGGCCATGAATAAAATTCTGCAGTGATATTGGCACGTTCAATTGTTTGTTCTGCTTCCTTTTGATATGACATACCAGATCTGGTAATTCTTGATCTACCAAATGGACGAACAGCATCAGGCCGATGAATTACTGGGACAAGTAATGGAATGCCTGCTTCATTCGCAACCGAGTACGGTTTCCCGTTTTTCGGAATAAAGTGAGTAGAATTAGGTTCAAAGTAGGCTTCAAATGTTGGTTGATTGTAATCATCACGAGCCAGAACTGCATAACCTTCTACAAGCAATCCAGTGATAGGATCAATGACACCAGTCGCATTGCTAGCCTCAATAACTTGTAACCTCACCTCATCATCTTCACCCTTTGAAATATAGATAAAGCAACACGAACCAATCAGTGCAGCTAGAATAGCACTATCAAAGAAAATATCAGGATTGTTGCGATTAAAGATTTCCATAACTTCAAAATCATCATTTGTAAATTCGCGAAACACTAAACGATCTGCAAGACAATCTACCCCTTTGGCAGTCCATCCAAGAGTAGCTCTATATTGAGCTCTTACATGAGCAGGAATTGTAATTCCGACAGGTGCTCTGTAATGCTGCATTGCATAGTATTTATACCTCAGATTAACCCTACTCTGATAGAGATTCAACTTTCTTCTGAGATAGTCAACTCCTCTTAATTCCAAACCGTTCTCCTTTCATTGTGATGATTTGGCGCGAAAAAAAATGTACAGTGACGGTGTGAAGCCCTCGAGCGCCTAGTGGGAGGGGGATACCCCCTATCCATAGCTAGGACTTTCCTCATACATTCCATTTTTTTCTAAAAAAATCTAGTATTCTGTTAATTTATATCTTTCTTAAAAAATAATTTTTATATTTTATATTTTTATTTTGTATTTTATTTTATATTTTTATTTTATTAAGATTTATATTTTGTCCAATCTCTTGATTGTGGCAAGTTCCTGTTACCAACAACAGTTGTACTTGTTGTTTTATCATCAGCATAAAAGCTTGTCAGACTTCTGTCTATTGCACTGCCAGTGCGCAAGCTGTGAGGTTATTGATATCTGATGGATGACCGTTCCGATTAATTGGAATGATGTGGTCAATGACTGGTGACAAAGGATGTGGATACTTCAATGACTTGTCTACTGGTAGTCCACAAATCCCACAAGTATTTCTTGTCTTAAGAATAATCTTCTTATTCTTTTCAAAGGCGACTCGGTGAGGACCACTCCGGTCTGGTCTTTCTTGGGGGTATTCATATATGGAGGGGCCTTTCATTTTTAGTGGGTATGGGTGGAATTCTATGATGTAGGAGGGGGTGTTTTTTTAATCTAGAAGGGGGGTGTTTTTTAATCTCTGGCACCCTCGTATATTTAACATATCTTATATTCTGTTAAATAAAAATCAACATCCTTAAACATCACTTGTAGCAAGTGCTTACATCTATTTTATTAAATACTAATTTACATTTTTCTCAATGTGTTAAATAAATAGGTATTTAATAGCTAAAATTCATCATCGAATCATCTAATTCATCTTGCTTAATGCCAATGTAGTCAAGTGTGATATCTGGTGATGAATGATTAAACAACTCCATCAAAATCGCTACATTTTGATTTCGTCTGTAATGATGATAGCCAAATGATTTTCTCATCGAGTGTGTTCCAATATTCTTCAGACCAACATGTTCAGCAGCTTGTTTTAAAATTTGATAAGCTGCAACTCTTCCGATATGAGCAATTCTAACTCCATCAGTTCTAACTTTCTTTTTGCTAGGAAAAAGATAATCATACCCTTGAAGGTTATTTTCTCTGATGTAGTGATTTAAAGTCTTTCTTAACTCTGGATTGATGGCAAATCTCTTGACCTTCCCTGTCTTCTTCTCGACGACTTCTATTCTATCACCTGTAACTTGTTTGACCTGAAGAGGTATGATATCGCTGATGCGCATTCCAGAGTACAGACCACACATAATCAGAACGTAGTTTCGCTCATTCTTTGACTTCAAATAATCTTTCATTCGCTCAATGTCATCAAGTTCACGAATAGGTTCTACTTTTCTCACAATATCACCTCCAAACTACAAGAAAAGGCAGGTTGTGCCTGCCTTTATAATTATTTCATAATATAATTTTAGCACATTAAATCATATATTTACTCCGAACTTACTCCAAATTTACTCCAAGAAAACTCCAAATTTACTCCAAGAAAACTCCATTTTTTTATTCTAAAATTTCAACCTGTTCACCATTTCGATACAATTCAGCAAATGCCATTAAGGCCCTGTCTAAAAATATCGTAATAAGAACTTTCTGAAAGTGATAAATCCATTAAGATTGCTTCATCTTTTTTACAATCCCACTGAAGGTATTTTTCAAAAAGGATTCTACGATAGAGGGGATCATGTAGACCACTTACTGCTTGTTCAATCGCATCAAGTTCAAGTTCAGCATCAACTTTTCGAATGGCTAATTTCTCAACCTGGCTAATCCTGACTGAAGATTGAGACCGTGGCATAAATGAGTAGGTTGTTGTTACCTTCTGTCCATCTATGTCATTGGCCACTCTTCTCCATCTAAGGTATCCTCTCAGAATTCTCTTGGCATTTTCTTTTGTTTTTGATTCATTAATATCAGGAAAGAAAGGCATCGTTCACCTCTTTTCTATGCCATGTAATATTTCTAAGACTATTGAATTTTTAAATAACTTTTCCATCAAAGACTAATGTAATAGTCCCTGTACCATCTCTATGTTTAGAGACCAAAGCACGACAATCTGATCCGAACTCAATTCCTTCAATCGTGATACTACGCTTTGTTTTATTAACATTGACGATAGAGCCATTTGCTGTCTTAATTCTCATGCTTCTGTTCCTCAATCAACCAATCAAGGTTCTTTCTAGCTTTCTTCAAATCTTCAATACCGTTCTTCTTTTGGAAACATAAAATTATCAATCACTTCAATACTTTCAAGACCTTTTGAGCCTTGGTAATGGCTTGGTTTTATTTACATTATCACTAATGAAATAATCCTCATCTTTTACAAATGAACCATCAATCCAGCGACCTTTACGGTCTTTAATTTCTTGATAAGCAAGTTCAAAACATTCATCAAAAATCATATCCAAGATTTTCAGATATCCAATGCAACGTACTAGGTTGTGTCTGCATAGTTCCTTACTAGCAAACCCTTGCGAGAGTTGAAACTCACTAATATTCGCATTGAGTGAGATAAAGCTTTCCATCACATCTTTCTTACGAATGCTATCGGACTCTTCAAAAATCTGATTCACATCTTCACCAATTAGTAGTCCTAATCCGACAATCACGACTGCACAATCTCCGATGCTATCCTTGGTTAACTTCTCATTCTTCTTGAGATATCCAGCGCATAGCTCACCGAATTCTTCACTCAGCTTGAGTGACTGCTTGTCTAATCGTCCACCATTTTTCAAGATCACGGTCAATAAACCATTGTTTTACATTTTCTAGTGTGTTCATAATTCAATATCATCTCCTATTTCAATATTTTTATATTTGTCTTCACTCACCACGAACACGTTACCGTTTACTGTGATAGTGAATAGCTTTCCGATTTTTCGTTTTTCTGTAACCTTACCAGTGATAGCGTATTTACTATCAGCGTGATAGATAAGCAAGGGTTTTTGTGCTTCACGTTGCATGAATAATAAGCAAGTAGCGACAAGCGACCAAGCTAAAAGGATGCAATTAGTGTGTCTTTCATTCCTAGTTTCCCCTGTAATTTAATTTCGCTCCACTCTTAACTTAAAAGTCCTATTATCGCTCATATGAGCTATTGTAATTTCTTCGCCCCACTGACTTCTTGTGTATGGGTATCTGTTTGGTCGTTTCATGTTACCACCTCATATATAAATATTTCGTATCAATATCTTGTTCTAAAATACAATCTCTCAATGATCTCAAATCTTCTAACGCACTGCTGACAGTCCCCCATTTGTTTTCAGGTTCATATTGCACATACTTTTCAGGTTGTCTTTCCAATTCAGCTATACCACGTTGAATATTTTTCAAAAATATCAGCGATATTGTAAGTTGTACCTTGGTCGAAATCCCAATCCATAGCTGCCCTAAACATTTTTCCAAGATTGTAAGTCGGAGAACAATGCTTAGGTTCATCAATGCAGATATATTGTCCGTTTTCTATTTTTGCTAAAATTTCCAAATCATAACTCATCACTCCGCCTCCTTTAATTTGACGGCATCTTTTATAAAAAAGTGTTGCCAATTTCATAGTTCTTGTATTCCTCAACTGTCACTTCAAATGTTTCTTCAACTTGTTTATTATCTGCCAATCCTGAAACGACCAGAATGTATTTTCTTTTGGTTCTGATCGGCACAAGTACCGAACTTTTACCATTCATAACAGGTATGAACGTTGTGTGAGGTTCATCAATGTACTTATCTATCACTGTCCCACTCGAAATCTGGTGACATGCTACGAGTAAGGATGTGAATAAAACAATACATAGGATTTTAAAATATCTCACTCCTTGACCTCCTCAATATCAATCCCAGGGCAATCAAACACCCAGCCAAAGCCAGCTTCTTCTAATTGTTTTCGGGTGTGGTGTGTTCCTATGGCAGGTCCATTTTCAGCATCAGTGAAATACCATTCATCATCAATTGAATCATAATTGAGATAGCTATTATCTTCATTTAAACCTTTCATCTTCACGATATACCGCTTCTCTTTCCCGACCTCGTAGCCGAAAATCCAAGCTAGTACGAATTTTTCGATATTCTTTTTCGTAAAACCACTCAGGAACTCTCTTATCGTAATGGTCCTCAATCACTCTCATTGCTCCATAAACATGAAAAATTATTTTTCTTTTGAAATTCTATATAATCCGCCACAAACTGCGGAATTACGACTTTTCAGGTTCATCTAACTGACTAATTAACCCCAAAACAATTTTCTTGTCAACATACGGTCTAATGCTAGTAATACTAGTGAGACTTGGTAAACTTTCAATTTTATCAATCAATTCTTTCTTATTCATTCTTTAACTCCTTGATTTTTACTTTCGTATTCCTTCACTCGTTTTTCCAGTATCCACGTTCTTCTGCCCGTGAATGTGCAAGTGATTTAACACATGGTTCAGTTAATTCTGATATGTGTGCTTCTGCTTTCTCAATCTCTCGCTCATAGCCTTCAATTAGCTGCTTCTTTAAGTCATCATTCATATAAATCACCTAAAATGGAAAATCATCATCTGAGATATCCAAAGATTTGTAGCTCCGAAACTTGGTGGCATCTGATTTTCCATGCTTGAGTGGTTCGCAATATTATCCTTCTTTTCAAGCGTTTGAAAAACTTTCAGCTACCACTTCCGTCACATAGACACGTTGACCTTGTTGATTATCGTAACTACGAGTCTGGATGCGGCCAGTGATTCCCACAAGAGCACCCTTTTTAACCCAATTTGCAAAAATTTTCAGCTTGCTTACGCCACATAATACAATTAATGAAGTCCGCCTCTCGTTCTCCATTTTGTGCCTTTAAAATTCCGATTGACTGCAAGGTTGAAAGTCGCAACAGCAACATTTGACGGTGTGCATCGTAATTCTGGATCACGAGTTAAGCGCCCAATTAACACTACATTATTGATCATCTTTCTTTTCCTTTCTTGCTGCACGTTCCCCGACTAAGTAGCCGAGAAATAGCCACAGAATAGCCATTCCAAATTCTTTAATAAGTTCAATCATTTTCTTCTCCTTCTGAAAAAGTTGCTAAATAATAACAGTCCTTAGCACCGTAGTCGAATAATGTTGTCCGCTTTCCGATGTGCTTCTGAAATCTTGGGTGAGTAATAGCCGAGAATGCCCATTGATGGTCTTCCATCCGTTCAATGAGATCATCAACGTTATTAAAGGTCCCAAGGAAGAATTGACAGGGCCCGTTATAGACAAAGTAAAGATTTAACATTAGTATCTCCTATCCTTCATACTGGATGGATATACAAAACATTTTCCTGTTGCTCCTTCAAAAATTCGACTAGAGAGAGCACCATTCCCAAAATCATCCGAATAAAGCTCTTTAATCTCTTCACTGCTCAAATTCGTATTGATAATGGTATTTGTTCGATTATCCAAAATCTTGAATAAAATTTGATGTGCCCATTCGTTTTCGCTTTGTATCAGCTTTACGACTTTCTTTCCCAAGATCATCTAAAAAAATAGGAAGTCTACTTCTGATAGCAACTTAACCATCTTAGCTTCTGAATAACCATTATCAAACTCAAAGCTTTCTCGAATCTTGTCGAATAAAGCCACAACTGAAACAAAGAGTACGCTTTTAGGTTCATCATAGGACTTGAATTGCTCATTGATAAAACGAGCAAATCCATAGGTTAGATGGCTCTTACCAACTCCTGAAGGACCAGTAATAATTGCGTTTCCTGTTCTTCCTTTGGCATATTCACGTTCCAACCGCTTCACAAAATTCATAGCCTTTTCATCAATATCAACCTGAATCTCATAGTCATGAAGTGACTTGCTAGCAAGCTTAGTTGAAACGATACTATCACGAGCAAAGACCTCGTAAGTATCCGATAGCTTACTCTTTACCTCGGATTCTATATTCAACTGCTTTTCAAAGAGACGAATGTTCTCTTTCTCGCATTCAGGACATTGACTGATTTCCTCAACATTGCCCTTGATAGGAATCTTAACAGACCAAAGATGGCATCCATGGATTTCACATACATCATCAAGAACTGTTCTAGTTCTAAATTGTTTAAACTGTTTCATTTAAAATCCTAGCCTTTCATCAACTGCTGATTGAAAAGAGTGAACTTTTCGTGGCATAGGTTGATTCAGATAATTATCCATCTTATTGCCGAAGAGCGTTTGTGGTTGAAGATACTGTTCATACTCTGTACCTTGCCACTTAGCGACCATAATGTCCACAACCTTTTTAAAAATCTTCAAGGACATAACCCTCTTTTTAGCCTTGCCTTGATAAATTTTTTTGATGACTAGCAGTGTCAACCTTAAAAATTCTTCTTAGCTTTCAAATTTAGATAAGAAATAACTTCTTTACAAATCAACAATTTATTATTGTTATTCTCAGTCTTAGTATTCTCAGTCTTGATTGTGTGTACTTTTTGCACTTCCGAAAGTGTATTTTCTACACTTCCGAGGTGTACTTTTTGCACTTCCTGAAATGTACTTTCTACACTTCCGTTAAGAACATCAAGATAAATGCGGTTTGGTAAGTTCATCCCTTGTCTGACTTCCTTCATTAGACCAGCATCTTTCAATTCCTTTTTGATTTTGATAATCGTCTTGTTGCTATTGCAATTTAAGTCAATCATTAACTGTTCATTTGTGTAATACTGGAAGACGTTCCCTTCTTTATCATGCCAGCCATTTTTTAAAGATAGTTCTAACCTATCAAACAGAAGCATATAGAGCATTTTAGCGTTATTGCTCAATGTCTTATATTTCTCATCATAGATAAATGGCTTTGGAAATTTGAAAAACGATAAGAAGCCAGTGACTTCGCTTTTCTTAATCATTGTTATATATCCTCCACACTTGAAAATTTTGTGTACTCTTTGTGAAAATACAACTTCACTGTGCCTAAACTGCCATGCCGATTCTTTTCCAGGATCAGCTCGGTTACGTTATTCGCTTCTTGACTGTCTGCCTGTTCCTTCTGATAGTAGGCCTCACGATACAAGAATGCTACGATATCAGCATCTTGCTCAATCGAGCCAGACTCTCGCAAATCTGCCAGCATCGGCCGTTTGTCTTGTCTCTGTTCAACTGCACGACTTAATTGAGATAAAGCTATGACTGGTACTTTTAAATCTTTTGCAAGTATCTTCAATTCCCTCGATATTTCAGAAACTATCTGCTGACGATTTTCTCCTTTTGATCCAGTAATTAACTGCAAGTAGTCAATGATAATAACACCAATCCCACCCATTTCTTGGGCAAGTTTTCGAGCTTTTGAACGAATTTCTGAAATACGAATACCTGCTGTATCATCTACGAAGATAGGAGCATCATAGAGATTGCTTTGAGCATGAACAAGCCTTCTCCATTCGTCTGTACTTAAATTCCCTGTTTTTAAATGATAAGTTGGAACCATCCCCTCTGATGCCACCATCCGTTCAATTAAGTCTTCTGCTCCCATTTCGAGTGAAAAAATAACAGTTGGTTTATTTTCTTTCACAGCTACATGCTTTGCTATATTCAACGCTAATGCAGTCTTACCCATAGCAGGACGTGCAGCAAGAATGATAAGGTTATCCTCATGAAGACCTGTTGTAATCTTATCTAATCCTATGAAACCTGTAGAAATCCCTGTCACAAATCCATCTGTCTGCGAGCGAGTCTCAACTATTTGCATATGTGTGTCTATGATATCAGCCACATTACGAAATCCAGTACCTGCATTTTGATTACTGATATTGATTAAGGATTTTTCAGTTTTAGCAATGATGTCACCAATCGATACATCACCTTGGTAGGCACTAGATAATGAATCAGACAAGTCAGCGATAACTTTCCGAAGAGTTGCCTTCTCTTTTACTAATTTTGCGTAATGTTCAACATTTTTAGATGTTGGTGTTGAATTTACCAACTCTACAACGTAGTTAATACCTCCGATGTTTGAAATATCCCCTTGATTGGTAAGAGCTGATACCATAGTGGTAGCATCGATTGGCTCACCTTTTTCAAGCAATGACAACATAGTTTTAAATACAATCTTGTTGGCAGGTTTGTAAAAATCGTCAGGAGTTAATTCGTCTGCAAGTGATATCATCGTTTCCGGTGAGATAAATACGGCACCCAGAACCGACTGCTCTGCAACTAGATCATGAGGTAGTATTCTAAAATCTTCACTCATACACTCTTCCTCCAGTAGCTTTCTAAGTCAATATTCATGACAGCAGCAAGATTCTTCTGCTCGGTTAAGATTTGTCTACGGTAAGGAGCTAGACCAGCTTGTCGCTCCTCCTCACTTTGTGGCAAGTAGTATCCGTTTGGTTTTCGTCTTCTTGGCCACGATAGAGTGTCTAAAATTAACTCGAAGACTTTCAATGACTTCTTCTAACTTACGTTTTGAGAGTCCAGTTTCTAAACGTATTTCACTTGCTTGAATTGGAAGGTCGAACGTAGCGCAATTAAGGATCATATTTAACACACGAATTTCCATTTCGGTCATATTGCGACTTACACTCATATTTTTCTCCTTACTTCAATCCTATTGGTGGATCTACATCATATGTAAATTGCTTATCTGAATTTCTCAGATTCATACGAGCAATATTACTAGCGATTAATTGTTTATTTTCCTTTTGAGACTTAGCATGACTATCCAGTTCATTTACTAGCGCCCAAAGGCATACAAGTGTGATAGTTATTAAATATAGGTATTCTAGCATTTTTGTTTTCTCCTTTTCTTCATAGATTGCTAATCGTTTTTCAAGATCTGCAATACGTTGAATTGCATCCTGGTATTTCATTTGCAGTTCAATCAATTGTTGATTGATTTCCAGAGCGACTTTCTTCCAATCGAGATTTACTTCCTCGATAATTCCTGAAAAAAATATAATTTTATTTTTGTTTAATAGGCTCATGTTAAAACTCCTATTTCATAAGTTGACGTTGAAATCTTAATACATCATCTAAGTCATACAAGTATTTGCCACCTTTTTGTGTTTTGTTGATAACTGAATTTTTCCTTGATCTCGAAAAGTCTCAACTCTTTTTCTTCCCCATCCAGTGGCATCCATAACAACATTAATAGAGACCATATTGATTTTTTTAGAAAGTCTTCTATCAGCTTCTTTCGTTGCTTCGATGGCTAACTGAACGAGTTCTTCAAATAAATCACTTTTCCATTTTTCTCCTAATTCTTCTATCGCCACTAGCTATTCCTCCTTTTTCTGTGATATAATTTTTCTTGAATAATTTTCTAAGTGCCTGATTGCAGTCAGGTGCTTTTTGTTTATGAAATAATCAACTTCAAGACATCGCACCACGTTGTTATGTCAACATCTAATAATTGTGTATTCATATTATTAGAATCGAGGTTTAATGTTTTTACTAATTCAGGATCTGCCTTTACGAAGACATGCCCTTTTCCCCCTCTATACGGATATCGGTTAGGGTTTCATTGTTTTTCCTTTTCTAAATTTGGTATAATAAAGATAATAAAATTCGCGGAGTATAATTATGACTGAAAAATTTGTTTTATTGTGACTGCTATTGGTGAATCTGGTACACCTACTAGGGAAAAGAGCTGACAATGTATATAAGTATCTTATAGCCCCTGTTTGTGAAGACCTTGGTTATAAGCCTGTACGTGTTGACCATGTAAATGCGGTAGATAACATCAACGCTACAATTATCAATTACCTTAAAACTGCTCCTATGGTTATAGCAGATATGACAGACCATAATCCCAATGCATTCTACGAGTTAGGTTTCAGACAGGCGCTTGAACTTCCACTAGTCCCAATCATAAGAGTAGGAGGAAATCTTCCTTTTGATGTTATGACGACTCGTACTGTATTCTATGATACAGACGTATCAAAAATAGAAGAATCAAAAATTGATCTTAAGGCTAAGATACAAAGCTTTGAAAACTTCAAAATGCCTGAGAGTAGTCTTGATAAAAGCGTTACATTAGATGAGCTTGATGATAAACTAACTAAAAAGCTAGACAAAATACTAAATCTGTTAGAAAAAAATCAGTCAAACTATTCTACTGGAATCATTCGTGATTTAAAATTAAACGAATCACAATTTGGCTATCAGTCAATTATTCAACAATCTCAAGATAGAATCACTCAGATTCAGAACCAGCTATCATCCCACGAAGATAAGAAATAAGCATTTCCTGCTGCTTTTGAATTTCAGCAATTTCTTCAATCTTCCCGTTTATAAGTATAATTGTCCTCAAAACATCATTGAGGGCATTTTTTTCAATTTCTTTCATAGTTAACTCCTCTCTAGTTTTTAGAAGTCTCTAATTCTAGCACTTCATAAAAATAGATCTTGGCAAAGTGTTTAGCGTTATAATACTCAATGTATTCTCTAATTACTGCGCCATATCTCCGACGACTTGGGATTGTTAGTTCTATAATGAACTCGCTTAGGTCTCCATTTGGGCGTTCCTTGAACATTTTTACTGTTGCTGTTTTCATTTGGATCTTCTACTCCTCAAATTTCTCCCATGACTCGTTGATTCGCAACTTCTTGTTAATGCGAAGCTTCAAATCATCGCTCCCTTTTCCATCTTTCACCAGTTGTGTAATAGCTGACGGGCTAACACCTACAACTATGGCCAAGTCTGTCTGTGACCATCCACGTTGTTCAATTCGCTCTTTTACAAGCTCAATCCATTTGCGATGTTGTTGGCTCATGTTACCTCCTCCTTTTTATTTTTTTAATAGAGTTAAAGAGTTAGTAAATTATTTTTATAAAACGCTTGACACATTTTTAGCGTATCTGCTAAAAATGAAAGCATAATTAAAAAAACCTTGATAAAAATCATATATCTATCAATTTGTACTGCTCGGCAAAGCTATTTAATTTTTAGATTAGTTTTTATTAGTTTTTTTAACTAACTCTTTAACTTACAAAAAACTATTTTAGCGTAAACGCAAAAATAAAGTCAACTATTTTTGCGTATTTTTAAAAATATTTTTTTGTCATGTCTTAGAAAGGCTGATAAATCAATGTTTTCTACATTTGAAATCGTAAAGGATTTATGTGAAAAACAAGAGATTTCACTAAATACCTTGGAAGAAAAACTAGAATTAGGAAAAAAATTCTTTGTATGGATTAAAAAGGAATCAACCTTCTGCTGAAAGGTTGCAACAAATCGCCGACTACTTCAACGTGTCCACCGACTACCTATTGGGACGCACAGAAAATCCTAACATTGCGAAAGATGGTGATGCTTCTGCACCATTAGACCTCAGAGACATTGCTGCGCAATCTATGTTATTCGATGGTAAGCCACTTTCTGAAGAAGATATAGATTTTATTACAGCGGTCTTGGAGGCACACTTAAAAAATAAATAGAGGTGCATTTATGACTGTAAGAGAGCTTTGCGCCCAGGAGGGTGTATACCTATGCTACTTTGATGGGACAGGCTGGCATAGTCCAGGATTCTTCAATCCAACATTGAAACTTCTTGCTATTGATATCAATTTATCAGAGCAAGACCAAAAACAAGTAGCCCTACACGAACTTGGCCACAAGGAGCATTCACAATACCAGTATAATCTCAATAGAGAGATGTGTGAGCTTCAGGCAGACCGAAATATGATCCATTATCTTCTAGAAGAAGAGTTAAAAACCATGGATGATGTATCTGACTTTAACTATGTCCATTTTATGGAAAAAGTACAATTTAAAAACCACGACTGATGAGACGATGGTTAAAGAAGAGTATTTAAATATTATAAATCATATCAAAGGAGTTAAAAATGAGTTTTAAAGGTTTTATAAAAATCTAAAACGCTTGGTGAATACCTTCAAGCTAAAAAGATCCTCAACTAATGGAAGAAATCGAAAACAGAGGAGTGAAAAACTGTTTTAAAGGAATCTTCTAAAGCTAGTAGTGAACTCATCGAAGTTCGTAATCAGAAAAATAGAAAAATGCTATAAAATGCCCGCATTGTAGTAAGAAAGTACAGTTTATGCAACAAAAATAAAAAGCATTTTCGGTTGGAAAAAGCTGTCGGTGGGGCTGTCTTGACAGGTGGGATCGGAACGCTAGCTGGATTTGCTGGCAAAAAAAGGAAAAACAATGGCATTGTCAAGAATGTGGGAACATTTTTTTGAAACAAAAATAAAAATCCCCACACTCGCCATCGCCAAACTTTGAGTGTGAGGATATCCATGTATAGTAAAAGGCATTAAAAAGCCCTCTTTACTATACCCATTTTATCAAGAAATGAGGTAAAAAAATCAATGGAAATCAAGTCCTACAAAAAGAAAAACGGTGATACCGCTTATATGTTCCGAGCCTATATAGGTAAGGTAGATGGTTCTAGTCGTTACATTACACGTCGAGGATTTGAAACCAAAGGGAAAGCCCGTGCTGCACTACTTCAACTTCAAAATGATATTGAAAATGAAGAACAAACAAAAAGAGATAACTGTCGAAGAAATCTCAGAAAAGTGGTTAGAAGAATACTCTGAGACCGTACAAGATAGCACCTATATCAAAACCTCTAGAAATTTCAAAAAAACCATATCTATCCAGCTTTGGGAGATAAAAAGATAGGTAGTATCACACCCCTCCAAATGCAAGAGCAAGTGAATGAGTGGTCACGTAAGCTTGTCTATGGTCGTAAATTAAAAGGCCTCATGAACAATGTTTTTAAATACGCTATCAGACATGGTTACATTGATAGCAACCCAATTGAGAGTGTGGTCGCTACTGCTAGAAAAAAATCAAACGAAAAAGAGTGATTTCTACAATAAAGATGAATTAAAAATCTTTTATGAAGTTAGTTGCTAAAACTAAAGATTTAGAGAAGATAGTCCTTTTTCGTCTCTAGCCTTCACAGGAGCACGTAGAGGGAGATTTTAGCACTTGAATGGAAAGACTGGAACAATAACACTCTGAATATAAATAAGGCTATTACAAGAGGTTTTGCGGGTGAAGAAATAGGTAATACAAAAACAGTTAGTAGTAAACGATTGATTAGTTTAGATCAGACCACACAAAATATCTTAAAAAAGTGGAGAAAACAAAAGCCAGGAACAAGATATATCTTTGAGAATGAGTTTGGCAAACCAATTCCTACCAGTTTACCAAGGAAGTGGTTGCTTGGTGTTTTGAAAGATAGCAAGTTACGTCCAATTAAAATTCACGGTTTTAGACATACACACGCTAGTTTGTGTTTTGATGCTGGAATGACATTAAAACAAGTCCAACACCGTCTTGGTCACACCGATTTAAAGACAACCATGAATGTATATACCCATATTACAACACAAGCAAAGGACGACATCGGTGAACGCTTTTGCGAAATATATAGATTTTTAAGGAGGCTTGCCTCCTTTTTATAACTCCTTTTTGTAACTCCTTTTTCTGCAAAAAGAATACCAAGGAATACCAGAAAGAAAATAAAAACGCTGTAAGTACAACGTTTTAGAAAGGAATGCAAAAAGAATGCAAAAGAATAATGGAGCCGGTG
>BNJV01000636.1_pt1 | contig 33876 bp, 53 predicted proteins | sample 8540591 | NCBI WGS metagenome assembly BNJV01 (sample SAMD00202457, study PRJDB9452) | human saliva metagenome | host: Homo sapiens | reverse complement strand
TCAGCGTTACGTATTGCTGTCGAAGAGTTTGCGAAGAAGAGGTCGAAATCGCGCAGGAAGGCGTCCATGCCGACCACGTCCGTCAGCGCGACGCCCAAGTCGCCGCGATATTCGTGTACCCAGGCTTCGAGGCGGCTGTCTGAAAATCGCGCAGGCGTACGTCTAATGCTTGAAGGCCTGCAAAAATTCGCGCCATCGTGCTGATGGGGGTCAGGGTCCGAGCTTTTGGCCAGATAAACGTTGCTGGCGGCGGAAGACTTCGGGTGCGGCCTGGCGGAAGGTGCGGACGACGTGTTCCCGCCACTTCACTGTAGCGGTGGCGGGTACCGAAGTCGGAAACGAGAAACGGCGGGTCTTCGCCATCGCTGGCAGCAAAGGTTTTTCAGGCGGGCTGCCTTTTCTGCAGTGGCGGCGTTCGCTCCGGCCCATTGCACTCATGGGCGTTTCCCAAAACGGCGGACAGGTAGAGTTCGTTGACGATGGCCAAGATGTAAATTTCAGCGAACATGGCCTGTATCATCGGCCCTTCGACACGGATGTGCAGTCTGGCTCGGCCCGTCGTCGTTACCGTTACGAAGCGGCGTTTGAGCTGGAACAATTCGAGATAATCGACAAAAATCGCTTTGATGAAACGCAGGCCCGTGTATCCAATCGTCCTGCGTGGTTTTAGATGTGCAGCGCGTCGAGTTCGGCTTCCAAATCGCTCTATTTCCGCCAGAGGGTAAACGGTAGTCCGCATTGCTGCGCAGCGGAATTCGTATACGCCGTGCGCCTGCGGAAATTGGTGCAGCACGACCTGGCAGCATGGTGAATCTGTAAAGCCTGCATCGACAGGGCAGTGGATGATGCGCGCGTACTCGGTTTTTCTCCCTTGGCGTTGGATGAGGGCGCATTAAACATGTTTGCGGTGAAATCACCAACAAACCGTCGCGCGATTGAACTGTCCGGCGCGGCACTGCGTCGGTAGTGTTGCGGGCTATATCGGAATTGCAAAATTATGAAAAATGATAGTTATAATTATTTATTAAGAAGGCGGTAACATCGTTTTCGTTTTTCCATTTTCGATTTTAAGGAGAGTAGTGATGAGCACCCGTACCGAACACTGACACCATGGGTATGTCGAAGTCCCATCCGAAGCTTTGTTGGGGCGCGCAGACCCAGCGCAGCCGTAGCAATTTTCAAAATCGGCGGCGAAAACCCGCTCGCAGCCGTTGATTGTGCTTTGGCGCTGGTGAAAAAGCCGCAGCCGCCACCAATGTTCCTTGGCGGGATTAAGCCCGAACAGGCGGATTTGATTACGCAGGCGGCGGACGACGTGTTGAACGGCAAGCTCGACGGGCAGTTCCCGCAGTGGTTTGGCAGACCGGCTCCGGCATCTGCAGTCCAATATGAACATGAACGGGAGTGCTGGCGAACCGCGCCAACGAAATCGCCGGTACGGGTTTGGCGGCATATCAGCCCCGTCCATCCCAACGACCATGTGAACCACGCGCAATCGACCAACGATGCGTTCCCGACCGCCATCCATGTCGCCGCTCGCGATTGAAATCAACCGCCACCTCATCCCTCGCCGTCCAAGCCCTGCGCGACATGCTGACAAAAGCCAAAGCATTTGCCCCCATCGTCAAAATCGGCCGCACCCTATTTGCAGGACGCGCACGCCGCTGACTTTGGGACAAGAGTTTTCCGGCTACGTTTCCCAGCTTGACCACGGCTTGAGCCGTCTGAACGACGCGCTCAAAGGTTTTGTACGAACTCGCCTTTTGGGCGGCACGGCGGTCGGTACGGGTTTGAACAGCCATCCCGAATATGCCGAAAAAGCGCCGCCAAACTCGTCGAATTGTCGGCCTCGCCGTTTGTCAGCGCGCCGAACAAATTTGCAGCCTGGGTGGATCGCGATGCCGCCGCTGCCGCTCGGGCGCACTGAAAACGCTGGCGGCAAGCCTGAACAGATTGCCAACGACATCCGCTGGTTGGCGAGCGGTCCGCGCTGCGGTTTTAGGGCGAAATCAAAATCCCCGAAAAGCGCGCCGGGTTCGTCCATCATGCCGGGCAAATCAACCCGACCCAATGCGAGGCGATGACCATGGTGTCGCTGCAAGTGTCTCGGCAACGACGTTACCATCGGCATGGCGGGCGCGTCGGGCAATTTCGAGCTGAACGTCTCATATGCCCGTGCTATCGCCTACAACCTCTGTGCAATCTATCCGCTCTTGGGCGACGCGTGCAACAGCTTCAATGAACATCTGCGCCGCCGGATCGAACCCGTGCCGGAAAAATCGACTATTTCTGCACCATTCCCTGATGCTCGTTACCGCGCTGAACCGTCAAAAATCGGTTTACGAAAACGCTGCCAGTCGCCAAAACCGCCTATAAAAACGACAACATAGTGCGCGAAACCGCTCCCATTGAGTTGGGCTTTGCTGACAGGCGAAGAGTTTGACGAACTGGTCGTCCCCGCCGATATGGTTCATCCGCGCTGATTGCAGGGGCAAACGAAGGCCGTCTGAAAACCCAAACGGGTTTTTCGGACGGCCTCTTTACAGGCTTACTTGGCTGCCGAGGCGGTGGAAGCAGCTTCGGCTTTGGCTCTGCCGCGCCTTCATCCCAGATGGCGGGGTATTTGTAGCCGGCAAAGCGTTTGTGGGCATAGGCTTTGAATTCGTCGGAGTACAGGCCTCGGTGATGTCTTTCACCCATTGGCTGTCTTTGTCTGCGGTTTTGACGGCGAGACCAGTTCACGTAAGCGAAGCTCGGTTCTTGGAACAGGGCTTCGGTCAGCTCTCATGCCGCTGCTACATGGCGTAGTTGCCGTGTAACGACGGCAAAATCGACGATCAGCACGGCTGCGCAGCAGTTGCGCGGCTTCCAGTTCTACGATTTTGATGTTTTTCGGATTTTTCGGCGATGTCGGCTTTTGAAGCAGTCAGCGGATCTCACCGTCTTTCAACTTAATCCAACCCAGCTCGTTCAACATGACCAGCGCACGGGCGAAGTTGGACGGGTCGTTAGGCGCGGAAACGCTGCTGCCGTCTTTCACTTCGTCCAGTGATTTCAGTTTGCCCGGATACAGGCCCCAAAGGCGCGGTCGGCACTCAGAAGCTTCAGTGATGTCTAATTTATGTTCTTTTTGAAGTCGTCCAGATAAGGTTTGTGCTGGAAGACGTTGATGTCCAGCTCGCCTTCGGACAGCGAGGTTGGGGCGGACGTAGTCGGTGAAAATTCAACCAGTTTGACGTTGTAGCCTTTTTCGCCATGCCGGTTGGTTGGTCTTTCACCATGTCGCCGAAGTCGCCGACGGTGGTACCGATGACCGATGTCTTTCTTCTCGCGAGAAACGGCGGAGTGCTGGAAAAGTCTGCGTGCCGGATGCTGTCGGAACGCGCTGGCTTTGCCCGCCGCAGGCGGTCAGCGCGCGGGCGAGGCGGAAATTGAGAAGGTCGAAGAATAAGCTTTGTTGCATTTTTGCTCCTTATGATGCGGGATAGAGGCCGTCTGAAAAAGTGGGCACGGTTTCAGACGCGCCTGTCATGGTTACTGGGAAAAAGGCGTGATTTTAAACGATTTGTCAGTCGGAGAAAGCGAAAACGGCAAGATGCGGCCCGGTTTTTGCCGATGCAGATGCCGATTTGATTATCCGGAGTCTCACACGATGGGCCGGGCATCGTCATACTGCCGTTTTTGATTTTCAGACGGCCTCAAAACCAAGCGTGCGGAAGATGGGTTTATCCATCCGATGTCGAATCCTATGCTTTCAGACGGCCTTTACTCGGCTTTTAAACCGTTTGTCTGATCTCGCGCCAACGCGTTGCCGATGCTTTGAATCAGGATAACGATGCACGAGGATGGCGACGATGAAAATAAACGGCTTCGGTTTGGTAGCGGTAGCAGCTGCTAGCGTGACGCAGTCGCCCGAGCCTCCGCCGCTCATCATGCCAGCCGCCGCGCTGTATGAGAGAAGGCCGATGAGAGGACGGTAATGCTGAAACGGCGCCTGCGCGGGCTTGCTCCAGGACTTTTGCGGACGATAGCAAGCGGCGATGCGCCCGATGGCGGTGGCGGCTTCAATCCGCCTTTGGGGGACTTCGCGCAGGTTTTGTTCCACCAGTCAGGGCAGTAAACAGCTGGATCACGCTCATCACCAGCGAGGCGGCAACGGGCCGATGGTGCTGCCGACGATGGCGCGAGGTGGCGGGTATCGCGGCAAAGTCATCAGGATGACGAAGGGGAAGGCGCGCATCAGGTTGCAACGTTGTCAAACAGAAATTCACCGCTTGTTTGTAATGAAGCTGGCGTTGAAGTCACGAAAAGCAAGACGCCCAGCAGCGTACCGAAGATGACGGCAAACGTGGTGGAGAGTCCGACCATCAACGAAGGTTTCGCCCAAGGCGCGGACGATTTCGTCTTTCATGCCGACGATGGTGAAACGGCTTGTTCGAATGTTAAGTCTGCCGCTATCAGTCCTCCCGAATCAGTTTCGCGCCCGATCTGGATTGGGCGGATTTGTTGCCGCGTACTTCGACGATTTCTGACTTTCCTTTTATCCAAGAGGGCGGCGCGTAGTCGCACAGGCGGCGGATGACGCTCATTTCGTGGGTCACGATGACGATGGTGACGTTGAAGCGTTTGTTGATGTCTTCCAACATTCCTGAGACGCTGCGCGTGGTGGCGGGGTCGAGGGCGGAAGCGGGTTCGTCGGCGAGGATGACTTGGGGTTTGGGCGCGAGCGCGCGGGCGATGCCGACGCGCTGTTTCTGACCGCCGGAAAGGGCTGGGATGAGTGATCGGCGCGCTTCGGTCAGGCCGACGATTTCAAGGCATTCTTTAACGCGTTCTTGATTTTTCCAGACGGCCGTCGGCGATTTCCAGGAAAGGCAACATTGTCGGCGACGGTGCGGTTGCCTGCAAAGATTAAACCGCTGAAACACCATGCCGATATTCTGCCGCGCCTGACGCAATGCGGCGGCATCAAGCGCGCTCGCTCTTGTCCGCACATTGACCTCTGCCGCTGTCGGACGTTCCAACAGGTTAATCAGGCGCAACAGGGTGATTTGCCCCGCGCCGGAATAGCCCATCAGACCGAAGATTTCGCCGTCTTGGTTTCGAGGTTGGTCGGATCGACGGCGCAAAACGGGTTTTGTCGCGCGTTTGGTAATGCTTTTGAAACAGTTGTCCGATAATCATCATCGTCGTCTTGGACATCGCAAGCCGATGTACGCGACAACGGGGCCTTTTAAAAACAGCAATAAAAACTCTGTAGCGCTTTAGTTGTTGCAGAGCAGCGAATCTGTGCAGCAGCCACGATGCCGGCCTGTCCGTCACTGTACTGTTCGTACCGCTTTTCGGCCTGCCGCCTGTTAATCGGTTGCCCGTCGGCTATAACGCCAAAGCTGTATCAAATCGGCGTGTCTGTCTAGATTAAACGCGTCAAGTTAGCGTAAATGTCAAATGCTTGTTTGTAGGTTGTCCGCCTTGTATGGGCGGTGGTGTAGGCCAGGCCGTCTGAAAAAGTGGTTTCAGACGGCCTTCGGTACCCGGGCGGTTATTTCACTGGCTTTTAACCAATGAATCGACATTGTAACGGATCGCTGCCGGTGTAGGTGTTAGCGATACCAATCGTGTCGGCACAGTTTGCCGCCGATGGTGCTCTTGATTCTTTGCGCGTGCGTTCGAGCATCCGAGTCTTTTTGATGTTTTCGCTAAACACGGCTTTCGATGCCCTCTTGTTTCGAACCTGGCGGATGAGAGCGGCGACGTGTTTGCTGACGGTTCCGCTTCGGCTGATGCCTTGCGGCGCATAGAATTTGATGTTGTAGCGTCGGCCCGTACAACCGAAGGCTTCATGGCCGGTCAGTACTGCGGGAAGGCCGGCGGGGATGCGGTCGAACTGCGTTTTGGCATAGGTATCGAGCCGTTTGCAGTTCTTTGGTGTAGCTTTGCAGGCGCTGGTTGTAATAGGTTTTGTTCTGCGGGTCGGCCTTTAATCAGGGCTTCGGCAACGCTGGCCGCGTATTTCGCGCATCAGGGCGGCAAATCCGCGTGGGTCGTAGCGGCCGTGATCGTGGTTGTGCCGCCGTGGTCGTGACCACGGTCGCGTCGGCCGTCATGGCGATGATGCCGGCTGCGGCTTCGGCGTAATTGACTGCTTTTGTTTGACGGCACGGGTCATTTCGCCCGATTGAAGCCCAGTCCGTTGAGCAGTACCCAGCTTGGCCGAACGGATTTGATGTCGCCGCTGGTGATGAACGTGCGAGTCTTGGTCGGGGCCGACAAGGTTGGTGACGGCCACTTTGTCGCCGCCGATCTGTTTGGCGACGTCGCCCAAAATGCTGAAGCTGCTGACGACGTTCAGCGGTTCGGCCGATACGCTGCCTGCCACCAAAAGGGCGCATAGGGACAGTTTCCAATGTTTCATTTCTAATCCTTTCTTAGTGGGCGGCGAACGGCTCCGCCGTATTGTGGTTTGAACGGTGCTTCTTTATCCGTACGCAGGCCGTCTGAAAGACTTGTCCGACCCGGCCGGCGGTTTGATCAAACGGTTTTTTAAAACTGCCGGTGGCGGCTGCGGCGCAGCCATTTGGTCAGGAGGCCGCCCTCCCAGCCGAAGATGACCGACAGTGTGACCAGCCGCCGCAAAACAGGATGATGGCCGGGCCGGACGGGGTTTCGACGTGGGAAAACAGCAGCCCCGCCAACCCGCACAGCAGCGCGAAGACGACGGAAAGCAGCATCAGCATACCCATGTTGCGCGCCCACAGGCGGGCGGTAATCGCCGGAATCATCATCAGGCCGACCGCCATCAGCGTACCCAAAGCCTGAAATCCGGCCACCAGGTTCATGACGACCAAGACGAGGAAAATCAGGTGCCACAGTCCGCTTTTGCCGTTTACCGCCCTTAAAAACAGGGGTCTATGCTGTCCAGCAGCAGGGCGGTAAATCACGGCCAGCGTGATAATCGTGGTACTGGCGACGGAAGCGACCAGTGCCAGGGCGGGCAGGTCTCACGGCCAAAATCGAGCCGAACAATAGGTGCAGCAGGGTCGATATTGCTGCCGCCCATGCTGACCAGCAGCACGCCGATGGCCAGGCTGGTCAGGTAGGGCGGCAAAGTTGGCGTCTTCCTTCAAATCGGTAAAGCGGCTGACCAAGCCGGCCAGCAGGGCCATCACCATGCCGGCGACAAAAACCCGTCCCACTCATGGCTGGCAGGCTGAGGCCGCCTATCGATAGCCGACGGCCGCGCCGGGCAGGACGGCATGGCCGAGCGCGTCGCCGACCAGGCTCATGCGCCGCATCACGAGGAATACGCCCACGGGCGCGGCACTCAGTGCGAGGAATACCACGGAGGCCAGGGCGTAGCGCATAAAAATCAAACTCGGCAAACGGTTCGATCAGCCATTCGTATAAGTTTATATCCATGTATTTTTGTTTTTATTGATGCGGTTACTGTTTCCGCCGAAAACGGCCTGAAGCGCGGAGGCCGTCTGAAAAAGGCTGTCGAGGCAGCGCACCATTACGCGTAATCGTGTTTTTGCATGGCGGCGTTGGCCTGTTGCAGAAAGCTGTCGGTCAGTACGTCTTCCGTTTTTCCGGCCATGATTTTTTCCCGCGCGATGAGCAGGGTGTTCGGGAAATAGGCGCGCACTTGTTCGTAGTCGTGCAAAAACGGCGATGACGGCGCGGCCTTCGTTGTTGCAGTGGCGGAGGACATCAAAAAGGGCGTAAGTGGTTTTGCGTCCACCGCGTTGAAAGGTTCGTCGAGCAGCAGGGAATTTGGCGTCCTGCGCCAGCATCCGCGCAAACAGTACGCGCTGGAACTGGCCGTTGGAAAGGTGGCCGGATTTGCCGGTGGGCGAATTCCGCCATTTCCACCCGTTCGAGTGCCCTGCATCACGCGTTTTTCTGCGCCGCATTCACGCCGCCGAAAAGCCGATTTCGTACCACAAACCCATGGCGGCCAATTCAAATACCGTCATCGGCTGGCTGCGGTCGATGTCAGCCTGCTGCGACAGGTAGGGCGATGTCGCGGCGGGCGATGCCCTGCCATGCCACTTTGCCCGTATTGCATTTGAGCAGCCCCATCACGGCCTTGAGCAGGGTGGATTTTCCCGCGCCGTTGGGGCCGAAAATCGCCCACATAGAGCATCGTCGAACTGCATGTCCACATGGTGTACCGCCGGTTTGCGCTGGTAGCTGACGGTCAGGTTTTCGATTGCGATCATGATGATGAGGTCGCCCAGAAATAAACGCCCCATACGACGGCCAAAGCCGTGGCGGCCAAAAAGCAGCCGCCGGGGTAATCCGCTTAATAGTATTCATTTTCTGCTGCCGGCCGTTTCAGACGGCCTTGCGGTTTTGCGACAGGGTATGCGGTTTTTAGCCGGAAGCCCGTATCTTGTTGATTGAAATATATTTGCCGGCCGCTGTTTTCAGACGGCCTCTGTGTTCAACAGTGCGGCTGTAAATAAAGATTCGCATGATACTGTGTAACAGTTTCTTTGTAAATCAAGCTGCAGTATAATCCGCGGCTTTTTGGGGAACTGCCAGTGAGCGAACCGTATCTGAACGACAACTGAATCTGAAACCGCCCGCATTGCCTGGACGGATTTGCGAAAGTCCATTTCGCGCGCGGTGCGGCGGTGTATGTCGCTCCCGAACTCGATTTGGTTGCCGTTGCCCGGCTGGTTGCCGACGACGACGACCGTGAAATCGCCAGGCTGATGGCGGAAGGAAGTTCGGCATGGTCAGTGAAGCACGAGGCCGCCGCGTTTTGGGCTGAAAACCGTGAAATGTGGGCGGTGGTGGTGGCACCGTGGGTATTGGTTCAGCCGGCGGGGTAGGAAAACGGCCGGACAGCGGAAAGTCAATTCAATAAGTAAAAACACTCGAAACAGCGTTTCAGACGGCCTTCTGCCGTACCGCATCAACGTCATGCCGCCGACCGCCGCCGCGCAACCCGCAACCAGCGAAATATGCAGCGGTTCGCCCAAAACCCACGCCGAAGACAACATACCGAAAATCGGCACCAGCGTAATATACGCCGCCGCGCTGCCTGCACCAAAGTCTTCACACCTTCGAAATACCACGCGTAGGCAATACCGTCGCACCGATGACCAACCACGCCAAGGCGGTCAACCGCGTGCACCCATCGCCGCCATTGCATCAAACGGCAATCCATCGACCCACAACGCCACTACCGACAACATCAGCGCGCCGATGAATGAAGTTGCCGCCGTTACCGTCAGCGCGTCTATCCGCGCAAAACCGCGCGACCGATTAAGGTATAGGCTGCCCAGCAGACCACGCAGCCGAAAATCAGCCACTCCCCGCCTTGATGCCGCCCGACAATACCGTCAACGGCTGCCCTTGCGTTACCGCCGTTATCGCACCTACAAACCGCCAACAACATACCCGCCAAAAAATCTTCGCGTTTAAACGTTCGCCAAAAAGCCAAGCCGCCAGCAGCAGCGTCAGCACGGGATTCACCGCCACAACCACCGCCGCCTTTCCCGCCGGCATCGCCTGCAAGCCCAGCATGAAAAACACCGCATAGCCGCACACCCCGACGGAAGCAGCCGCCGCCAAGCCCAGCCATTGCCGCGCCGACAAAGCCGCCAAAGTCGCAAACCCTGCTGCGCGCAAACAGCCAACCCAACAACAAAACCGAAGCCAGCACAAACCGAACTGCCCCGCCCGTCAGCGGCGGCAGCGACTGCAGCATCCGCCCCATCGGCCAAGACGCTCCCCACAACACCGCCATCCCCCAGCAGTTTCAAATGTACGGAATAACGTTCCATCCCAATCCTTTATCAGCAAGGCCGTCTGAAAAACCAATTTCAAGTTTTCAGACGGCTCTCTCAGTGAAGTTGCTGCAAACAGATTACTTGGGCTGCCAAGAATCTTTCAGCGTTACCGTGCGGTTGAACACGGGATGCTCGGGGCAGTGGTCTTTGCGGTCGGTCACGAAATAGCTCAAACGCTCGAACTGCCAGCGGCTTTTCGGCGGGCAGGTTTTAGCTGCGGGTTCGGCGTAGGCGGTGATTTCTTTGGCCGATTCAGGGGTTGAGGAAATCGGTGAACGGCAGGTATTCGCCGTCTTCGCCGCGCACGGCATCGGGACGGGGTTCGGTGAATAGGCGGTCGTACAGGCGCACGGTGGCGGGCACGGCGTGTTCGGCGGAGAGCCAGTGGATAACGCCTTTTACTTTGCGGCCTTCGGGATTTTTGCCCAAGGGTGTCGTAATCCAAGCTGCATTTGAGTTCGACGATGTTGCCGGCGGCGTCTTTTCACCACTTCGTCGCACTTCATCACATAGCTGTGGCGCAGGCGCACTTCGCCGCCGAGGGTCAGGCGTTTGAAGCCTTTGGGCGGGTTTTTCGCTGAAATCGTCGGCTTCGATGTAGAGCGTGGACGAAATCGGCAGTTCGCGGCTGCCCATGTCTTCGCGGTTCGGGTGATAGGGCGCGGTGCGGCTTTCGGTACGGGCGGCATCGTAGTTGGTAGGCGTTACTTTGAGCGGATTGAGCACCGCCATCAGGCGCGGCGCGGAGTTTTCCAGCTCTTCACGAATCGCGCCTTCCAACACGCTCATATCGACGATGTTTTCAGATTTGGAAATACCGGCGCGTTTGGCAAACAGGCGCAGGCCTTCGGGCGTGTAGCCGCGGCGCCGCATGCCTGAAATCGTCGGCATACGCGGGTCGTCCCAGCCGGAAACATGGCCGTCTGAAAACCAGTTGGTTCAGCTTGCGTTTGAGGTGATGGAATACAAAAGCTCCAAACGGGAAAACTCGTATTGGCGCGGACGGGTGGCGTGCGGCGCGGGGATGTTGTCCAACACCCAGTCGTACAGCGGGCGGTGGGCTTCAAATTCGAGCGTACACAAGGAGTGCGTGATGCCTTCGATGGCATCGGAAATGCAATGCGTGTAGTCGTACATCGGGTAGATGCACCATTTGTCGCCGGTATTGTGGTGATGGGCGCGGCGGATGCGGTAGATGACGGGGTCGCGCATATTGATGTTGCCTGATGCCATGTCGATTTTCAGGCGCAGGGTTTTGCTACCGTCGGGAAATTCGCCGTTTTTCAGTGCGCGTAAACAAATCGAGGTTTTCTTCGACGCTGCGGTCGCGGTAAGGGGCTGTTTTTACCCGCTTCGGTCAGCGTGCCGCGGTATTCGCAGCATTTCTTCGGGCGTCAAATCATCCACATACGCTTTACCGTCTTTGATTAAACCGACGGCGTAGTCGTAAAAGCTGGTCGAAATAATTGGAAGCGAAGCGCGGCTCGCCTGCCCAATGGAAACCGAGCCACTCGACGTCTTCTTTGATGGAGTTGACGTATTCGTCGTTTTTCTTTTTCGGGGTTGGTATCGTCGAAACGCAGGTTGCACAAGCCGTCGTAAATATACGCCAAACCGAAGTTCAGACAGATGGATTTGGCGTGGCCGATGTGCGGGTAGCCGTTGGGCTCGGGCGGGAAACAGGGTTTTGGATGGCTTCGTGTTTGCCGCTTTTCAGGTCTTCTTCGATGATGGTGCGGATGAAATGGTTGTCCGCGAACTGGTCTTTATTGAGCATGTTTTTCTCGAGGGTAATGTTTTTCAGACGGCCTGAAAAACAGGGAATGAATTTTCCGGCGATTGTACCTGAAAGCGCGGCGGCTTCACAGCAGGGGAGAAGCGGCGGTATGAGGATGAGGCCGTCTGAAAAACGGCTTTCAGACGGCCTTCAATATCAATTTATGAATCGGAAGGGTGGTTTTGCGTTTGTGCCTCGTCCCGATGTTTTGCGGTCGAGAAAAATGAACCGGTTGATTGCAGATCAAACGAATGCGGTAACGCTTAGAAGCGATACGGGGTCGATCGTCAGCAGCCAGACGGTGCCGAGAAAGGACCAGCGCAGCGAGGCCCGGAAAGCCTGGAGGGCGGATTTGTCCAGGGAGAGCAGCGCGGGCGGGAAGCGGTGCCGACGATGGCGGCAATCAGTGCTCCGGCAAAGAAAAGGGGCGACCTATCCGCAAAAAGCCGGAACCGTGCCAGTTGAAGCGAGGGGATCGGCGGGGTCCGTGTAGGCATCCGAGCCGTTCGCCATCGATGATGTAGTGGATTAACTTTAAACCAGTACGGCGTTGCCTCGCCTTGCCGTACTATCTGTACTGTCTGCGGCTTCGTCGCCTTGTCCTGATTTAAATTTAATCCACTATAAACAGCAGCCAGAATCCGGCTGCCGCCCACAGGCTGCCCGCGAGCGTGGCCGGGCGGATGCGGCGGGGAAACAGGAGGTAGGGCAGGGCTTGCCGAGGCAAACATGGCCAAGCCTGCTCCAAATGCCCAGCCGAAATGTTCGGGAATGACATGGCTGCGCCATGCCGCTGCGGCAGGGGATGACGGCCAGGCTGCCGATGAGGACAGGTTGGCAAAACGAGCTTCGTCGATATGCGGTGTTTTTGCATGTCCGGCGTTTTTAAAAACGTTCGTCTTTCCCAGATAACGCCATTTGCCCGGCGGCAGCGCGCCGAGTTTTACCTGTCCCATGCGGATGCGTTTCAGGCTAGTAACGCGCAGGCCAACGAGTTCGCACATACGGCGGATTTGGCGTTTTTGCCTTGTTTGAGGATGAAGCGCAGTTGGTCTTCGTTTTGCCATTCGACTTTGGCGGGACGCAGTTTTTCGCCGTCCAGGCTCAGGCCGTGGTTGAGCAGGCGCAGGCCTTCTTCGCTCAGGCGGCCTTTGACGCGCACGAGGGTATTCTTTTCGATGCCGCTGTCGCCGCCGATGAGTTGTTTGGCGATGCGGCCGTCTTGGGTGAGTACCAGCAGGCCGACGGAGTCGATGTCGAGCCGGCCGGCGGGAGCTAGGCCTTTTTGTGGCCGTCGCGGTAGGGGATGCGGCTGGTGTCGCCGTCCCAGCGGTTTTCGGCGGTGATGAGTTCGGACGGCGGCGCGGTAGTCTTTTCGGGCTGGCCGCTGACGTAGCCGACGGTTTGTTCAGCAGGACGGTTACGCGCTGTGCCTGTGTTTCGTGTGCCTGTTTGGCCAGTTCGATGCGGTCGGAAGGCGTGACTTTTTGTCCGAGTACGGCGGTTTGGCCGTTTACTTTGGACCCAGCCTTGTTCGATATAGCCGTCGGCTTCGCGGCGGGAGCAGAGTTTGAGTTCGGCCATGCGTTTGGACAGGCGGACGGGTTCTTGCGGGTTCATTAAGACTTCCTTAATGGTTGAGCCCCCGCCCTTCGGGGGCAGCGGAATCGGAATGAATGTATGGCGGGCGGCACAGGGTGTTGTGCTTTGTGTGTTGGAACGTCGCGTTTTTGTTTTTCAGACGGCCTTTGTTCAGCGGTTGCAGCCCGCCACCATGTCGAGCAGGAACAGGCGGCAGTCGAGATTGCCGTTGTAGAGCGGGATTTTTGCGTTTCGGGTTCCAGGCGCATCAGTTTGGGCATGTCGCGGTCGCCGGTAAACATGCCGATGGTCCAGCCTGCGTAGTGCTGCTTTCAGCCAGCCGCCCAGTTAGGGTAGAGTGCGTGCAGGGCTTGGATTTCGGCCAGGCGTTCGCCGTAGGGCGGGTTGGACAGCATGATGCCGCCTTGGCCGTTCGGCCGTGCGTCTTGCGCGTCGCAGTCGGTGATGTCGATGAAAGCCGTCCACTTCGGCGAAGCGGGCGTTTTTGCCGTGCGGCGCGGGTCATGGCGCGGTCGTTGTCGGATGCGGCGATGTTTTCAGACGGCCTGTTTCGGGCGGTTTCCCGTGCCTGTTGTTTGGATGCGCTGCCACAGGGCGGGGTCGTGTTTTGCGGTTTTTCAAAGCCGAAACGCCGCATGATGCCGGGTGCGCGGTTCAGGGCGATGAGCGCGGCTTCGATGGCGATGGTGCCGCTGCCGCAGAAGGGGTCTTGGAAGGGTTGGCTGCCGTCGTATCCGGCCAGCAGCAGGAGGCCGGCGGCCAGGTTTTTGCTGCGCGGGAGCTTCGCCGGTGTCTTGGCGGTAGCCGCGTTTGAACAGGGCTTCGCCCGATGTCGATGAAGATTTGGACGGTTTTGTCGTCGAGGAAGGCGTGTATGCGGATGTCGGGTCGTTGTTTGTCTACGGACGAGCGTTCCCTCGAAGCTGTCGCGCTGGCTGTCGCATACCGCGTCTTTGATTTTCAGGCCGACGAAGGCGGGGTTTTTGATGCGGGCACGTTTGCTTTCCACATGAACTTTGATGCTGTCCGCAGGGGTGAACCAGTCTTGCCAGCGGATGTTGCGCGCGGGTTTGTAGATGTCGTGTTCGGTGCGGTAGGGGGCTTTGGTCAGGCGCAGCAGGGACGCGGCCGGCAGTGCGGCTGTGCAGGTTGGCGCGGTAAACTTGTTCGAGGCCGCCGGTGCAGGCGATGCCGCCGTCGGTGGGGGCGAGGTCGGTGCAGCCTTGGGCTGTGAGTTCGGCGTGCAGTACGCTTTCCAGCCCGCGCGGGCGGGTAACGAATAGGGAGTAGGTGGTCATGGTGTTTGGGGGCCGTCTGAAAGGCGTGGATTATAGCGGAACGAGGGAAAGGCCGTCTGAAATGGTTTTCGACTTTGCTTTCAGACGGCCTTTGTTGCGGATGCGGATGTTTCGGTTTGAGGGTCTGCTGCCCTGCCTCCGGGCGGGTTCAGACGGCCTTACATGCCTTCCATGAGTACGGTGTCGATGCAGTCGCACAGGGCGTGCACCAGTACGATGTGGTTTTCCTGGATGCGGGCGGTGCGCGGGTGGGGACGTTGAGCAGGATGTCGTTGTCTTTGAGCATGGCGGCGATTTTTCCCGCCGTCGCGGCCGGTGAAGGCGAGGATGCGCATGTCGCGTTCGTGGGCGGCTTTAATCGCTTCGATGACGTTGCCGGAATTGCCGGAGGTGGAGATGCCCAGCAGGACGTCGCCGGGGCGGCCGAGTGCGCGGACTTGTTTGCTGAAGATGTGTTCGAAGCCGTAGTCGTTGCCGATGGCGGTGAGGGCGGAGGTGTCGGTGGTGAGGGCGAGTGCGGCCAGTTCCATGCGTTCTTTTTCAAAAACGGCCGGTCAGTTCGGCGGCGAAGTGTTGCGCGTCGGCCGCCGAGCCGCCGTTGCCGCAGACGAGGATTTTTGCCGTCGTTCATCAGGCATTCGATCAGCATCATGGCGGCTCGGCCGTCGGTTCGGCCAGCACTTCGACGGTTTGCCGTTTGGCGGCGATGCTTTCTTCGAAATGGGCGCGTACGCGTTCTTGAAGGGTGGTCATAATTTTTATCCTGTGATGTTTTGCAGCCAGACGGGGGAGTTCCGCCTTCGATTAAGACGGGCGTCCAAACGGCAGTCCGTATGCCTTTTTGCGGTGCTGTTGCAGGGTAGTATTCCGCGCTTTTTGCAGTTTGGCCAGTTTGGACGGTGTGATACTGTATGCCGTGCCGCCGAAGGCCGCGCTGCGGCGGTATTTGACTTCGACAAACAGCAGGGTGCCGCTTTGTTCGGCAATCAGGTCGATTTCCCCGAACGGGCAGTGCCAGTTGCGGGCGATGATGCGGCAGCCTGCTTTTCCAGAAAATGTGCGGCGGCGTCTTCCGCCGCCTGTCCGCTCGGGTGGTTCAGGCGCATGGGGTTTCCGTGGTCGGGGCGGGCGGTTTGCCGCAGGTGCGGCGGATAATACGGGGATACTCTGCCGATGTAAATACAAGCGTTTGCAGGGCGGTTTTGTTAGAATGCGGCTTTTAGAGGTTTGCAGGCCGTCTGAAAATGCGTTTGGACTCCGTTGAAGCCCCGCTCTCAGACGGCCTCTTTTAAAATTTGCGACAGGCAACGCCCATGATAGAGAAATTTTTGAATAAAGCCGCAGGCAGTTTGCAGCCCGCCTTATATGTGGTGGCCACGCCCATCGGCAATTTGGCCGACATCACGCTGCGCGCGTTGGCCGTGTTGGGGCGTGCCGATTTGGTTTGCGCCGAGGATACGCGCGTTACCGCCCAGCTAGCGCCGCCTACGGCATTCAGGCGAAACTGATGAGTGCGCGAACACAACGAGCAGCAGATGGCCGACAAGGTGGTGGCCGCGCTTTCAGACGGCCTGATTGTGGCGCAGGTGTCGGATGCGGGACGCCTGCGGTGTGCGATCCGGGCGCGCGGCTGGCGGCGCGGGTGCGCGGGGCGGGTTTCAATGTCGTGCCCGTGGTGGGCGCGAGTGCGGTGATGGCGGCTTTGAGCGGGGCGGGTGTGTCGAATCGGATTTTTATTTCAACGGTTTCCTGCCGCCGAAATCGGGTGAACGGTGCAAGCTGTTCGAGCGGTGGTCGGAAGCGGACTATCCGGTGGTGATGTTTGAAACGCCGCACCGTATCCAGGGGCGGCTCTGGCCAATATGGCGGCCGTGTTCCCACAGCGGCGGCTGAGCGCTGGCGCGCGAGCTGACGAAAACGTTTGAAACTTTTGTGCGGCACGGTCAGCGATATTCAGACGGCCTTGGCGGACGACGGCAATCAGGCGCGCGGCGAAATGGTGTTGATCCTGCATCCGGCGGTGCGGGAGAAAACGCCGGTTTGTCGGAAGAATCGCTGCGCGTACGAAGATTTTGTCCGCCCAGCTGCCCGCAAACAGGCTGCCGCGCTGGCTGCCGAAATCTGCGGCGAGAACAAAAATCGCTTTTACGACGCGGCGTTGGCGATGGAAATGACGCGCATCGACCCGATTTTGCGGCGGACAGGGCCGTCTGAAAAGTCGGATTCCCCATCAGAATCGCAAAACGCAGGCTTTCAGACGGCCTGCGTTTTTCGTTTGACGGAAATTCACGATGGTGGTGATGATCGTGCCCGCTTTCCGTCCCGCCTCCGGTTTTCCCTTTTATCAGCGTAACGACGAACTCGCTCGCTTCGGCCGCTTTGCCGGAAATAAAGTCCGCACCGTCAAACCGCATCACGTCTCCGGTTTCAATTCGTGTTTCTCACCGTCGTTCACTCGAAAACCACGCGCCCCTTGCTCATGGTCAATAAAACATCGTGCCCCGGATGGTTGTGCGTTTCATTTCACCGCCGGCAGCCAGTTTTTGCGGACCACGACATAATCGGGCGCATCGAAAAGCTGCCTTCGCCGGAAGCGATTTCGGCGGCGGATGCCGATGCCGCAGCGGCAGCAAGCAGCAGGGCGGTCAGATATTTGGGTGTTTTCATTGTCTTTTGCTTTCACTATGGATGATGGGTTTAAAAATATTAACATATTTGATTTTTCGTTCTCAAAATTCTATCAAGAGCGGTCGTCAAGGCCGCTTGAAAAAGTCGAACCCGGCTTTCAGACGGCCTTTTGCCAGTATTTTTCCTTGTCTGCAAAGCAAAAAGGGCGGAAGCTATTGCTAAGCTGGGGAGAACCCGCTAACGTGCACGACTGCGGGAAACAAAAACTAATATGGTGAATTATGCCGAGTGCAATCATTGTTGAAGATGAAGTTTTGGCGGCCGGCGGCTGCGTGTTTTGCTGAAGAATGCAATGTCGTGTTGCTGAAAGTGTTCCATCATGCCAAAGCGGCTGGAATGGCTGAGCGTGCACGAAGTCGATATCGTTTTTACCGACATCAATATGCCGGAAATCAACGGCTTGGAGTTTGTCGAACGGATCAAACGGATTGCCAAGAAACAGCCGCATGTGATTTTTACCACGGCTTACGAAGAGCACGCCTTGCGCGCCTTCGAGCTGGCTGCGGAGGATTACCTGCTCAAGCCGATTAAAATCGTCCGCCTGCAGGCCGCACTCGCCCGCGTTCAGGACAACATTGAAGAAAGTGCCGACGAATTCAAAAACTTCCAAGTGTTCACCCGCGAGGCGCATGTTGGAAAATACCCTGGCAGCAGGCGCGCTACCTGCAGGCCGACCAGAAAAGCCGTGTTTTTGATTACCGGTGACGGTGCGAAATACGAACTGCCGAAAACGCTGGTGTACTGGGAAGAATTGCTGGGTGAGAAAGTCATCCGCGTCCACCGCAACGCGCTGGTGATGCGCCATACGCTGGACAGCCTGATCCGCCTCGACGGCGACGATGACGACAGTAACGCGCAGCGCTGGGGGCGCGAAAGTGTTGGATGTGAAGAAGTCCTGCCCGTCAGCCGCCGCCAGCTTTCCGCCATCCGCCGCATCTTGCGCGAAGGGGCGTAATATCCGATACCGAAACCCTGCCGTTTGGCGGCAGGGTTGTTTCTATGCGTGCAGCGTTATGCTGTTTGAGGGTTTTCAGACGGCCTCCAACCGGAATATCCTGATGAACAAACACATCAATGACTTGCTGTTTCACCCGTTTACCCCGCTCAAAGGAAGTATCAAAAACTGAAAAAGCGTACCCACGCCGCCGTGCTCAAAAACGGCGAAGTTGTGTGCGGAAGAATCCGGCATTGAGTTCGCTCAGTAATTGCGATTTCGTTTTTGACCGTGAAGGCAATATCCTGATTGCCGACTCACCATATCCGCAACCGGATCCGCCGCCGAGCGGAATTGTTCCGATATGACGGCAAAACCGCCTGCTGAATCTTGGCGGATTATGCGGGAGCTCGCCAGTTTGAGCGAAATCTGTATTTTTACGGTGAGGCAGGTTTGCTGGAAATGCAGGTTTATGAGGGCATAATCGCAGAAAATTCTACGGATTATGCCGGTTGGCTGCATTTTCTGCCCGACGGTCTATTGGCGGATAAAGGCGGAGAGGCCGCCGATATCGAACGCCCTGAACCTGAAACACCGCCATACCGTTTTACTACGAATATGACGGAATCGGACGGCTTATCCGGGAAACAGAAGCCTCCGAAAGTGTTGAGGGGTCAGACTTACAGTTATGACGGCGAAAGCGGCAGGATAAAGGAATACTATTTTTACGAAAAACGGCATACGGATCGAACAATGGCTATATACCCATACCCCACAGAGGTGGTTGCAGGAGTGTGTTTACCGACACAAAGATTATGCGCTGCCGAGCACGGAATATACGAATACGATGATGAAGGCAACGAAACCGCATTTCTGAGTAACGGCGAGTTGTGCCGGAGCACCCGTTATGAAAACGGCAGGCCGGCTGAAGAAATCATCTATGATTTACATGATGGAGGCAAACCGAAAAACCGTACGCTGTGGCCGGCCGAAAATGAAAGGCACTGTTATACTTGGCATGAAAAAGCTGGCTGCTTGAATCGATTGATTACACCAATGCGCGGGGAAACACCCTGAAATCGCAATTTTTCCAGAGCGACGGAACGCCGAACGGCACAAGTGAATGTACCTATACAGCGCAAGAGATGCTTGAAAGCGTATGTTCGATAAATGCATCGGGAAAGGTTACTTCCCGTATGCGGTGGCATTACAGCTATGATGCGCGGCAACCTCGTCCGCTATTATTGTTCGGAAAAACGGCCGTCTTGATTCCTACGACATCAAAACGCTGGAAATCGAATATTTCGACGCTGACGAAGCCGTCTGAAAAACATACTCCCGAATAAAAGCCGTATCCGCATAGGCCGTCTGAAAGCTACAATAACGCTTTTTCAGACGGCCTTCGAACATGACACCGCTTTCCCTGCTGCTACCGCGCCCTTTGGCAAATCGCCCGCCGCTTATCCGCCGCTACCTCCGCCGCCGCGCCGTCCGAAATCCCGCCTATCTCGACTATTGGGACGGGCGCTGGGCCGTCCGCATCCGCGCCGCTACAAAACGCCATCTGGCTGCAGCCGTATCCGTGGGCGAAACGCGCGCCGCCGAACCGCTCGTCCGCAGCCTGCTCCGCCGCTTTCCCGACGCGCCGTTGCTGATTGCAAATGACGCCGACCGGGCGCGAAACAGCGGAAAAACTGTTTCCCGATGCGCAATGCCGCTACCTTCCCTACGACCGTCCCGATTATGTGGCGCAGTTTCTCGACGAACACCGTCCGCGCTTCGGCATCCTGATGGAAACCGAAATTTGGCCGCACCATCGGCCGCCTGCCGCGAACGGAACCTTCCTTATTTCTCGCCAATGCCCGCCTGTCGGAAAAATCGCAGCGCAGCGCTACCTCAAGGCCGCTTCCCTATCCGCCCGGCCCTGGCTGCCCTGAAAGGCTGCTATGTCCAACTCGAAGCCGATGCAGGCCGTCTGAAAAGCTTTGGGCGCGTGCCGACCCGAGTGCGGCAACACCAAATACGACATTTCCCGCCGCCCGAACAGCTGGAGAAAGCCGCCGAGTTCAAACGCAAAATGAGGCGGCAGGCCGACGGCGGTATGCGGCAGCACCCGCTTTTACCGCGACCAAGACGAAGCGGAACTGCTGCTGCGGGCTTGGCAATCCTACCGCGGCGATGCCCTGCTGGTGATTGTGCCGCGCCATCCCGAACAGCTGAAGCCGTTTTTCAGACGGCCTTAACGCTGGGTTTCCGTGCGCAGAAACGCAGCGACGGCCAAAGCGGTGGCCGCCGATACGCAGGTTTGGATAGGCGACAGCATGGGCGGCTTATGCCTATTACGCCGCCGCCGATGCTGCCTTTGTCGGCGGCAGCCTGGTGGACAGCGGCTGTCAGAACATCATCGAACTGACGTTGCCTGCGGCCTGCCGACCGTGTTCGGTTTTTCCACCCACAATCTCGACCAGGCCTGCCGCAGCGCAATCCGAGGCGAGCGCGAGCCGTTCAGGTGCGCGATGCCGACGAATGGCGCAAGATAATCGAACAATGGCTTTCGGACGACCGGCTGCGCCGGCAGGTATCGGACTGCGCGGAAGGTTTTATCCGCCGCCATCGTGGCGCAAGCGAAACCATCGCTTCACTGATTGCGGAGGCCGTCTGAAAATATAATCCATCTGGATAAGGACGCTCCATATCGCCATCAGCTGACGCAAGCCTGCGCCCTGCAGGAGTTTGATTATGCAACAAATTCTAAGCGTTTCTGAAAAATCGATGCCCGGATTCCCGCCTGCGCGGAATGACGAATTCTGCCGTGGGCGGTGTAAGCGGCGTGTTCGTGTTTGGATTTTCGCTTGCGCGGGAATGACAAGCAAACTTGTGCAGGCTGGTGGCGGCAAGTGGTTAATGCCGTATTAATTGTTCGTGTGTTGGTTATAGTGCCCCGATGATTGTAGAGGCCGTCTGAAAAGATAATCCATCGGATAAGGACGCTCCCGTAGTCGCCATCAGCGGACGCAAGTCCGACGCGCAGGCGGGAGTTTGACTGTGCGACAGATTCTAGAATGTTTCTAAAAATCCGATGCCTCGGATTCCCGCCTGCGCGGGAATGACGAATTCTGCTATGGGCGGTGTGAGCGGCGCATTCGTGTTTGGATTTCCACCTGCATGGATTGGTTTTCGAATCGACCGGTTTGCAGTCAAAACGCCGCCGTATATCACGGCGGGCGTTTGTTTCATTTCAGACGGCCTCTTTGGGCCAAGGATGGCCGGTGCGGGTTAATCGAGGCGGTAAAAACTCGTCCGCGCCCAACGGTTTCGCGTTCAACAGAGCGGCGAAGGCGGCGGTGTCGGCGCAGGAGCCTTGTTGCAGCAGGGTGATGCTGTCGGGGCTGAGGAAGCCGTCGCTCAACAGGTTGGCCAGCGGCAGCATCGGGCGTAGAGGAGGAGCGGATGGAGGCCGGTTTGAAACGGCGGTTTGCGGTGCACGGTTTGGCGCAATGGGTTGAGGTAGTCGGCCAGTGTCAGTTTCAGACGGCCTGTCATGTGGATGACTGCCGTGCGCCGGCAGGGCGTTCAGGAGGCGGGAAAGGCCGTCGGCACGTCTCGGCATGCACGGGTTGAGGTCGAAACGGCCGCCGTCCGGCAGGGGCAGGACAGGTGAGCGCGCCAGTTTGAGGAAAGGCTTTTGCAGCTGCCGCCGCCGCGCCCGTATACTACGGAAGCGGGGGCGTGCCAAGACGGTGTGCAGGCCGTTTTCGCAGACGGCTTCGTCGCCGCGCCCGTTTGCTGCCGACGAAGGCGACAGGATGTGCAGGGGTCTGCGCCAGAGGCGAGAGTTGCAGCCAGCGGGATACGCCCGCTTCCCGCGCCATGCCGCCAGTTTGGCGGGGGTATGGTGGTGGACGGTTTCGAGCAGGTCGCGGCGGCGGTCGCGATGCCGACGCAGTTAGCGACTGGCATCGCAGCCTTCCAGCAGCGGCATGGCGGCCGATGCTTCGGGGTTCAGCAGGTCGAGTTCGCGGCGCGACGGGGTGCGGACTTGGTGTCCGGCTTCGCGCAGGCGGCAGGCGAGGCGGCTGCCGATAAAGCCGCCGCCGCCGAGCAGCAGGATGTTCATGCGTGTTTTCCTTGTTTTCTTTGTCGTTGGGCGGGGGATGCGTGCCGTCATGAAAGCTTGAATGTGCGGCCGGCGTGTGTTTGGGCATTCGATATTCCGTTGGCCGGCGGTTTGGAAACGGATGGTTGTCCGCGTTGTCCGTTTCGAGTTTGTGAAACTCGCCTTCCGGCTTTGTTTTTCCTGTTTTCAGACGGCCTCCGTACCGGACGGGAGGCCGTCTGAAAAGGTTTTAGGTGTGCAGCAGGCGTTTGAGCGGGCAGGGTTGTCCTTTCGGCTGCGGCAGGACGCGGTGCGCGCTCCATTCCGGCGCGGCGGCATCGAGGCGGCGGGCGAGTTCGAGGGCAGGTGGTTGGAGGGGACGGCGGCAAACAGGTGGTGTTCCATGTGGTGAAAGCGGGTAAACGGTGGCGAAGTTTGCCCAGGCCTGCCGTTCGCGTGCGGGCGTATACGCCGTGGGTGTCGTCGTGGTGCACCGACCGGACGGCGAAGAAGCCAGACCAATGCGTTGGCCGCTATCATGGCGGCGGTGTGGTAGCAGTACGGGGTGCCGCGTGATGAGGGCGGCGGCGATAAAAGGCGGCAATCAGGATCATGTCGAGGCGGCTGCGGCTTCGGGTGGTGCGGCTGCCGTGCATCAGGCCCCGCCGTTGGATGCGCACGGAAAACAGGCCGCCGAACGGGATGGCTTCCAGGCAGGCAGGCGTGCCCAGTTGCCTCCGCATCTCCTTCCGCGGGTCGCGGTGGTGTTGCAGGTGGGTGTGCGGATGGCGTGCGTGCTACAGCATGGCGATGCTCGTGGGTGCAGCATGATGCGTACGCCCGGACGGTTCAGGCCGATGCTGTGTGGTGGTAACGAGTCGTGCGCCTGCCCGCAGGGCGCAGGTGAAGAAGAAAAACGACATGACGAGTGCAGCAAGGTATTGCCCGTATGCCGCAAACAGCGGGATGCGGCCGCGAACGGCAGGAGAGCAAAACGTTGAAGGCAATCTGGCGGCGGTTTAAGTGCAGCAGGTCGCGCCATTCGATTTGGGGTTTTCCGGTCGGTTTCATTTTTGCTGTTCCAGTTCGCTTATGCGGTATCCGGCGGGTATCGAGGGTTCTTTTTTCTGCAACAGGCGGGTTTGCTGCCGGATTTGGTGAGCCAGCACCAAAAAGCAGGATGACGCCGCCCAAGATGGCGCAGCGCATGGCGATAAACAGGTTGGCGGCCGCGCTGAGTTCGAAAATCCGGTGCGAACGCACAGGACGCGACAGGAGCGGGATGAAGACGGTCAGCCCGGCGTAGAGCCGCTGCCAGAACAGGCCGCTTATTTCTTTGACGTTTTCGCGTTCGTCGTTGCAGAGGGAGGCCAGGACATGCTTGAGTTGTGGGCCGACAATCAGCCAGCAGGTCAGGCTGGTGAGGAGGGAGACGGCAGCCGTCATGATAACAATCATCAGGTTTTCCATGGTGTTTCCTTTCGTTGTTCCGGCGGGTCAGTAAGTCAGCAGCAGGCGGCGGGCGGTTTTCGTTTTGTTTCCGGCAGTGAGCGGCCATTTCCTGCGGTTTGCCTTCGAGGGCGCGCACGGCTTTTTGCACAGGGAGCCGACGAACTCGAGCAGTTCTTTTTCGATTCGGGCGGCTTGTGCGGCACCGCCCAGGGCCATGCGGTTTTCGCATTCTTGAACCCGGCGCAGGTGGGCGGTCATTTTTCCGGCGGCAGGGCGGCATCTTGGCTGTCGGGCGGACAAGGCATGGTGAAGACAGCGATTTCCGTATGTTGTCGCGGAAGACGCGGGGCATTGAGACAGTCCGCCGTCGTCGGCGGCAAAAAGGCGGCGCAAGGCAACAGCAGCAGAGGGGAGCAACAGTTTTTCATTTCAGGTTCCTTTCTAAAGGTTTGATGCGGCATACGCCGTTTTCGCGATGAGGACGGGGCAGGGAGCCACGCCGGGAAGCAGTGAGCGGTTGCGGGCGAACAAAGGGTAAATCAGGTCGGCGGGCGGTCGCAGCGGCAGGTTGGCCAGTTTGACGAGGGCAAAGCCTTTAAATCCACGGTACATCAGCCGGACGGCCGGCATTTTGCAGCATGACGCCATCGTTTCGCAATATGTGCAGGTAGGTTAGCGCATTTCGGCGGTAATGCCGTATTGTTTCAATATTTCTTCGTTGCCCTGAATGGCGACGGCCGAACATTCCGCACGGTTGTCTTCCAGAATCAGGGCGATTTCACGGATGCAGATCGGGCATTCGGCATCGTAGAAAATTGTGTGCTTGTCCATGGCGTTACTCTCTAGATCGGTTCGGGTTTACAGGCGGGTTTCAGACGGCCTCAGGCGGGTTTGAGCACCATCAGGAAGTAGATGACGACTGTGGCGCAGAAGGCAGGATAACCCAACAGTTCCCAAATCCGCGCATAACGCCAGTATTTTTGCGGCAGGCTGTTTTCTCCCGCTTCGTGTGCGGCCTGCGCCATTTTCGCCAGACGGATTTGCAGCCAGACCACGGCAGCCAGCAGATGCCGCTCGAGATATACAGGCCGATGGTCCAGGCTATCATTTTGTGTCGAAGGATAAGTGAGCCTGCGACATCATCCACCAGCCTGACAGCGGTTGGAAAAATCACGGCGGGCGTGAACCACCAGTCGGCCTTGATGACCCATTTCGACACCACCGCCTGCGCCGGCACAGAGCCGCTGCGGTTGGCCCAGAAGAGGTAGAACGCCGTGCCGAAGCCGGTGCCGACCATCAGCTAGACCGAAAGGATGTGCAGGGGTTTTACAATCAGATAGGTGTTCGCGATGTCGTTCCTCAAATAAACGCGGTTTCACTTTTTCAGACGGCCTTCATGCCGCGGGAAGGCCAGCAGTGCCAAAATCGGCAGGTTTTTACCAACGGTGCGAACGGGTGCCAGACATTTGCGGCAGGGCGAACGCGATAATCAGGCTGTATGTCGCCACCGTTGCCGCTTGTGCCGCCCAAAGTGCAGGCAGGCGGCGCGCGCGGCTGAAACACAGCAGGCCGAAGACGATGTCGAGCAGCGATGAGGCCAGCAGCAGCGGCCATTGGGGCCGTCTGAAAACCGACTCCCAGCCAGAGGAAAGCGATTCCTGCGGCGCGGTCAAACCGGTTTGCAGCCTGCTCCACAGCCACAGGATGCCGAGGGAGTAGGGCAGGTAGTCGGGTATTCTGTGCTGCTGTTTCATTTTCTGAAATTCCTAAATTTCTGTCATACACGAAATATTAAGCCATTTTTGTCGGGCGGCGGTTTGCCGAAACAACGGATGCGGCAGTTTTATTAAACTTTATTCAATGCTGTTTTTAGTATTTATATTGCAGCATTTTCCTATTCAAGCCGTTTTCAGACGACCTGGATGTTTTGGAATGGCTGCATTGTATTTTTAGATCTATAATTTCTGTCAATACAGAAATAAAAATAAATTTGAAGCCGGTGGAAGTAAAATCGATATTGCTGTTTGTTAAAAACGGTAGTTTTATAGAGAATAGAAAGAGAATAATTATTTTTAAAACAAGCTGTCTGAGAAGTGCCGATAGGTTTTCAGACGGCCTTTTGACAGGCAGATATTTTTTTATCTTTTTTTGGAGTGATGTTTGATGAAATTCCGTTCCGTTTTCATGGCTTTATCTTGCGCATTTGCTTTGGCCGCCTGCGGCGGTCAGGACGGCTCCGCTTCGGTGCAGGCCGGTTCCGCCGCAGCCGAGAGTTGCCGGCTCGGTTAAGAGTCAAACCGCGCACGGTGAAGCCGCTAGTCGCAAAATCCCGAACGTGTGGCGGTTTATGATTTGGGCGCGGTCGATACGCTGAGCAAATTGGGCGTGAAAATCGGCGCGTCGGTGGATTCGCAGAATTTGGCCTATTTGGATGCGCCGCTGAAAGACGCGGTGAAGGCGGGCACGCTGTTCGAGCCGAACTACGAAGCCTTGAATGCCTATAACCCGCAGTTGATCATTATCGGCAGCCGTATGGCTAAAGATAAGGTGTCCGACGAATTGGCCAAGCTTGCGCCGACTATCGATATGACGGCGCAAACGGACAATATGAAGGAGAGTGCGAAGGCGCGCATTGATGCTTACGGCAGGATTTTCGGCAAGCAGGCCGAAGCGGATGCTGAAGGCGGAAATCGATAAGACGTTTGCCGATGCGAAGGCCGCCGCGCAGGGTAAGGGAAAAGGGCTGGTGATTTTGGTGAACGCGGGCAAGTTGTCGGCCTTCGGCCCCGATTCGCGTTTGGGCGGCTGGATACACCGCGATATCGGCGTGCCGCCGGCGGACGAGGCGATTAAGGAAGGTTCGCACGGACAGCCGGTTTTCTTTTGAATATATCAAAGAGAAAAATCCCGACTGGCTGTCGTCCTCGACCGCAGTGCGGCGATAGGCGAAGAAGGGCAGAGCGGCGCGCGGTGCTGAGATAATCCGCTGGTGGCGCAGAGTACGGCTTGGAAAAAGGGCAGGTGGTGTATCTGCCGCCGGAAACTTATTTGGCCGCGGGCGGTGCGCAGGAACTGCTGAATGCAGGTAATTTGTTGAAGGATGCTTTTTCTCAGGCGAAATAGGCATTACTTTTTCAGACGGCCTTGATGTGCGGGATGCCGCCATGAGGCCGTCTGAAAGCTTTTGCGGGCTGTGCGCGGATATTGTGCGGCAATGTGATGCGATATTCCGACACGCGGGGCTGCGTATAAAGCCAAACGGGTGTGCCGCCCTCAACGGCGGGGCTTCAACCATTTAGGAAATAATGATGAAAACGACAGGCATTGGTGTTCAATCTGGCCAATCTGTTGATATTGCTGCCGCTGTTTGCATTGAGTTTGTCGGTCGGGGTGGCGAATTCCATTGGTCGCGGATTTTTCTTCGACCGACAGCATGCAGTTGATGCTGATCAGCCGCCTGCCGCGCACTTTCGCGGTGGTGTTGAGCGGTGCGTCTCTGGCGGTGGCGGGCATGATTATGCAGATTTTGATGAAAAACCGCTTTGTCGAGCCTTCGATGGTGGGGCGAGCCAGAGTGCGGCTTTGGCCTTGCTGCTGATGATGCTGTTTGCGCCGTCCGTTTGCGCCGCTGTTGAGGATGTCGGTCGGCGCGGCGGCGGCGATGGCGGGGATGCTGCTGTTTATGGCGTTGATTTCGCGCCTGCCGCCGACGGCGCAGTTGATGGTGCCGCTGGTGGGGGTGATTTTTCGGCGGGGTGATTGAGTCGGTTACGCTGTTTATCGCTTATGAGCAGGAAATGATGCAGGCTTTGAGCGCGCGCTGTTGTCGGGCGATTTCTCCAATATGATGCAGGGACGTTACGAGCTGCTGTGGATAGGCGGCGCGGCGGCGGCATGCGCTTATCTGATTGCCGACCAATTGACGATTGCGGGGCTGGGCGATTCCGTCAGCGTCAATCTCGGCCTGAACCGCACGGCGGTTTTGTGGTCGGGGCTGATGATTGTGTCGCTGATTACTTCGCTGGTGGTGGTTACGGTGGGCAGCATTCCGTTTATCGGGCTGGTCGTGCCCAATATTGTCAGCCGTCTGATGGGCGACAAGCTGCGTGCGAGCCTGCCAGCGGTCGCGCTGATGGGGGGCTTCGCTGGTGTTGGCCTGCGATATCGTCGGCCGGACGATACGCGCGCCGTTCGAGATTCCGGTATCCACCGTGTTCGGCGTGGTGGGGACGGTGTTGTTTTTGTACCTGCTGATGCGCAAACCCGCGCACGCCGTCTGAAAAAGGGAGGTGCCGAATGTCGAAGGAAAAACGGCCGCATTGTCCGGCCTGTACCGCCCGCTGTGGCCGGCTTTGGCCCTGCTGGCCGCATCCTGCGTGCTGTTTATGACGCTGGGTGCGAACGGGCATTGGGATTTCGTCTTGCCAAGGCGGGGAATGGTGCTGGCCTCGCTGCTGCTGGTGGCGTATTCGGTGGGCGTTTCGACCCTGCTGTTCCAAACGCTGACCAACAATCCGATTCTCACGCCGTCGGTGCTGGGTTTCGATTCGCTGTATGTGTTTTTGCAGACGCTGCTGGTGGCGGTGTTAGGGCGGCATCGGTTATTCGTCTCTGCCGCAGACGGGCAAGTTCGCCTTCGAACTGGCGGCGATGGTCGGCGGCTCGCTGCTGCTCTGTTCCAAACGCTGATGCGGCAGGGGCGGGCGCGATTTGGCGCGGATGATTTTTAATCGGCGTGGTGTTCGGCATTTTTGTTCCGCAGCCTGTCTTCGTTGCTGCAAAGGCTGCTCGACCCCGAAAGAGTTTGCCGTGGCGCAGTCGAGCACTTTTGCTTCGTTCAATACAGTGAACGCCAAGCTGCTGGGGTGTCGGCCGTTATCGCGCTGGTGTCGGCCTTCTTCCTTTGGCGCGAACGGTATAAGCTGGACGTGCTGCTGCTGGGGGCGCGATCAGGCGGTGAATCTCGGCCTGAATTACCGGCGCGATATGTTGTGGATTCTATTCTGGATTGCGGTTTTGACGGCCACGGCCACGGCCTTGGTCGGGCCCGTGACTTTCGGCCTGCTGGTGGTGGCCTTGTCCGACCGCTTTTGCGGCGGTATCCGCCACAGCCTGCGCCTGCCGATGGCCTTTCTCACCGCATCCGGGTGCTGCTGGTGGGCGGGCAGACCGTGTTCGAACACCTTTTGGGCATGAAGGCCGTGTTGAGCGTGGTCATCGAATTTGCCGGCGGGCTGGTTGTTTTATGGCTGGTGCTGCGAAAGCCGAAGTAGCTTTTCAGACGGCCTTTTACTTTGTAAGGCCGTCTGAAAACCCATTCAATCAAATGAAAACAAGAGAGATAATACAATGATTTCCATCAAAACGTCAGCCACGGCATGGGCGGGCAAACCATATTGGACAACGTCGGCCTCGACATTCCGCAGGCGGCATCACCGCGCTGATTGGGCCCAACGGCGCGGGCAAATCCACCTGTTTGTCGTTCGTGGCGCGGCTTTCAGCCCGCTCAACACAACAAAATCACCTGCAGTGGGCTGGACGTAACGGCCACCCGACCGCCGAATTGGCCAAAAACCCTTTCCATCCTGACACAGGAAAACAACATCGTCAGCCGCATCGGCGTGCGCGACCTGCTCATGTTCGGCCGTTATCCCTACCATCAGGGCAGGCCGTCTGAAAATGATAAAGCCATCGTTGAAAACGCATTGGCGTCTTTTTCAGCTTCAGACGTTTGCCGAACGCTACCTGACCGAGCTGTCGGGCGGACGGCGGCAGCGGGCGATGATAGCCAGCAGTGTTCTGCCAGCAGACCGATTACGTTTTTGCTGGACGGCATCAACAACTTAGAGCATGTATTACGCCCGCAACCTGATGCAGCTTTTGCGCCCGCCTGACCGACGAACATGCCGTACCACCGTCGTCGTCCTGCACGACATCAACCAGGCCGCCGCCTGCCGACCACGTCGTCGCCATGAAGGCGGCCGCGTCGCCATGACTGGCCACCCAACGACGTCTTTACCGCCGCCAACATCCGCGAATTGTTCGACATGGATGTGGACGTATTGACTACAAAGGCGGAAACTCGTCGTGCACCACGTCTGACGGCGCACGGCGACAGCGGGAGGCCGTCTGAAAGCCACTACCAGACGGCCTCGTGCCAATCCGCCGCTTCGACGATTTATTTGAGACGCATAACGATTATGGCGCAAAACATACAGGCAGCCCTGCAACAGCTCAACACCTTAATCCTAGGGCAAAGACGTACTCAAACAACTGCTGGCCTGCATCCTGGCCGACGGCCACGTTTTGTTGGAAGACGTGCCGGGCGTAGGCAAAACCACGCTGGCGCACGGTGTGGCGGCGGTGCTCGGCCTGGACTACCGCCGCGTGCAGTTCACCAACGACATGCTGCCTTCCGACCTCTTGGGCATCAACATCTACCGCCCGAACGAAGGCAAATTCGAATTCCATCCCGGCCCCGTGTTCCCCTCCTTCCTGCTGGCCGACGAAATCAACCGCGCCTCGCCCAAACTGCAATCCGCCCTGCTCGAAGCCATGGAGGAAAAGCAGGTTTCGGTGGACGGCCGGACCTACCGCCTGCCCAAGCCCTTTCATTGTCGTGGCGACGCAAAATCCCGACCGAACAGCTCGGTACCTTCCCGCTGCCCGAATCCCAGCTCGACCGTTTCATGATGCGTTTGAGCATGGGCTATCCGCCGCCGAAGCGGAAAAATGCTCTATTTCCACGGCGACCGCCGCCGAGAACTGCCGAAAATACAGCCGTCTGCAATGCCGGAAACCCTGACGGCCTGGCAGGCAGCGAGGCGGCACAGACGAAAGTTTGCCCAAGCCGCCGCCGATTATGTGTTCCGGCTGGTGCAGGCCACCCGCCAGCCCGGCCTGTTCGTTACCGGCCTCAGCCGCGTGCGGGGACTGGCCGTCGTCAATGCCGCTAAAGCATGGGCGTTCATGCATGGACGCGGCCATGTGCTGCCGGACGACATCAAGGCCGTTTGGTTCCGTGACCAACCACCGCCTGCGCCCGCTGACAACAGGGGCGGTAGCAGCACGCAGCTGCTAACGGCATCCTCAATCATGTGGCCGTTCGGTAAACCCCGCCCGTGCCGTCCGTCGGACGTTCGCCCTGCCTATCCGCCATCCGCTGCCGTCCGACGCGCTGGGTGCGGGTATGGCGGTCGTCGTGATTTTGCTGTGGCTGGTCGGTGTCAATTACCAAGTCAATCTGGCCTATGCCGCCGCCTTTTGGCTTTTGGGCTTCCTCATCGTAGGCGTGCTGCTGACCTGCGCTCAGCTTTGTCACTGCAAATCGACGTTGAAATGCCTAAAAGAAGTGTTTGCCGGACAGAGGCCGAACTGACCTGCGCGCCGTGAACAACCGCAGGCAGCGGCAGTGTGGCTGTGCAGCGACAGATGATTTTCTAAACGGCGACAGGCCGTCTGAAAACCTGTGGCAGGCTTGGACGGTGGATGCGGCAGGGGAGAAAGAGTTCGTTTGGCGCGTTCCCGCACGCCTGCGCGGACGGTTGCGCGTGCCGCCGCTGCGTACCGCTTCAGTTGCGCCGTTTGGCCTGATTGCCGCCCAATGCGTGTGGCACTGGCCGAGCGACGCGCTGGTTTATCCCGCGCCGATAGCGCATCGCCGCCGCAGGCAAGGCCGAGGTGGACGTTCGGGCGGCCGAACGCCGTCTGAAACCAGGCGGCGACGAATTGGCCTACCTTCAAAGTGCATCAGGACGGCATGCCGCTGCAACATGTGGCATGGAAACTTATGCCAAAACAGGCGAAATGATGTCGAAACGGTTTGAAGAACTGCGAGCGAGTGGCCGACGACCGCTCATTTCCTACCGGGGATTATCCGGCGGGCACTGGATAACGAACAGCTGGCAGGGCTGTTATGCCGCCGCGTGCTCGATGCCGAACGGTTTTGGCGCACCGTATGTGTTGGAGCTGCCGCGCCGCACATCATCGCGCCGCAAAACAGCCAGCGCGAAATGTGCTCTGCCGCGTTGGCCCTGATGTAGACACGAGGCCGTCTGAAAACGGCCTTCCGCCTGAGCGCAATCTATTTTCCACTGTGTGTGAGCCGCGCTTTCAGACGGCCTCAAACGCCACAAAACCTACGGAAACGTTTTCCCATGGTGATATTGAATCCCCCTTTTTGGGAACGAATACCGCGCGCAAAGTGATTGCGGACGGTTTTGCTCACGATGGTTTGGGCATCACTGCCACCGCTGACGACGCTGCCCTGCCGTGGCATCATTGCCGTGTTCGGCGGTATGTTGTTACTGCGCTTCGTGCTGCTGTATCTGCGGGCGGGCAAACTTCCGACCTGGTTTTTGATGATTTTGCTGGTGGCGGCAGGAGCGGTCGTGTGGCAGCAGTTGGGCACCGTCATCGGCCGCGAGGGCGGCATTTCTTCCTGCTGTTGATGATTATGCTGAAGGCTTTTTGAAGGCCGGGCGATGCGCGATTGGCAGGTTCTGCTGCTGTCCATGCTGTTTCTGGTCGGTTCGGCCGTGTTGTTCAACCAAAGCCTGCTGACCGGCGTATGGCTGCTGTTGGCCTTGTTGTCCGTCAGCCTGTGTTTCCGCGCTGCTTTGCGGGCTGACCGTCGGTACGGCCGTGCGGCAAGGTTTGTTGGCTTTCGGCCTGACATTGCCGCTGATGGCTGTGTTGTTCGTCGTGATGCCGAGAAAAAGCGAGCCGTTTTGGCGCATACCGCAGCCAAAGCAGGAACAGGCGAAAACCGGCTTGTCCGATCGATGGAGCCGGGCAATATCGGCGCGCGGTACAAAGCAACGAATTAGTGGCCAACGTAACCTTCGACGGCAACGTCCGTCCTCGTCCGGAACAGCTTTTATTGTGCGTGCGGTGGTGATGGCGGATTTTGACGGGAAAGCTTGCGGCGGGCACCGCCCGTTGGAATCAGCGAGCTCGCGGCAAATGCGCGTTCAGACAGCCTCAAGTGTCTTATCAAATGATTTTCGCGGGATCAGAACGGCATTATTCCCGTATTGATTATCCGCTGGCTTCAAATAATCACCCGCCCGCCGTGTCCGTCCGGTTGGGAAACGTTATCCGTGTCCGCAGCAGGAAGGGCTGAGGCAGGGTCAGCCTGCAATCCAGTGTTTCCAATATGATGTCGCAAACGTTGAAGGAGTTGAAAAACAATATTATCTGCGCCTGCCGCCAAGCGGCATCGCACCCGCCAATTGGCGCAATTGCTGGCCGGAGAAATGCATCCGCACGGCAGTCGCCGATAAAAGTCCTCAAATTATTACCGCAGGCAAAAAGTCCTCGCCTATACCTTGTACCGCCCCTATACAACAATAACGACGGCATCGATGATTTCATGTTCGGCAGCAAACAGGGTTTTTGCGAACACTATGCTCAAAAGTTTTGTCGTATCGATGCGCGCAGCGGGCATCTGGCGTGTCGTCACCGGTTATCTCGGTCGGCGACTATCAGGAGAAACGGTAATTTTTGGCAACCAGAGCAAAGATGCCCATGCATGGGGCAGAAATTTGGTTTAAGAAGAGCAGCGGCTGCGCTATAGACCCTACCGACTGCGGCGTCCGCACAACGCCAAAGCGGAGGGTTGAGCAATGCCTGCCTGAAAACGAATGGCAACTGGTATCCGGTGGGGAATAACGACCAAATTTGGAACGATGGGCAGAGGGTCGACAGTTCTATTGGCAGCAATGGGTTGTCAATTATGATGACAGCAGTCAAAACAACCTGTTTGCAAAAATAGGACTGGGAAAATTCAATTTTTCTACCGGTATCTTAGTAGGATTCGGAGGCATCCTGGTTGCTTTGCTACCTATTGCTTGGTGGTGGCTGCGAGGCAGGAGGAAGGAGCAAGAACCGTTGGCAGAGGGCTTCCTATTGAAGAATGTTTTGCTTGGTTCGGAAGATGAAACCCCTGCCATCCGTTACCGCTTCAGAACAGATCGAAATAATGAAGCAAAATAATGCAGAAGATACAGAAATAACCCAGTTATTGCACAATATGAAGAATGGCTGTCTTTTGCTTCTGATGCGTTGCCAAGTAAAACAGAAGAAAGACGATGGTTGAATAAAGTAAAATGTTGCCCAGAAATACAGAATAAAAATCAATTAAATGTTTATATAAAATAAGCTGATAAGCAATTTCCCATATTTTTTTCTTGCAATATTTGTTTGACAGTATTTTTCGGATGTGC
>BNJV01002567.1_pt1:30000-33955 | contig 33955 bp, 31 predicted proteins | sample 8540591 | NCBI WGS metagenome assembly BNJV01 (sample SAMD00202457, study PRJDB9452) | human saliva metagenome | host: Homo sapiens | reverse complement strand
GTTGTTTTGTTTATACGCCGAATAGGCATGACTAAACCCCAGTTAAACTGGGGGTCGGTAAAAATCTTAGAGAAAGGAAAGAACCTCCTAGTGATAGAATGAAGTTGGTCTGGCAACCACAACATTTCAACATAGGAGGTTCAATGTCAATGAATGACGTAAAAAAAGCTTATCACATAGTAAATGGAGATGTAAATATCATATTGTTTTTGCTCCAAAGTATAGAAGACAAATAATTTACGGTCGGATAAAAAGCTGATGTAGGTAAAATCTACGAGATTTATGTAAGAGAAAAAATGTAGAGATAATAGAAGCGGAATGCTGTCCGGATCATATTCATATGCTAGTAACGATACCACCACATTTAAGCGTATCGAGTTTTATGGATATTTAAAAAGTAAAAAGTAGCCTCATGATATTCGATAAACACGCAAATTTAAAATATAAGTATGGAAATAGACATTTTCTGGTGTAGAGGATATTATGTGGATACGGTAGGACGATATGAAGGAGCGATAAAAGAGTATATTCGCAATCAACTACAAGAGGATATAGCGCAAGATACATTAAACTTTAAAGAATACACCGACCCGTTTACGGGTGAGCCAGTCAAAATAGGCAAAATCAAAAGCCCCCGAGTAGGGGCAGCCAGTGGTAATAGAGTGGTTGTCAGATCATTCAATGCCCTCTTTAGAGGGCCACCACTAGAGAAAGACCCTTATAGGGTCAGAGCAAACCACCCGTTCTAAGGGTGGTTATGATTCTATATATACTATTTAAGGTTATTTAAAGAGTGATAATGTACTTTATGTAAATATATAGGCTATCTAAAGCATTAAGATATCTATATATAAAAAATCATTAAGTAATAAGTTACCTAAACTATCTAAGTGGGCTTATAGGACAAAAAGTGTGTGAAAAACCCTTATAACACTAGATATTTACTAGTGTTATAAGGGTTTAATCTTTTCTGGAGAAGTTTGAGGGTGGACAAAAAGTGTGGGTGAAAACATCAATCACCCCTTGTAATTACTGACTAAAATGAGGTTATATCTTCCATATATAAACAAATATGGAGGAAGAGTTTATGCGACAAATAAAATGTCCTGATTGTAATGAAACATGTATTAAAACACGGTGTTTTTAAAAATCTGGTTCTCAGCGTTGGTTTTGCAAACATTGTAAGGTGGCATTTACCGTTAAAATTAATAATTTAAGTAAAGAGTTAAGCTATTCTTGAATTGGTTATTCAGCACCAATATTCAAGCTGATATGCCTGGTAAAGGTCGTACATTCAGGCGTAAAACCGCTAAATTTTGGTCCATATGGCTATTGCCACCAAAAGTGGAAGAAGTACATGATGTGGTATATCTTGATGGAATTTACTTAGCTAGGAATTTATGTGTGTTGATTTGTTGCAATGATACTCATGTTCTAGGATGGTATGTCTGTCGTTATGAGCATGCTAGAGCTTGGCAGTGTTTAATGGAACGGATTGCCGAACCTAAAGTCGTTGTGTCTGATGGTGCTAATGGTTTGCCTAAAGCATTACGTAAAGTTTGGCCTCATAGCAGTCACCAAAGATGCCTGTTTCACATTTTTTGTCAGGTTAGACGATATACGACAAGTAGACCCTAAAACGTTAGCTGGGAAGGACCTTATAGTCTTGCCAAAGCTTTATTTAATGTGAAAAACAATGGATCAAGCCTTTATATGGATTAATGAGCTTTCAGCGTGGCGAATGACATATTCTGATTTTTTTACGAGAAATGACGATTGATGAATTCCGAAACAAACGCTCTACACATGAGCGTTTGCTTAAGGCTGAATCATCATTATGGCGTCTGATTAGGCAACAAACTTTATTTACTTTTTTGGAATGTTTTGATATTACAATACCTACAACAAATAATCGTATTGAAGGTGGAGTAAATGCTCAACTAAGAAGTATGTTACGGGCTCATAGGGGTCTTTCACTTGAAAGAAGACTGTAAAAAGCGGTCTATTGGTGGTGCTATATGCACTCACCAAGACCGCTTTCTATTTCAGATATATTAAATTGTATGCCTACAGATGAATCGATTGCTGCTATCTACAAACGGTTATCTGATTATTGCCAAATAGATCGTTCAATTCCTCAATGGGGTGATGCTCCTGTTTGGAATGAGCTACATATGTCTACAGATTTTCCAACTTATTGGGATTAGTCACACACACTTTTTGTCCTATAACCCAATAAGTGTTTTTAGTGTTAACCTATCTATGGTAAGGCTATCTTTGGTTAAGATATTTAAAGTTAGGCTATCTGAAGTCTATCAGTTTATTAGAATTCTCTAAATACTGCTAACTATGTAGTTGATTAGTATTATGTGATATTAAACGAAGATAGATAAGTTATAGCTAAGATAAAAGAAATAAACCATGATAAAGGATTAAGTAGTTATACTGATAGATTAATAGAGTTAAGCTGATTATATATATTATTGATAACTACTGTATATGGTATATAAAAGTATCTAGATATACCATATAAGCTGAGTGAGAAAAAGTTTGCAAAATTTTAAAATTAGGGGTTGCGCCTCTCGGGTCTTTTGTACTATAATAGCTATACAGTCGTTCGAAGCGACTGTTTATTAGTTAGCAAACACTAGATAAAAATCTATGTTTTGTTGATAATCGTTTTAGAATAAAAATGTAATTCCTAGTTGAAACAGAAATTACAAAAATTCTAAAAAGATTATAAAAAAAGGTGTTGACATAAATGTGACAACATGTTATTATAATCTAGTCGTCAGTTGACGAAACACTTCTAAGAAAGTGCTTCGAAGCTAGATAAAATCTAGTCTGACTGGTACAGATCTTTGAAAACTGAACAATGATAGGTAATCAATCAATACGATTGAACATATGCCAGAGTGCGGGTTTTGACAAAGTCAAAACCAACCATAATTCAAAGTTACTTAAATGTAACGACAACAAAAACAAATGAGCTATTCAAATAGCTTCAAGATATCTTGGAGAGTTTGATCCTGGCTCAGGACGAACGCTGGCGGCGTGCTTAACACATGCAAGTCGAACGAAGAGCGATGGAAGCTTGCTTTCTATCAATCTTAGTGGCGAACGGGTGAGTAACGCGTAATCAACCTGCCCTTCAGAGGGGGACAACAGTTGGAAACGACTGCTAATACCGCATACGATCCAATCTCGGCATCGAGGATGGATGAAAGGTGGCCTCTATTTATAAGCTATCACTGAAGGAGGGGATTGCGTCTGATTAGCTAGTTGGAGGGGTAACGGCCCACCAAGGCGATGATCAGTAGCCGGTCTGAGAGGATGAACGGCCACATTGGGACTGAGACACGGCCCAGACTCCTACGGGAGGCAGCAGTGGGGAATCTTCCGCAATGGACGAAAGTCTGACGGAGCAACGCCGCGTGAGTGATGACGGCCTTCGGGTTGTAAAGCTCTGTTAATCGGGACGAAAGGTCCTCTGTGCGAATAGTTAGAGGAATTGACGGTACCGGAATAGAAAGCCACGGCTAACTACGTGCCAGCAGCCGCGGTAATACGTAGGTGGCAAGCGTTGTCCGGAATTATTGGGCGTAAAAGCGCGCAGGCGGATCAGTCAGTCTGTCTTAAAAGTTCGGGGCTTAACCCCGTGATGGGATGGAAACTGCTGATCTAGAGTATCGGAGAGGAAAGTGGAATTCCTAGTGTAGCGGTGAAATGCGTAGATATTAGGAAGAACACCAGTGGCGAAGGCGACTTTCTGGACGAAAACTGACGCTGAGGCGCGAAAGCCAGGGGAGCGAACGGGATTAGATACCCCGGTAGTCCTGGCCGTAAACGATGGGTACTAGGTGTAGGAGGTATCGACCCCTTCTGTGCCGGAGTTAACGCAATAAGTACCCCGCCTGGGGAGTACGACCGCAAGGTTGAAACTCAAAGGAATTGA
>BNJV01002567.1_pt1:0-25000 | contig 33955 bp, 31 predicted proteins | sample 8540591 | NCBI WGS metagenome assembly BNJV01 (sample SAMD00202457, study PRJDB9452) | human saliva metagenome | host: Homo sapiens | reverse complement strand
ACATTTTCTTTTTCCGGCTCCATTGAACATAAAGACGCAGCTGGTAATAGTGGTGTTATTCACTCTGGTGATGTGGAATGGATGACTGCAGCTAGTGGTGTTTTGCACAAAGAATTTCATGAAAAAAAGAATATGCAAAGCGGGGACGTTTGTTCCATGCTTTACAATTATGGATAAATCTACCTGAACGTCATAAAAATGATGCACCTGCATATCAATATATATCTGCTACCACAATGGGGCGGTATCAATCTCTTGATGAAACAATTGATGCCATCGTTTACACCGGTACTTTCAGACATATAACAGGTCCTGCTAAATCCCATACACCGATGAATATTTACAAATTAAAACTTCAACCTAATTCATGGATCTCTATTTCTGAGAATATGACTTGGAATACAGGCTTCCTTGTGATTAATGGTACAGGTAGTGCCAATGGTGAAAGCATAGAATCTGGAGACTTTGTACTTTTCAACAATGATGGAGAGCGCTTTGAGGTAGAGTCTGGTGATGAAGGTCTTGAAATCTTCGTTCTCTCTGGAGAACCACTCAATGAACCAGTGGTAAAACAAGGGCCATATGTTATGACAAATAAAACAGAGCTTCTCCTCGCTTATGGGGAATACATAAACGGTAAATTTGGCCGCGAAGAAGATATTATGTAATACGTAAATCTTACTCTACAAAAGAAGATATAAACCCCCTATAGGCCACGTTAACTAGCTTATAGGGGGTCTTCTTATACTAAACTAATCTTCACTTGTTTATCTAAGGCAAACGCAATTTTACACATAGTACTTAGACTTGTATTGGCACCTTTTTCAATACGGGCGATTGTAGACTGTGGGACTCCAGATTTTTGCTAAATCACGTTGTGTTAATCCCAGCCTCCCTCGCTTTTAATACGGCCAAGGCATTTTCTAATTTAGCTTTTTTTCTTCTAAATAGCTTTCTGTTAAAAGCAGGATTATTTCTATCTTTCTCAAATATCTTATCTAATGTTTTTTTAGTGGCATAATACTCCTCCTCAAATTCGTATTTTTATTTGTTTTGCTCTTTCTATTTCTTTTATCGGTGTTTTTTTGTGTTTTCTTAGTAAATCCGTGAGTGATAATATATTGATTGTTTTTTTATGTGGAAGTATAAGGCTCTTTGAATATTTGACGAAACTTTTGATCGTATCTCATTTATTTCGTTATCTAATTTTTACCCATTCAAGTTGAATAGCTGCTTGTATACCAGCTGCTTCAATCATATCTATTGTGGCACGTAATTTATTTCTGTCTTTAATAGGGAGTGAGTTATAAAACTCTTCAAACTCGTTATGACCATTTGGTCTAGTATAAGATATAAATCTAGGTTTCTCCATCCAAATCCTTCTTTCCTTCATGATAGCATATATGCGTTCAAACCTCAATTTTAAAGTGATTGCTTATCCGATTTCTTATCTTTACTATATAAATAACTTAGTAGCTTTTTGTAGCTTAAAGAAATAATGGGCATAATTCTTCAGCTTGGTAATCACTATTCAAGTTTGTATGTATTTAACTACTCCTAAAAGATCTAGAAATAGGAGAAATCAAGTTATATCATTTATTGTTATGACTTTCACTAGACTCATTTGAATCGTTGCTTATTTAATTTGATGGTGCAGGTAAAAGAAGAGATTAGGAACCCAAAAATTTTATGATTGTGTCCTCAATTTACCTATCTATAATTATCATTACTGAGTGTGCTTTTAAGATACATCTTTTTCTTATAGCTATGTTATACTAATTCTAATACTATATTTTCATAGGAGGTCTTATGACTAAGAAAAATTGCGGTTCTCGTGAATGAGGATACAATGCAGCGCTGTTCTTGTGGCGGTTGCTTAAAAGCATTTATGAATAAAGCGGATTCCTTTGAGCGTTATGCTGATGAGGATATTGAGTTGGTAGGTTTCACCCATAGTGGTGGCGATCTTGCCAAGAAAATCGAGTCTTTCAAGAAAAAGGTGTTACTACGGTTCATCTTTCTACGTGTACTCGTGGCAAGAATGAAAATTATGAAAGCATCGCAGAGCAGTGTATGAGGCAGGCTTTGATGTTGTGGGCTATACCCATGGTGCTGCTGTTTCTAAAGACGGTAAAGAAGCCGTTGTGCTTTCAGCAAAACCAGTAGAAGAATAGAACGATTAATCTGTTAGTATAGATAGTATCAATAGAACAATTATTATATATGGTAAAGGAATAGAATAATTATTATATATAGTAAAAGTCGCGTATGCGGGCTTTTATACTAATAAATATATGATTAGTTGTTCCACTATTCATTTTTGTATTTACGCTGAACATATAAGATAGGGTTAGTGTGTAAATACTGTGATTGAGAGTATGAAGATGCTGTTACAATACGTAACATACTATTACAATACGTAACATACTATTGCTAGTAGTATCTATATATTGAGAGAATTGAGTAATATGAGAGGTTAATATAATGAACAAGAAACTTACAGCGGCTACGTTATCTGTAGCTATGGCGGTAACTATGGCACCGGCGATCATGCAAACAGCACCTGTACAAGCTGCATCTGGTGCGGTACAATCACTAGCTGGTGGCGCTATTGCTATGGCTTACGTATCTACTGCTTTAAATAAAATGGATAATTCTGAGCAAGGCCAAAAAGAAAGCTTGGCTCGTACAAAAGAAAAAAACAGGTTACTTGAACGATAGTGCAGCTCAAGAACGTGTCAATCGTATTATGAAAACCTTAGAGGCTACGCCAAGTGTAAAACGTTCCTACGTTGTATATGCTAACCCTGATGAGGAGTTCAATGCCTTTGCAACGCTAGGCCGTGTTATGTCTATCAACAAAGGTGCCTTAGATACACTTGATGATGATCAATTGGCGTACGTAATGGCCCATGAAATTGCACATGGTGAGCACAAAGATATCATTAATGGCGCTAAAAAACAAATTGGCTTATCTACTGCGGTAGGCATCGCTGCGGGCGGTAGCGAAGGGGCTGCCATTTTATCCAATGTAGCAGGTAACTACTTGTCTAACCAAGTGTTTACAATGAGCCAAGAAAAAGCAGCCGATGAGTTGGGCTTCCAAATATTAAGCGAATCTCCTTATAATGTGGGCGGTGCAGCCGGTTCCATGCTTGTACTTCGCAATAAAGTAGGGGAACACTATCGTGAAGGGCTTTCACAAGTAGTGGCGCCTAATAACCATCCTAAGTTAACAGACCGTGTGAACAATAATATTGCTCGCATGTACACATACTCTGGAAATCACGTAAACGTGTCTAAAGGCGTTGTTTATGTAAATGGTGATAATATCTATACTCCAGCTGCTAGTGGCCGCTATACAGGGGAAGAACGCGCTTTCTACATGGCCGGCAAATTAGCTCGCATGTACCACAACAATCAAGTGGCACCAGGTTCTGCATCTTATAGCGGTGGCACAGTAACCGTTGCGGGCCAAACATCGTCACTACTCCAAATGCAGATGTAGCATTACAAGTAGCGACAAACCTTAATAATGCTTTCGTGAAACCTGCAGGCGCTGCCGTTAATGGTAAAAAGCCAGCTAAGGTTAAACAAGAAAAACCTAAAAAGGCAAAAGAAAATAAAAAAGCAAAAGACAATAAAAAAGCAGATAAGGCTAAAAAATAATAGTGTTTAAAGCTAAATTAATAATGTTTAATGCTAAAAAATAAGCAGGCATACAGCGTGACTGTGGGCTGTGTAGAAGGATAATCTAAATAAGACAGATTATCGTTCATATATTATAAATACAAGAGGACTGAGCTAAAGCTTGGTCCTCTTTCTTGTATAGACCGCATACAATAGATACTGTATACTAAAGCTATAAATATTCGGTTAATCGTAAGTTGCAGATGAGAGAGGGGCGCTTATGAATCAAAAGAGAAGCATTTTTGGAGCCTTAAAATGGATTATGTTCAATTATATATTTTTAGGCATTCTTATACTCATTGGCCTATTTATCGCTTTTGGCTCCAGATTTGTTGGGCGATGTGATACCGCGACATGGCACTGTAGGTAAATTATTGACGTCTTTGAATGAACGGAAGATTGAGGATAGTCAACATACAGTAATGACTGTCCCTGATTATGTACGTCGCGTCGTTACCATAGGTGAAAGTACGGTAGATATTATGGGGGCTATTGGTGGAGAGCCTTATATCGTGGCTACAGATGGATCTCCTTATTCCAGTTCTACTCATATTAATGGCCGTGTAGAGTTAACAGTAGACTCCATTAAGTCTTACGAACCAGACGTGGTCGTAGCGCCAGATTCTACGCCTCCCAGCCTTGTGTCATCCTTGCGCGCTGCAGGCATACCTGTCTTTGTGTATACGAAAAAAGATAGCTTTAATGATATTATTTTAGCCACTAAAACAATAGGAAAGATTTTCAAGGATGAAGACTCCGAACGTGAGTTTATTGTATCTAGACGTAATGTTAAGAAACTTGTAGAGCCTCACGAAAAGGATAAGAAACCCGTTATTGCTTTATATAATAGCTCTCACGGTGTATATCGGTCGGGTATCGTTCGGGATATGATTGAACAGGTGCACGGTATTGATGGAGCAGGAAACCTTGTGATAACAGAAAGTGGCAAGGATATTAATATGGTATCTGATGTTTGGTGGTACCGAGATCATAAAACGACGGTAGATATGAACCAATCTATGGGGACAAAAGCCGATTTAATTCGCATTAATCCAGATGTTATTTTTGTGCCCACCCGTTTTATCGATAAACTACCAGATTACAAGCAAGATATTGATGCCATTATGAACGATCCGGACTTACAAAATGTAAGGGCTGTTAAAAAAGGCTATGTCTATCCAGTTCAGGAACTATTTGTGATGAGCTATTCCTGGAAAGCTTTCATGGCCATGGAACAAATGGCAAAATGGCTCTATGGTCCTAGTACCTATGAGGGCATCGTTAAATATAAGAGCGAGCCGTGATGAACAGTAGGCTATCTATATAGTTATATGATTTATGGTGAAAGTAGTTTGTTGAGTTAATGCATAGCAGAGTCTATATGTAATCGTGTTGCATATAGATCTGATAGTCTATAAGGAGAGAGTATGCAATTAAAGCGCTTATTAATAGTATTGGCCATCTTCTGTGGCGTTTTGGTCGTAGCCGTTATGGGCATGTACAAGTCTTGGAATGCTTTCACAAGCGGTAGCCTTTTTGGTATGTTGAGTTCAAAGGGCATTTATAAAATGGTGGACGGTACCAGCGAGACAGTCATACTCGATCACAAGGCGGAACGCATCGTAGCCGTTGGTCCCAATGCAGCGGACCTTGCGTCTGAACTAGCAGGTGACTCGGTGGTGGCTAGTACTGCGGCACCGTATCAATCGTCTAATGGCGTAAAGCAACGAGTGGCCCTTGATGTGAAAGCTATCGCTGCATTAAAACCAGATATTGTGATTGTAGAGGACGATGATGGTACCACAGATCTCGTTAGACCACTGCGTGAGGCAGGCATAAAGGTAGCACTTCTTAGAGCGCCTAAGACGGTAAAAGAGGTAGAGGATCAAACGCGCAATGTAGGACAGTTGTTAGGTCGTGCTGATAAAGCTGAATCCCTCATTACAACGATGATGAACTACATCCGCGATACAGAGTCCTTGCGATTTGCTCGCCGTGATGACCCGAAAAAGACCGTTGCCGTTTATAATGAAAATGGCTTATATGGGGCTCCAGATACATTGATACAAGATATGATCAAATATGTAAACGTAGAGAATGCGACGACTAAGGCAGGCGTAAAATGGTCCTACATGGGTAAAAAGGATGATCTTATCAAGGTCGATCCCGATGTGATTATTGTACCCACAGATGTGAAAGCACCGGGATTTAACCGTGATGCGGTACTTAATAGCTACTATAATGATCCGGCTCTTAAAAATGTTAAGGCCATTAAGAACAAAAAGGTCGTTATCATATCTAATGAAGCCATGATGGCTAAGACATACCATATTGGCCGCGGCATATATAACATGGCTCAATTCGTGTATGAACGATAGTAGTCTATAACGAATAAATAATAAATATAATCATGAATAGAATCATAAATAAAAAGAAACGATAATAGAGAAGATAATATAAGATAAGATAATGTAATATAATATATAATCTAATAGAGAAAATAATAGATTATTATAAGAAAAACCTTATAAAAATACACAAAATGTATTAATATTGGATAAAATATAAATAATATTCATTGACGTATAAATTATATTCATGAACCAATGAATGCCTATAAACATACAGAGTTATTATACAAAATGACTGCTGTAGGTTGATTGAATAAAATGTTATAAATACTTAGAAATATGCGGATTGCAAGGTTAATGCCTAGCAATCCGCATATTTTATATTTATAAAATGCATGAATATTTCGTACAAGAAAAAGTTTTGTCTATATATATAGGATAAATGTACATAAAACATGGATAGAGTGTGTACTAAAAATGGAATACTATAGAATCCCATTAACCATAGGGGGTATAGGGTTATTGTGCTAATGTTTTCTTTATGGAATAATGACAATATTAGTGGTTAATCGAAGAATATAGATGATCACTTTTTTTAGTTTATATGCAATTTTATACATCTTGGAGGCTATGATGGAGTATACAATTCACCTATTTCATGCAGGTGGTATCGTTATGTATCCACTTGTACTATTCATGCTAGCAGCATGCACTATTTTATTTGAACGTATTCGTATGTATAGAAATATCGATCGTGAGTTACAACAGCTTTCTGATAACATTGATGCGGGCCGAAATAGCAATAGTTGGGCTGCCCTTGAACAGGCTGTAAAAAATAGTGATGATGCATTGAGTAAGTTCGTATCTCCTATTGTTGATTCTGTATATAGTGTAGAAGGTTTAGAAAATCGTTTACATGATGTAGTAGGCTATATGGACGAACGTTTGAAACGCGGTCTTAACTGGCTTAGCATGATGGTAACTATGGCGCCCTTGCTTGGTCTATTGGGTACTGTAGTTGGTATGATTCGTTCCTTCGCTGCTGTAGGTGGCGATATTGGTGCTCCTACTGTGATTACAGGCGGTGTATCCGAAGCGTTGATTGCTACAGCAACAGGGCTTTCAGTAGCCATCGTAGCATTAGCATTCCATAGCTGGTGCACAAGTAAAGTAAATTATGATATTGCAAAATTGGAACAAAAATTAGGTTCTATCATGGATTTATATATTAGGAGTCAACGATGAAACGTAGTTCAGTAGGCATTCAAAAAGAACCGGATATCATGATTATTCCTATGATTGATATCGTATTCTTCTTGCTTGTATTCTTCATGATGAGTACGTTGTACATGAATACAGAAGAGCAAATTCCGCTCAACTTACCGAAGGCATCCTCGTCTTCTGCTAAGACGATTGAACCAATTACGATTTCATTAACGGCTACACATAAGATGTATTTGAATGATCGTGAAATTGTACCAGCTCAATTGGGGGCAGAAATTCAAGGTATTGTTGCAAAGGAACCACAACAAGCATTTATTGTACGTGCTTCTGAAGATATTGCATACAAGGAAGTAGTTAGCATTTTAGATAATCTTAAAATCAGTGGTGCTCGGTTTGTTAGCGTAGCTACAGAACGGAAGTGATCATATGGTGAGTAAACGATATGGCATTCCTTTTATAGCTGCATTGGTGGTCAATTTAGCATACTGGGGTATTGTAGGCGATTGGTTTGGTCATATAAAACCACCAGAAACGCCAAAGAAAGATTTGGTCATCAATCTTGACATGTCGCAACCGGAACCTCCTGAGCAGGAGAAGAAACAGCAAGAGAAAATGGTCTCTGATGATAAAGAAAATGCTGTGGGCGGTAAGTCGGGTAGTGTATTACCGGATTTATCAGGAAAAACCGACACCGGGCTTGCAAAATCTTAACCCTTATCTAGGTGGCAATGAAGCCGCTAGTATCAATCTACATGGGAATACAGATAATCCTGTAGGTGTTCCCGGCGATGGTGATACAACAGGTCCGGGTGGTGGACCTATTGGTAATGGTGGTAAAGCAAATGACGGCCCTGGTACACAGGAAGGCAATCCTGGGACTAGTGATACGGAAGGTTCAGGGTACTTTGATGTTTCGGGGTATCGTGCTAGTTTAGATGCTAATAAAGTCATGCCAGCACAAGCTGCTACGAAGAGTATTACAGGGACAGTCACTATTAGGGTTTTATTTTTGATGGCGAAGGTAATTATATAAGGGCTGAAATTGAGGGAGTAGCGGCTCTAGCCTTCTTGATAATGATGCCCTTGCCCTTGCAGCTAGGTCAGGTGGGGCTACAAATACGACCGGAGAACCTAAATCAGATGTTTTTATATAAGATATGAATTTGAATAATGATTATATTTGGAATGAGCCTAAATTGAATTTAATGGATTACAGTTTATGTAGGGGATATGAGAAGGTTCATATCCCCTACAACCAAATTCCCACTGTAGTTCGGAGGCTACAAATTAACAGAATTAACATAGTTTTAATAAAAATATATAGGATGATAAATGAAATGAATAAACATGTATATGTGGCCACAATGATGGCGTTACTTAGTATGAGTGTAAATGGTTATGCGGTAGATATGACAACTAATCAGAATCCAGAGTCGTCCAATGTAATCAATGTAACCGCTAATCGCACAGCCCTTCTAGATTTGGATACACCTGTAGCGATGAATGTAATTACACCTGAGGAGTTAAAAAATACTGGTGCTACCACTGCTTTTGATGCGGTGGCGACCGTACCAGGGGTAACAATAAATTCTTATGGTGCTGGCGGTGCCGATTTTGGTGGCATGGATAGCCGTACGAATATTCGAGGCCTTGACCGTGGTGCCCTTGTTCTTGTAAATGGCGTGCCTATGAACCTCAATGGCAAAAGGTGGACTCGGCTCTATTCCTACGAGTGCTATAAAAACGTATCGAAGTAGTGAAAAGGAGCTGCTTCTACATTGTATGGTGCAGAGGCATTAGGTGGCGTTATTAATGTTATTACTAAGACTCCATCTACAGAGGGTGGCTCTGCTACGGTTGCCGTAGGTAATCGTGGGTCTAAACGTTTTGATGTGTCATACGGTACAGAAAAGTTTATCATTGGTATTGATAGAAAATATTGGGGTACACAGAATCCATCCACACCGATTCGCTACGACTATGCAGGTACTAAACACTACGATTACTATAGTACTCGCAACAAGGGCAATTCGTTGGGGCTCTTTATGAGTGGTAAGCTTTCAGATAAGGTAACATTGAATTTTAATCGTGCTGAAAGTAAATCGTCCTTTGGTCTAATCAGTACGGAAACAAATCCGGTTAATCAAGCAAGACATTCTACGACGTATCATTATAAGGATGATCGCAATAATGCTTCCTTAATTTATAAGGACAAGGGTACTACAGGAACCTTGTTCTATAATGACCGTACGATGCGTGGTACGAGCCGGGTGCACAATACGTCCCAAGCTAAGGCGACTGAAACAAGCTATCGCGCACGTCAATATGGATTTGATGTACAGCATGAATGGGATTTTAGAGATGGTAAGGACTATTTAATCGCAGGTGTTACAGGTAAACAAGAAATCTATCATGCAACGGCTGCTCCTGTGTACATTCATCCTAAACGCAATAGTTATGCTGTGTATGGTAGTTATTCTTATGAAATTAACCCTAAATGGACATCCATTTTGGGCTTGCGTTACACCGTAATCGATGATCCAATCAAGGATCAACATGTGTTGACCCCTCAATTCCAATTATTGCACTCCATCAATAAACAATCTTCCATGTATGTGAACGTAGGGAAAGCTTTCACAATGCCTAGCTTGAGCGATACATTCCGCAGCGTTAGCCGTCGGTATACAGCGGTAAGCAGTAAAAACCTCAAACCAGAAGAAGGTTGGAACTATGAAATTGGGTACAAGCGGATTAACAAAAAGGATGATTGGAAGGTTGATGTGTTCTATATGGATTTCAAAAACTTCTTCCAATGGCAACCGGATGCAAATGGTCGACCTTTGGTGCGAGTAAATGGCGGGAAATTCCGCAACGTGGGCATCGAAGCCGAATATGGTAGACGTTTATCTGACCGCCTCAAATGGAACGTGAGTGGTTCCTATTCTAATCCACGACAAAAGGAAATGAATGAAACTTATTGGAAACAAGCGGCTCCTAAGTTACAGTTTACAACCGGCATTCGTTATGAAAGCCCAACCTGGGAAGCTGGTACATCCTTTAGCTTTGTTACCAAACGTTTGCGCAATCGTGATGGCGGCTTAAATCCTAATATTGCCCTTTGGAATGCGTATGTAGGTTATCATTTCAACAAGGATGCAACACTTCGTCTCGATGCTCGTAACTTGTTAGACCGTCATAACGTTATCACTAATGGGGATTATGAATACTGGGGAGACCCATTTACATATGAATTGAGTTATACACAAAAATTCTAATATTTATTTATAGAGATTTATATAAAATCCAGTACTAATAGGGGGTATGGGTTTTGTACAGTCCTTTTAAATGTGTAATAATACAATTATGTAGTTTTTATGAATAATTAGTGTGTATTATGAGGGATTTATTATGAACAATCTTAAGAAACGACGGACTTCTGTACTTATAGGATTGGCTTTGATGGGATTATCTGTGCATGCATATGCAGTGGATGTAACGACTACCACAGATACTCCTACTACGGTAGCGTCTACTGAAGCAAATGGCGCATCTGAAAGTCATGTCATTAATGTAACAGCTAATCGCATGGCTCTTTTAGATTTAGATACGCCGGCAGCGATGGATGTTATTACGGACAAAGATATCATGAATAGCGGTGCTAAAAATGCCTTTGATGCGGTGAACATGGTGCCTGGTATTACATCTTTCTCCTATGGTGCATCTGGTCTTGAATATGGGGCTATGGACAGCCGTGTGAATATCCGTGGCCTTGAACGGGGATCCTTGATTCTTATGAATGGGGTACCGATGAACCTCAATGGCAAGGGAGGCCTTAGTTCTATTCCGACTAGCTCTATTGAACGCATTGAAGTATTAAAAGGTGCAGCCTCTGCTTTATATGGCGCTGATGCTATGAGTGGTGTTATCAATGTAATTACTAAGACTCCAAGTAAAGAAGGGGGCTCTGCTACGGTAGGTTTTGGTAATATGGGGCGCCAAACTTATAAAATTAACTATGGCACGCCTCGCTTCTTAATTGGTGTGGAACGTAACTTCTTTGGTGCTCAAGATCCAGAAACCCCTATTCGCTCCGATATCGGTGCTTATGCTAAAGGTTATGAATATTATACAGCTCGTAACAAAGGGAATTCCTTAGGTGTATTTATGAGCGGTAAATTAAATGATAAGTTGACTTTGAACTTTAGCCGTTTTGAAGGTAATTCTTCTTTTGGACAGTTGAGTACAGAAACGAATCCTCTTAAGCAAAAGCTTCACTCTACAACATATGCTTATAAAGATACTAAAAATAATGCGTCTTTAGTTTATAAAGATGGCAATACTACAGGTACAATCTTCTACAATGATAGAGATTTGTATGGTAAAAGTCGCATACATAGCAAAAAGACATATACGTTGAGTGATAACAACTATATTGCTCGACAATATGGTTTCGATGTGCAACATGAATGGGACTTCCGCGGTGGCAAGGACTATTTCATTGCAGGTGTACTTGGTAAACGAGAAACATATCGCACTACATCTGGTCCATACTATGGAAATCCACATCGCAATAGTTATGCCATTTATGGTACATACTCCTATCAAATCAATCCTAAATGGACTAGTATTTTAGGCTTGCGTTATTCGGATATTAAAGACCCTGTGAAAAATCAACGCGTATTGATTCCTCAGTTCCAATTAGAACATCGTATTAACAAGGAATCATCCATGTACATAAATGCTGGTAAAGCCTTTAGAATGCCGAACTTAAGCGATACTTTCAAGAAAATTAATAAAGGCTATGCCTCTGTTAGTGGACGTAATTTGAAACCTGAAGAAGGTTGGAATTACGAATTAGGCTATAAACACATTACTAACAAAGATAGCTGGAAAGTAGCGCTCTTCTATATGGACTTTAAAAACTTCTTCTCTTGGAAGCCAGATAGCAATGGTAAAAACACGATTCGCGTAAACGGTGGTCGCTATAGAAATGTCGGTATCGAAGCTCAATATGGCCGCAAGTTAACAGATCGATTAAAAAAATGACTGTTGGTGCATCTTACTCTAATCCTAAACAACGAGAAATCGATAAGACTTACTGGAAACAAGCAAATCCAAAATTACAATTTACTGGAGGCATCCATTATACAAGTCCAAAATGGACAGCTGGTTCTAGCCTCAACTTTGTAACAAAACGGATGAAGAACCGCGATGGTGGTACAAATCCAAATCTCGTAGCTTGGAATGCGTACGTAGGCTATCAGTTCAATGAAGATTCTTCATTACGCCTCGATGCACGAAACTTGTTGAATCGTAACAATGTTATCTCCAACGGTGACTGGGAATATTGGGACGAGCCGTTTAACTATCAACTTAGCTATACTCAAAAAAATTCTAGTACTTATATATGTTAATTAGAACTATACAAGGAGTATCATTATGAATAAGACTATCGGCTTTCTCATAACTTTGATGATACTCCTTTGTGTTTGTCTAGCTGGCTGTGGTCTAATTAAGTCTCCTAATGAGGAGGCTCAGACGCCTCATACGCGGTATGTGGAAAGCCATGATGGCGTTCAGGTAGGGGTGCCAGAGAATCCGAAGCGAATTTTAGCATTATCCTCTGCGTTTGATACGATTTTACTAGGTCTTATAGAGCCAGAGCGCTTGGTGGGTATCAATAAACTGTCTACCTATGAGGAGTATTCCTTAGAGGCTAAACGAGCAAAGTTGGTAAAGCCTGTTATGAGCTCGTATCCGCTAGAGAAAATCATAGCCTTGAAGCCTGACTTAGTTATCGCCCCCGATTATATATCGGCAGATGTTATTTCCGGCTTACGCCACATGGGGATAGCTACTGTCGTAGTATCGTCGGGCTCTACCGTAGAGGGGGTCATTAAGAATGTGACCGACGTAGCTCATATTATTGGAGAAGACGATAAGGGGCGCTTTTACAAGCAAAAAATTCGTCGAGAGCTAGATGAATTGACGCGATTAGGCGAATCTATTCCGCCTGAGCAGCGCAAGACAGTTCTCTTTGTATCGTCTATGGATGGATACACGGGAACGGGCAGTCTCTTTGATGATATGTGTAAATACATGTATGTTTATAATGCACCGAATCGGATTGGCTTACCTCCACGGATTCCCTTTGGGGAGGAGCGGGTGCTAGCCATGAATCCAGACTATATTTTTATTCCTTCCTATAAGGGAATGGACAAGAATTTGGCGGATCGATATTTACTAAATCCAGCCTTTCAAATTTGTCGGCTATACGTGAGAACCGTGTTAAGCCATTACCAGCAGCTTATTTATATACTATGAATCAGCATATTGGCGAAGCGATGCTCGCCATCATGCATACTGTATATCCTCAGTTAGAAAGGAATTCTCATGACTAAAGAGAGAAGCAACGAATCATGGCAATTATTCTGATTGGGGTATTGCTATGTATTGTGAGTCTATTGGCACTCCACGTAGGAACTATCATGATTCCTATCGGTGGCGGTGTACAAAGTATTTTAAATGGTATGGGCTTACCTGTGAATTTTACGGAGCCTATTACAGCTGAACAAGAGGCCGTATTATGGTTTATCCGCATGCCGCGCCTCATTATAGGCCTACTCGTAGGCGGTGCCTTGGCGCTTGCTGGGGCTGTTATGCAAGGTGTTTTCTCAAATCCACTGGCGGACCCAGGTATTATGGGCGTTTCCGCAGGGGCATCTCTCGGTGCAGTTATCGCCATCGCCCTTGGTGTAACATCTCTTGGTATGTTTTACATGCCCGCCTTTGCCTTTGTAGGTGCCTTTGTGTCCGTAGGGATTACCATCCTATTAACATGGCGTAACAACAAGCTCGATACGACTACTTTACTATTAGCTGGTGTCGCCGTTAGTATGCTCCTTGGTGCTTTTACATCAGGCATTTTGACGATGATCAATGAATACCGCTTACGGGAATTCTTATTCTGGATGGTAGGGGGCCTCGACTTCCGTCGTTGGGACCATGTTCTATTGGCGGTAGGCCCCTATCATGACGGGCAGTGTCATTTTAATGATGCTCGGTCGTCACCTTAACGTACTCGTCCTCGGTGATACAGAGGCTCGTGCCTTAGGTTTACCTGTTATGGTGTATCGCATGCTATTCCTGTTCTTATCCTCTGTAGTTACTGCTACTGCGGTGTGTGTCAGCGGTTCCATTGGCTTTGTAGGTCTTGTAGTACCGCATATTGTGCGTCTCTTGGTGGGACCTGATCATCGTCTATTATTGCCTATGGCAGCTGTGGGTGGGGCGCTTTTCCTCGTGTTCTGTGATACCTTGGGTCGCGTTATAGCACAACCAGTTGAGATTCGCGTAGGTATTATGACAGCGATCTTAGGGGCACCGTATTTCTTATATTTACTTCATCGCTTGCGTAGTAAAGGAGGGGCCTAATGAAACTAGATGTTCAATCTCTATCCGTTACGCTAGGGGAAAACGCTATTCTAAAGGATGCATCCTTCTCTATTGATAGTGGTGAGTTCGTTGGTATTATCGGACCTAATGGTTCTGGTAAAACGACATTACTAAAAACCTTGCGTGGTCTCTATCCTATCTCTGGGGGCCAAGTTTTGTGGGACGGTAAAAGTATCGCTTCTTTGAGCGACAAGGAAATCGCTCATCATGTAGCGTATATGCAACAGTCCGTCAATGTTTCCTTTGATTATGAAGCTATCGATATTGTGATGACAGCTCGTTATCCTTACTTAAAATGGTGGCAACAAGAAGGACCAGAAGATAAGGTCATTGTAGAAGAAGCCATGAAAGACGTAGGCGTATATCACTTGCGACATCGGTCCGTGCAAAAACCTTAGCGGTGGCGAGCGACAACGAGTATTCTTGGCTAAGGCTTTGGCACAACAAACAGAGGTGCTATTGCTCGATGAACCAACGGCGGCGCTTGATTTAGTGTATGCCGATGATATTTTCCACGAAGGTCGTCGATTATGCGATGAAGGAAAAACGATCTTAATCGTCGTTCATGATTTAGAACTAGCTGCTAAATACTGTACTAAGCTCGTCCTAGTTAGCGATGGTCATATCATCGATGTAGGTACGCCGAGAGAAGTATTGACTGCGGATAACTTACGAGCCGCATTCCATCTATCAGTCGCGGTCTATGACGATCCGTATTTTTAAACAACAACGTATCTTTGTGTTCCCTAAAGGGAACTACGGATATTGAAGAATATAAACAGACAAATGCTAGCGGCACAATGTCTATCGATCCACACCTGAAATAGATATAGGGCTGCCTATGGATAGGTCCGCACATTTCCTGTTTATCTCTATATATTGCTATTCCTAGTGAGGTCAGGCTTATGTTATATCCATTTACTGCTATTGTTGGTCAAGAGGAAATGAAATTGGCCCTTCTGCTCAATGCTATCAATCCGTCCATTGGGGGTGTGTTGATTGAAGGGGAAAAGGGTACTGCAAAGTCTACGGCAGTACGTGCACTGGCGAGCCTGTTGCCTCCAATGGAAAGTGGTGCTTCGGCCATGACCGTTGTAGAGCTACCAATCAATGCTACTGAAGACCGCGTTGTAGGGTCTATTAACTTAGAAAAGGCATTGCAAGAGGGGGTAAAAGCCTTTGAACCAGGTATTTTACAAGCAGCACATCAAAATATTCTCTATGTAGATGAGGTTAATCTCTTGGATGACCATATTGTAGATATCTTACTAGATGTAGCGGCTATGGGCGTGAATACGGTGGAACGGGAAGGGGTAAGCCATTCACATCCATCTCGATTCATTCTCGTAGGAACCATGAACCCTGAAGAAGGTGACCTTAGACCACAGTTATTAGACCGTTTTGGCTTATCTGTTATGGTTTGTGGTGAGCAAGACCCAACACAGCGTATGTCTGTTATCAAGCGACGTCTAGCCTTTGGGGATAATCCTGCAGAATTCGTGGATACTTATAAGGAATCGGAACGAGCATTACATGAGCGCTTGTTAGAGTCTCGTAAGCTATTACCAACTATTATCCCCTCTGATGATATTCTCCTCAAAATCGCTAGTATCAGTATCGGCGTTGGCGTCGATGGACATCGTCCAGATATTACGATGATGCATACGGCTCGTGCTCACGCTGCCTTTCACGGTCGCTCACATATCATAGATGACGATATTAAGGTGGCTGCAAGATTGACGTTAAAACATCGTATGCGAAGATTACCTTTTGAGGAGCAAGGTCACGATGTAGACCGCATCGATACAGTAGTATCTGCGGTACTTGAGGGATAGCTATGGATACATCTGTACAAGAGGCCCTCAAAATAGGCCTCGTAAATGACCAGATTCATAGTGTTGTTATTTCTGGTGGTACTGGTGTTGGTAAAAGCTTTTTAGTTCGTCAGTGCCTCGAGAAATGGCATATTCCCTATCGGCTTATTCCTGTGTATATAGATAACTCGCAACTACAAGAGACTATCGACTTTGAAGCGTCTCTACAGCAAGGTCAGATGGTGATGAACGCAGGTTTATTAGATGATCCGCACACGCGATGTTGGCTCCTTGATGATGGTCAAGTTCTATCTCCAGAAGTGCGTCATGCCTTATTAGTGGAGGCAAAACGACGTCATATCTTGCTGATCATGACGATAAACCATGAGGATAGAACTTTAACTGATGCAGAATGGGAACTCGTAGACGCACATGTATCTATGAATTCACCGTCATTAGAAACTCGCATCGATGTATTACAACGCGTTCGCGATGAAATCTCTTATGAAAATGATGCGAATATAGGGGCTTTTATAGAAAACAAGAGTATTCAAACGATTTCTGTACCAGAGCCGATGATATCCTTAGCTATTGCCTATGCACTTAAAGCGCATACAGTTGGTCATGGCGCAGAATATGTGTTGTTGCAAGTTATGAAGTCCTTAGCTCTTCTAGAAGGCGGTTCCTATTGTAAGTCTCCTCATGCAGAATTAGCGGCGCTATATGTACTGCCACATCGTATGAAAAAGGTTGAAATACAAGAATCACAGCCATCACCAGGTGAAAATTCCAGTAGCACCAGTGAGCAAGATGGCACTCAAAGTAATGATACCTCTGATTCAATGGTTTCCGATATATCAAATGACTGTGAACAGGATGATAGTAATCGGGATGAGCTATATCCTAATGAATCAAATCCTAACGAATCAAACGCTAATGATGTAGATGATACTGATATAGATTCTGCTGAAGGTGATGATACTAATTCAAGTGAAACTAATGGCAGTAGTAATTCCCCAGAGTCTAAAGACCAACTAAGAGATAATGCTACTAATGATATGGGCGATATATTTGACAAGCTATCTTCTTTATGCTTGCCTGATACTGTTGCCCGTATAGCTAACCAATTATTCCAATGGAAACTAGAATCTTCTAAAATAGTAGATCGTCAGTATCGCAAAGGCTCAGGTCGTCGCCTCATGACTAAGACAAAGGATACGAGAGGGCGCATGATTCGAGCTTACCAGGATGAACAGGCTCTAGAGGACTTGGCGCTAGTAGACACGTTGCGAGCGGCAGCGCCGTATCAACGGTTGCGGGCTGCTACTAAAATGGAACAAGAAAAGCTATCTACTCAGTCCCAGCAATTAGAGCATCAAAGCAGCAAGGGATTATCTATAGTGGTAAAGCCTCAAGATTATCGCCGCAAGGCTCGGGAAAAAGCGCGTTGGCGCGTATCAACTATTTGTGGTGGATGCGAGCGGTTCTATGGCGGCACGTCATCGCATGGAGGCCACTAAAGCAGCTATTCTCAGTCTCTTGCGAGATTCTTATATCCACCGTGATTCGGTAGGGCTCATTGCGTTCCGCAAGGAGTCGGCAGAGGTATTATTGCCGTTCACGCGCGGCGTGGAGCGAGCAGAGCGACTGTTAGCCTCTATGCCTACAGGCGGTAAAACGCCATTAGCTCACGGTTTACGAATGGCCTACACCATGTGCGATAGATTGTTGCGTGCCCATCGGGCGGAACGAATTCAGATTATATGTATCACCGATGGTCGAGCTACGTCGGGTGATTCTGAGGACCCTGTAGCGGAGTCCAAGCAATGGGCTCGTATCCTTGGTACTTTGCCTGTAGATTGTATCGTTATCGACACGGAAACGGTTTTTATCAAACTAGGCCTGGCTAAAGAATTATGTAAATTGATGAATGGCAGTTATTATGCGATGGATACTATTTCGGCAGATCGTATTTTGCGCGTATCGCGGAGGTAAATCATGAGTCGGCTCATGTATATTTCTAACTTAGGAAAACAAATCCAATATATAGAAAAGGCTGTTGCCACTTACCCTGAATTGATACAGGGCGAGGTGGATATTTGCAATATGAAAAAACAGCCTCTATGGGATGCTACTTTTGAAAGTCGCCTGCGTGCTGCCGATGTAGTACTCGTAACCAACATGGGGGTGGGCTTAGACTCGCCGTTTTTGGAACGTCTGGAACGATGGTTGTATGCACATCATCCCAAATACTGGATTGATGTGGTAGAGCCTAAGAAAACAGATATTCTCTATCGCAATATAGATGTGGACCAACGGACTCTTCTTGAAAGCTATCGCCGCACTAGTGGTGTCATGAACTATGTGCGTCTTATTAACGGAGCTTTCAGTACGAAACCGACCTCTGAATGGGAGAAACCTGACCACATTCCGTGGCAAGCCATTATGGGACGCGATGGAAATATCTACGAAACCTATGATGAGTTTATGGATGCCGAAGGCAATCGGGATTGGCCATCCATAGCAGTGTATTTCTACCGTGATGAATGGATTATGGGGGATATTTACTATCAGCAGGCCTTGTTTGAAGAGATTTATAAACATGCTTACAACCCTATTATCTTTTATGGGCAATATGGGTCCAATCCTCGGGTGGGCATTCCGAATATGAAACTGTCCATGAATTACCTGTTTGGTAAGGATGTATTCCCTTTTGATGTGCTCATCAATACTTGTAAATTCTCCTTCCAGTCCTTAGGGGCTCAAACGTTGGAGGAATTAAAGTTACAAGATTGCCCAATCATTCAAGGTTACACTATATATATGGATGAAGAGTCTTGGTCTCAGGACCCGCAAGGGGTTACGCCATTAGATGTGAATTTATCTATATCACAACCTGAGCTAGATGGGGTCATTCAAGGTGGCGTTGTGGCGTGTCAAACCTATGATGAGCGAGGCCATTATGTATATTTACCTGTAAAAGAACGGATTGCAGCTGTTGTACAGCGAGCCATTAAATGGTCTAAGTTGCGCCATATTCCTGTAGAAAAGCGAAAGATAGCCATTGTTTTACATAACTATCCGCCTAAGAACTCTAATATTGGTTCTGCCGCAGGCCTTGATACGCCTGAATCGGTGCTACGCTTATTGGCTCAGCTGAAGGAAGAAGGCTACCTTGTCGATACGGTGCCAGACACCAGTGCAGAATTGATGGATATGGTAACGTCCCACATGACCAATGACCGATCCATGCTTACCGATGAGTTGCTAGCTTCGGCTGAAGGTCGCTTGAGCAGTAAGGATTACAAAGCATACTTTGAAACATTGCCAGCAGATACGCAACAAGCTATGGTTACATCTTGGGGGGAGGCCCCAGGAGATGTATTTGTCTACGATGATGAAGTCATCATTCCAGGTTTTTCAAATGGCAATCTGTGGATTACGGTACAACCACCGCGCGGCTTTGGGGAGAATGTATCTGCCATCTATCACGATCCATGTTTGCCACCACCGCATCAATACTTGGCGTTCTACCACTGGGTTCGGACCGTCTTTGAAGCGGATGCAGTCATTCATGTAGGTACTCATGGCTCCTTAGAATGGTTACCAGGCAAGGGCGCAGGCCTCAGTGCTAGTTGCTATCCTGAAATTGGGATTTCCTCGTTACCTAATATTTATCCTTATTGGACGACTATTATTGGTGAGGGTATACAGGCTAAACGGCGCAGCTCCGCTTGCTTAGTAGGGCACCTGTCGCCACCGATGACGACGGCCGGACTCTACGACGAGTTTGAAGAACTAGAAGCCTTACTCGATGAGCATAGCCACTTTGAACAGGAACATCCTGAAAGTGTGTCTGAAATTGGAGAGGTCATTCGAGAAAAAGCCTTAGCCTGTCATCTTATCGATGAAGAACAAGGAACTACGATGGAGCTAGATGCTGTTATTACGGAAGTCCACGAAAAACTAACTGATTTGAAACATATGCAAATGCGCAATGGATTACATATATTGGGGCAAGGACCTGAGGGGACAGATTTAGAAGAATTTATTACTGCCATCATACGAACCCCTCAAGGGGATATTGCATCGGCCTTAGAAATATTAGCTGCAGAGATGGGCTATGATTGGACGCATTTAGAGCAGCACAGTGGTGAACTCTCTGATGAGGGCACTCGTAATAGCGTAATCATTGACCGTATTTGGAATGAATTACGTACCTTTGTATCTAATGTCATGCATAACCCAGATTATGAGATCGTTCCTAGTCTGGAGCCTTTGGCTGAGGCCATCCTTCGTGATTACATTCCTAAATTAGGTGAAACCAAGAATGAGCTCATTTCCATATCTAAAGCCTTACAAGGGACTTACGTTGAGCCAGGCCCTGGGGGTGCGCCATCCAGTGGTCAAGTAGATGTACTTCCCACAGGACGTAACTTCTATGGCTTAGATGAGCGTGCCTTACCGACGAAGATAGCGTACCAACTAGGTATAGCCTTGGCAGACCAAGTCATTGCCGATTATATTTTTAAATGAACAGCGCTATCCGGAGACGGTTGGCATTATCCTCTGGGCTAGTAGCAATTCTAGAAGTCACGGTCAGTGTTTAGGTGAGTTCCTCTATTTGCTAGGGGTTCGCCCTAAGTGGCAATCCAATGGCCGCATTTCTGGGTTAGAGGTTATCCCGTTAGAGGAATTACAACGACCTCGTATTGATGTGATGGGCCGTATCAGTGGCCTTATTCGGGATATGATGCCCACTGCTATCAGCTGGCTCGACAAGGCGGTTGAACTAGTGGCAGACCTAGATGAATCATTGGAAGATAACTATGTGAAAAAGCATATTCACGACGATGTAGACTGGCTCGTGGAACAAGGTGAAGATCCTTTATTAGCCACTAAGAAGGCACGCCTTCGTATCTTCGGTGACCCGCCTCAAGCGTATGGCACCGGGGTAGGCGCCTTGATAGAAGGTAAAAACTGGGAGTCCTTAAGCGATATTGCGAAAGTATATAGCAAGTGGAGTAGCTTTCACCTGCACAAGGATGTGCCACAAGATATGCGGTTATTCCAACGTCGCCTCACGACTATGGATGTGACCATCAAGAATGAAGACAATCGGGAGACTCATATTTTGAGTGCTGATGATTATTACAGTTATCATGGTGGGCTCATTGCGGCGGTGCGAAATGCAAAAGGCAGCGCCCCTCGCGCGTATGTAGGGGATAGCACAGATCGTAGTCGCGTCGTGATGCGGTCCTTGTCGGATGAGTTTCGCCGCGTTGTGCAAGGGGAAACACAGAACCCAAAATTCATTCAAGCCATGATGAAACATGGATACAAAGGGGCATCGGACATGTCTAATGTAGTGTCTCATAGCTTTGGCTGGGATGCGACGAGCGATATAGTTCCCGATTGGGTCTATGAAGGCTATGCGAACAAGTATGCCTTAGACAAAACGGTACAAGACTGGATGCGCGACGTAAACCCTTGGGCCTTGCAGCGCATTGCAGAAATCTTGTTAGAAGCCGCTCAACGTGGCTATTGGGATGCAGACCCAGAGACGTTACAAGACTTGCAGTCTTTATATCTTTCCATAGAAGGTGTTATAGAAGGGCGTTAGTATGAAACTAAGAATATCGATTATATGTACCATAGTCATGATGGTACTGCTGGTGGTCGGTTGTGGACCTACACAAACGGGGACGACTGGCGCTACACATCAGGTGACAGATGGTACCGGCGTAGCCGTTACGGTGCCTAGCGAGCCTAAGCGCATCGTTCCTATTGCGGCGAGTACAGAGGATATCGTCTTATCCTTAGTTGATCCGAGCCGAGTGGCTGCTGTGGGCACTGTGGTAAACAATGTGCCTGAGGCGTCAGCTAAGGTAGAGAAACATGTGAAAGCAACTGCTGAGTCCATGCTCTCTGTACAGCCTGACTTAGTATTAGTTCCAAACTGGATGTCTCCTGATGCGATTGGGGAAATGCGGAATATGCAAATACCAGTGTATGTGTATAAGACGCCGACTACAGTAGAAGAAGCAAAAGCAGTTATTCATGAAATTGCTGGTCTTTTACATGCCTCTGATGAAACCATGATTGCTAGCATGGATGCAGATTTGAAAACTGTAGAAGACATAGCAAATAAGCATAGCGGGGAGCGTCTTTTGGTGGCGTTTTACACGCAATTTGGTCTTACAGGTGGCAAAGGATCAACCTTTGATGACATGACGAAATATCTGAAGGTACATAATGCGGCCGCTCAATTAGGCTTAGGGCCTTTTGATAACGGGACGCGAGAGGATTTAATTAAAGCCAATCCAGATATTATTATCATTCCATCCGTGGCCTATACTTCGGATGGCACTACGCCAGCAACGGCAGAACAGCTTTATTCTGATCCTGCGTTGCAAGGTGTTAAGGCCATCGCCAATCGTCGTGTGTTCCTCGTAGACTCCTCGCAGGTCATGAGTTATTCCCAATTCATGACTCGTGCAATGGTTTCTATGGCACAAAATATATATAGCAAGTGATTTAGTGTGTGTGGAGGTTTTTATGAAAGTATCAAGAATGAAACGATTATCTCTGTATGTAGGGTTAGCCCTCGTATTTGGTAGCTCTTTGAGCGTATCTAATGCGTTAGCTGCTAACGCAGGTGACGCTAAAGAAACGCATACCATTGTTGTTACTGCTACACGTAGTGAGCAACAACTTTCAGAAGTGCCAGCTAGTGTAGGCGTAGTAACAGGTGACGATATTCGTGAGCGCCATGCTACGAATATGAACGAAGCCTTGAACATCGTACCAGGCGTAGATATTAATACGTACGGTGGCGGTGTAGGTTATACGAACTCTAACGCATTCCGTATCAATGGTTCTGAACAAGTATTGTACTTGGTAGACGGCATCAATATGGGCGCAGCTGGTGTAAACCCGCCGATGACTATTTTAAAAGATATGTCTGGCATCGATCGCGTTGAAGTACAACGTGGTGCAGGTTCTACTTTGTATGGTTCCGGTGCCATCGGTGGTGTAGTTAACGTAATCACTGCAAAACCTGAGCAAGGTGTACAAACTAAACTCCGCGTTATGGGCGGCAGCAACGATTTAGAGCAATACGCTATTACTAACGAAGGTAGCAAAAACGATTGGTACTGGCGTGTAGGCTTACAAAAAGATATCATCGGCTCCTATAAAGATGGTCATGGCGTGCGCATTCCTCAACACGGTAACAGCCATACTGCATCCTTCATGGTAGGCAATAAAATCAATGATAAGAACGATGTAAAAATATCTTACGACACATATCGTGGTGATGTAATGTACTCTGACCATTTAGGTGCCCTCAATCACATTCGTTATGGTAATGAAGCAAATGACTCCTTGCGTGCGATTTGGAATAATAAAATTAGCAACCGTTGGAGCCATCAATTATACTTGATGAATAATCACTACAAAAACAACATACGATGGGTACTTAACAGATGTGAAAACTCGTGGTATCGGCGATCAAGTAACATATAAAGCTAAAGATCATACTGTAGTAGGTGGTTTTGATTGGCGTCAAGATAAAGTGGTTAACATGGGTGGTGTGAAACTGACAAATGCATCCTATTTCATCCAAGACGAATGGAAATTTGCTCCTAAGTGGACTGTAACACCTGGTATCCGCGTTGACCATCATTCCTCCTTCGGTACGCATACATCTCCATCCATCAGCCTAGGCTATGATGTAAATGCAAAAACAAATGTATATGCTGCGTATAAAGAGTACTTCTTGGCACCTACACCATACCAATTATTTGATGGTTTCAATGGCAACCGCAATTTGAAACCGGAAACAGGTCATGAATTTGATTTAGGTGTACACCACAAATTCGGTAAAACATGGAATAGTAATCTTAGCTTCTTCAGCCGTAGTACGAAGGATAAAATCGGTTGGGTTATGACAAACCCTGCAGCTTTCACAGGTCAATATCGCAATTTCGATACTGAAAAAGCTCATGGCATCAACGCAGATGTGCGTAAACAATTGACTAATCACTTGTCCGCTCGTCTTGGCTACACATATACTCACATTGATGCAACACCAACTCGCAAAGCAAACCGTGATGGATATGTACCAAAACATGCTGTTAACGCAGGTCTTGATTACAACGATGCTAAATGGGATGCTCATTTGGATATTCGCGGTATCATCAACCGTCCTGGTACAGCGGATAATGTATTCCCGCGCAAAACTTACTGGTTGGCTGACATCAGCGCAAACTACCGAGTACGCGAAAACGTAACTGTATTTGGTCGTATCAACAATATCTTTGATACTTACTATGCAGAACAATCTAGCGTTCGTTGGGGCAACCCTGGTGACTGGTGGCCAGGTCAAGGTCGCAACTATCGTCTCGGCGTAGAAGTGACAATTTAAAATATAGAGCATTATAATCGCTGTATACATGAAAGAGA
>BNJV01002197.1_pt1 | contig 34003 bp, 49 predicted proteins | sample 8540591 | NCBI WGS metagenome assembly BNJV01 (sample SAMD00202457, study PRJDB9452) | human saliva metagenome | host: Homo sapiens | reverse complement strand
GAGTCCTCCGTCCGCCCTCCACCAGTACTATCTCCTGGGAGTCCTCAGTCGCACGCGACGTATCCATCTTCTGGAGGTGAGATCCTGGGGCAGCAGCGATTCGACGGTACCCAGCGCGCAGAAGCACCGCGGGGACGTGTACTCCTCGCAGTGCCCGTGCCGCGATCTTCTGGACGTCGTGGCCAACAAGTGGTCCGCGCTGGCCATCGGCGCACTGGCCGAGGGCGTTGCGCTTCGGGGCGCTGCAACGCCGCCTTCAAGGCATCTCGCCGAAGGTACTGACCGCTACGCTGCGCCGGTTGGAGGACCATGGGCTCGTGCACCGAGAGGTGATCCCGGAGGTTCCTCTTCACGTGGAGTACTCCTGACGGAGGTCGGCCGGGCGCCGTCGAACCGGTATTCGCACTTCGGGAATGGGCCGGGTCCCGATACGCATGCGCTGACTCACGCGAGGTCGACCCCCTAGGGTCGTGTTGCGGCGTGAAGGCGATTCCCCAGGGCTATGCCCCGGGGAATCACCACTGCGCACAGTTCGTCGGGAACGCGCCTCAGCCCTCGATCTCGGACCTTGAAGGTGCAGCGGGGCCTACGGCGCACCCACGAGTCCCTGGGCATCCGGACGCCAACACGGCCGGCGCACCAGCACCCCACTATCTTCTTGATAGTAGAGGTCATTGCGGGTAACCACTTTCTTCTTACTACGGTCTGTGCCCGTTGACGGTGCACCTCCGTCGAACCTGGCACAAGCCGATGAGCAAGGAGAGCAAGGAGCTATCGATGCCCTCAAGCAGCCCTGACACCCGAAGCACCATGACCGCTGTCGTCACTCGATCCGGAGGCTCAGTGGACACTCCGGGTGCCCTGATCGATGCCACCGTCCCCGCCCCGGCGGCCCCCACTGGCCACGACATTCTCGTGGAGGTGAAGGCACTGTCCGTCAACCCCGTTGACGTCAAAGTGCGCGCCGCCCTCAACCACGCCGGCGGCGAGGAACGCATCCTGGGATGGGATGCAGCGGGAACGGTCATCGCGGTCGGTGAGCAGACCACCCTCTTCCAACCGGGCGACGACGTCTACTACGCCGGAGCACTGGAGCGTCCCGGCTCCTACGGACAGCTGCAGCTCGTGGACGAACGCATCGTTGGACCGAAGCCAAGCTCGTTGGACTACGCGAGTGCGGCGGCACTGCCCCTGACCTCCCTCACCGCGTGGGAGGCTCTTTTCCACAAGCTCCACCTGAACAGGGACTCCACAGGCACGATCCTCGTGCTGGGAGCCGCAGGAGGGGTGGGATCCATGGTGATCCAGCTGACCAAGGCCCTCACCGATGTCTCCGTCATCGCCACTGCCTCACGTGAGGGAGTCCCGCGACTGGGTCCGGTCGCTGGGTGCCGACGCAGTGGTGGACCACTTCGCCGAGGACCTTGCCCAGCAGGGTTCTCGCCATCGCACCGGATGGCGTCGACTATGTCTTCACCCCGCAGAGCCGAGGGCGCGTGCCGCTGCTGACCACAGTGGTTCGTCCTTTCGGGGAGATCGTCGCCATCGACGACGAGCGAGACCTGGACCTGTACGCGCTCAAGGACAAGGCCATCTCCTGGCACTGGGAGTTCATGTTCGCCCGGCCCAGGCACGGCTACGATCTCATCACCCAGCACCGCATTCTCTCCACTGTCGCTGGGCTCATCGACAGTGGAAGAATCCGTGGCACTGCGTCCCAGACGCTCACGCCTCGCAATGCTGCGCAGATACGGGCAGCTCACCGTCTCATCGAGGCGGGCGCACAGTGGGGAAGATCGTCGTAGCCGACGCCGGCTGAGTCGACCGAATCGGGACTGAACCGGGCTTCGATCGCCGTACGCGGTGGACTACCCGACGGCGTCGAGTAGAGCCAGCGGCCGGCGCGGCGGGTGAAGCGGGAGCGCTCGCGCAGGGTGTCATCCACCACTCCCCGCGCCCGTCACCGGCGCGGTAGGTGGCGGTGAACTCCACGATGCCGGTCTCGTCGTCCGCCCCGCCGTCGACGGTCTCGTGGATGGTCAGTCCCGTCCACCGGGTCCTGGGGTGGCAGTAGGGCCCCCTCGGGGCGGGTGCGCGGGTGCCAGGTGCGGAAGAGGTAGTCCTCGTCGCCGACGACGAAGGCCGTGTAGCGCGAGCGCATGAGGGCCCGAGCCGTGGGTGCTGGGGCGCCGTCGTGGAGCGGCTCGCAGCACTGGGCGTAGGTGCTCCCTGCTGCCGCAGGGACAGGGGTCGGCGCCATGCACGCCGGCGGCGCGGATCGGCGAGTCCGGCCGGGCCCCGCGGCCCGCCCATTGCTTCGCCATGCTCAGGCCCCCTGCCAGTAGGCCTGCAGGGCCTGGGCGAGCCAGGGGCCGTCCTGGACGCCGCACATCTCGCGGGCCGAGTGCATGCTCAGCAGGGGCACGCCGACGTCGACCGTGGTGATGCCGAGGCGGGTGGCGGTGATGGGGCCGATGGTGGACCCGCAGGGCACGGCGTTGTTGGAGACGAAGTCCTGGGTGGGCACGCCCGCGGCGGTGCAGGCCCGCGCCCAGATCGCGGCGCCCGCGGCGTCGGTGGCGTAGCGCTGCTGGGCGTTGATCTTGAGCAGGGGGCCGTGGTTGATGAGCGGCTGGACGGCCGGGTCGTGCAAGTGGGCGTAGGCGGGGTGGACACTGTGCCCGGCATCGGCGCCTCGAGGGCAGGTCGAGCGGGCCAGGAGGGCGTCGGAGGCCGTCACCACTGACTCCCAGGGCTCGGGCCAGACGCCGCAGAAGCGTCTCGAGGAAGGGGCCGCCCGCCCCGGAGCGGGTGTCCGAGCCGACCTCCCTCGTGGTCGAAGGCGACCAGGATGACGAGGCTCGACGGGCTCGGCTCCGGCGGCCGCGAGCGCCTGAGGGCGACCAGTCCGGCGTGGACGGAGGAGAGGTTGTCCAGGCGGGAGGAGGCCAGGAACTCCCCGTCCGGCCGAAGCGGGCGGGCGCCTGGGTGGGGTAGGTGAGGGACGTCGTGGCCGGCAGAGCTCGACCGGATTGATGCCGCGATCTCGCACAGGTGGGTCTCGACGGCGTCGGGGCGCTGTCAGGCCCGGGCCAGCGACCACAGGGGCAGCAGATGGGTCTGGCGGTCCAGGTGGAGGGTGTCGTTGACGCTGCGGTCCAGGTGCGGGGCGATCTGGGCCACGCGGGCGATGGGGCCGGTGCGCACGAGGTGGACGGCGCCGTCCCGGGTGGTCAGGCGCCCGGCCAGGCCCAGCTCGCGGTCGAGGAAGGAGGCGAGCAAGGGGCCGCCGTGAGACCTCGGCGTTGATGAGCTGCCAGCCGGAGCGGACGAGGGCGGCGGCCGGCTTGAGCTTGAGGGGCCGGGGAGTCGGTGTGGGCTCCGACGATGCGCAGACCCGCCCCGCGGAGAGTGACTCGGGCAGCGCCCAGGCGGCGATGGCGCCGTCACGGATGACGTAGCCGCGGCGTGGCAGGCCCTCCTCCCAGGTGACGGTCTCGTCGGTGCGGGTGAAGCCGCCCCTCCAGGCGGCGGGCAACCTCGGCGGCGGCGTGGTAGGGAGCTGGGCGAGGCGGTGACAGAAGTCGATGAGCGAGTCGGTGTAGGCGTCGTCGTGCAGAATCGTGCCGGCGACGGCGTCATCGGCACGGGTGGAGGCGCTGGCAGCATCGGTCATGGCCTCAGTCTTGCATCGCAGGGCGCTGCCTCCTGGCCGGCGCTGAGCGTTTTTCTTCTCCGAGAGGAGGACGAGGAGCCGGTCAGTGTCGCCCGCGTGGAACTTGCCTGTGCGGCTTGGTCGGGGAAGACTCCCCTGACAGGAGCCATCACAGGGAAGGACACCTCATGGCAGGAACCACGACGGACGACCACGCTCCCAGGACCACCACCGCTGAAGCCGCTGCGTCCACCGTCGAGTCCTCCCCATCCACGGCCCGCCGGGCCCCGGAGGTCTTCCTGCGCCTCATCACGGCAATCCACTCCGTCCTGCCGGGCTTCGTGCGCAGCCGGCTGCCGGTGACCTTCATCGGCTATGCGATCATCAACGGCTCCGCGCTTCTCCCTGGACATGACCTGCCTATGGGTGTTCTGCGACCACTTGCACTGGTTCTACCCGGTGGCGGTCACGATCGGCTACGCCATCGCCGCCGTCTACTCCTTCCTGCTCAACCGTTGGCTGAACTTCCAGGCTCATGGGAACGTCATCGAGCAGGGGGCGGGCTACACGGTCGGCATCATCAGCCAGTACGTCTTCTTCATTATCGGGCTGTCCTCGCTGCTGCACTGGTTCGGGGTCAATGCCGAGCTGGCTCGCGCCATCTCAGCCTGCTGCGAGGCATCTACCTCTACGTGTTCATCCGGCTGTGGGTGTTCCGCGGGTTCCGGAACCCGCGTGGGCGCGCTGCTGAGGGCCCGCACGCTCACCAGTAGGCGCGGGTCGTCTCCGTGGGACCGTCGAGCTCGGTGAAGCCGGCGTCGGTGACGTGGACGGGCCGGGCGGTGGCCTCCCACTGCTCGCGACTGGGCACGACGACGCGCACCCGGTAGCCGTCGTCGGCCCAGGCCTGCCGCAGGGCGAGGCTCCATTGCCGGGCTCTCCCAGGCGAGCTGGGCGGCGTGTCCGCACTGGGCGGCGAGCTTGCCCGAGGTCATCCCGTGCAGGGGCGTGACCTCGATCGTCACGAGAGCTCCGGTGGAGGCCGACGCCGCCGTGGTGCGATCTCCTCGCCGCGGCCGGGTCCTCGGCGACGCGCGCGGTGATCTCTGCAGGCGGTGGGGGCAGCTCGTCACCGGATGGGAAGTGGGTGCCCTCCACCTGGGTCTTGGCCAGGGCCCCGGGCAGGGGGCGCACCGGACCAGGGACGAAGGCGCGGGCGGCCGCCTGCCCCCAGCCGGTCGGGCCGTCCTGGGTGACGGTGACGCCGTTGATGTCCTGGATCTCCTCCCAGCGCTTGCCCCGGGCTCGGCGCACGAGCTTGCGGATGCGCCCGTCGCGCCAGTAGTCGACGGCCGGGTTCCACGGCCCGCCGGGGCGGAGGCGGCGCCGCCAGGAGGGAGACGACGGCGCGGGCAGCGGCCTCGGCAACGTCGATCCGCCGGGGCGGGTGAACCTTGTCGTAGCGCACGGCGATCTGCATGCCCCAGGGGCACGGCGTGGTCCGGATTCCCGGACAGGGAGGGCAGAGGCGATGACGAGAGGAACGGAGATGCGGAGTGCGGCACGGGCAGGGAGCCTACGGGGTCGCGATCGACATCGTCAGGTCCTGCCAGCACCCCGGCTCCTGCCGGACTCGCTGGACCACAGAAATCTTCGGGGACGTGATCAACCGCCACCATTTCCCACCAGGTAACGGATAGGCGGGGCGCGAAAGATCCTCCTGAGGGCGGGAGATGAATCCAGCGACGAGTCGTTTAGGTTGCCGCTATGCAACCACCTGTTCCATCCGCCGTCCCCGGCCCCCTGGCCCGATGCCGCCAGCCGTGCCGCCCGCCCGCCCGCGGATGTTCAACGGCGCGACCATTCACGGCTTCAGGGGAATCCGCGCGCTGCGTCACCCTGCCGAGATCCCGCTTCTGATCGCGACCGGCGTGGCGACCGCACTGGCCTATCTGCTGTGGATCGCCTTGATCATCTGGCTGGTCACGGTGCCTGAACCGACCGGGACCGGAGCTCAGCTTCGTGACTTCTTCCTCGACCAGGAGGGCACCGGCAGCAGTTCCTCCTGCTGGTGCCCGCCATCCCGATCATCCTGTGGGTGGTGCGCGCGATGCTGTACGCCAAGCTCGCGCGACCGCGGTCCAGATGAGCCCACCCAGTTCCCGGAGGGCTACCGGATGGTTGTCGAGGGCGGCCCGACAGTTCGGCCTGCGTCGGGTCCCCGATGCCTACGTCATGATGGGCAACGGCCAGATCAACGCCTTCGCCTCCGGCCACGGCTTCCGGCGTTTCGTGGCCGTCACCTCGACATGTTCGAGATCGGCGGCCGAGCCCGCGACCCCGAGGCGCTACGCTTCGTGATCGGGCACGAGGTCGGGCACCTCGCTGCAGGCCATATCTCCCTTCTGCGCCTGCTGTTCGCCTCACTCGGCCGTAGCGTTCCACTTCTGGGCAACGCGCTGAGCCGGGCCCAGGAGTACACGGCTGACAACCATGGCTACGCCTACGCGCCTCAGGGCGTGCCCGGGGTCATGGGGGTCCTCTCCGGCGGCAAGTACCTGGGGGCCGAGGTCAACACCCACGCCCTGGCGGATCGCGCCACGCGGGAGAGGGGACTGTGGCTGCACATGTCCGTCTGGCGGTCCACGCACCCGGTCATCACCTGGCGCGCCCACGCCCTGCGCGACCGCAGCCGCCCGGGGCGGATCGATGATCCGCCCGCCGGAGTCCACCGCCTGGTTCCCACCGTCAGCTCCCAGCGGCAGCGGGTGGTCGGACTCCTGGCCGACGCCGGAGCAGGTGCTCGCAGCGCTGGACTCGACCACTTCGAGCGTGCCCAGCGAGGAGCAGTTCGGTCGCTACCCGGGCGTGGCCTACGAGACTCCCGCGATGAGCTGCACTGGGCCTCCCCCACCCCCGTTCCGGCGGTGGCCGCGCCTCTCGGGCAGGGATGCCTTCACAGCACCCTCGAGCGCGGCCGGTTCCGCCGGGCCGCAGCAACCCGGCCCCTACGGGTACGCCCCGCCGACGAGCCCCGTGCCTGGGCAATACGCGGACTACTCGGGGGTGGAGAAGAAGAGCTGGTCGACACCCGGCTCGTGAACGGCTCGGTGACCTGCGGCACAGGCAACTGCTCCTTGGAGAGATCGAGGGGCCGGCGGCATCCGGCGCCCGAGCCGGACAACCATCACCTTCCGCCCGTTGATTGACGGGTGGACGACTGAACAATACGCCCTGTTTCCGGGACAAGACCCGAGGGGAACCAACACACAAGGATTACCCATGTCTTTAAAATGCACCGAAAATTATTGTCATTAACCTTCTTCAGAAAAGAAAATATCCGGCCATAGGAAAACAGAAAAATCTCGCGAATAGGCTCCCAGAATCCTCTCAGGTACATTGAAGTGCTCCCTCAGGAGCAATGGGTTACATAGTGACCGCCGCCGGACGGAACCGGTCGCGAGGGTTGGGGAGCCCAATGACCGATCGGATTTCGAGGTCGCCCGAGTTGATAGGGAGCTCGGCGTGAACCGCTCTGGCGAAGGAGGGCGAGTCCCCTCTGGAATATGGGATCCAGAGGCGATGCCGCCCTCAACGACAGGGGCCTGTGGGCCCAGGCTCATCCCGGGCCCACAGGCCGTGTCGTTTTTCGACATCATTGCGGCGGCTTCTTCTCCACACTCCCCTCTATCGAATAAGGCGGGGAAGCAGACGGACACCGATCGCCATGACGACGAGCTCCACCAGGGTCTGAGTCACCACCGCAATCGGCGCCATCCCCACGGAATCGGGCAGTGCCAGAGCCAACGGCAGAACTACCAGCGAGTTACGGGTGGTCCCGGAGAAGGCGAGAGCCAGGCGCTCCTGACGCCCCTGGTGAGCCATGCGCCCGGCGACGTCTCCCACAGCCGGCATAACAAGAGCGAAAGTCACGAAGAGGGGAACAACCCGGGCGACGACGTCGGACCGGGAGGCCACATGGGGAACCTGGGAGGCGACGACGAGCACCAGGGTCGCCATCATGAGCGGAACCATGAGCGCCGTCGTCACTGAAGCGAGCCGGGCGGCGGGCCGGAACCGGGGTGAGGCACGCCGCGTGAGGATCGATAGCCCCATGGGCAGTGCGATCATGAGGACGAGGCCTGCGCGAAGGGTCGCCAGCTGATACCACCGCCCTGAGCCCCAGGTGAGCCGGCGGCGAGGGCCAGCCACAGTGGCAGGACGAGGGCCTGGATGAGCATGAGAGCCGGAGATGCCGCCAGGATACGCGACCATGCGCCGCCGGCCAGACGGGTGAAGACCATGACGTAGTCGACGCAGGGCGCCAGAAGCACCAGGAGGGTACCGACCAGGAGCCCCGGCTCATCGGCCACCAGTCGGGACAGAGGCAGGACCACCGCCGGCACCACCAGGAAGTTGACCACCAGAAGCGCCGTCATGAACCGGGCGTCGGCGAAGGCGGCCCGCAGGCGATGGAAGGGGACACCGAGAAAGGTCGCGTACAGCAGTGTGACCAGCACCGGGGCGATGGCCACCTCAAGAAGACTGCGGGCCGCAGGAGCGGCCAGCCCCAGGACAGCGCCGGCCACGAGCGCACCCAGGTACAGGACCACCTGGTGGTGCTCCATCCACGCGACCACCGGGGCCTCCTCACCAGCGTCCTCCATGACGGAACCGTATCGCGACCGGACGGGACGGTGACCCGGGCTGACCACTGCCGGGCGGTTACACCTCCAGGGAGTAGCCCGTCACCGGCCCGGCAGTGTTGGGGCGCCAGCCCAGCGCCGGGGCCACGTGCTCGGCGAAGGCCTGGAGAATGTGGAGGTTGGCGTCGACGCCGAGCTGACTGGGGATGGTGAGCATGACGGTGTCGGCGGCGTGGAGCGCCTCATCCTGAGTCAGCTGCTCGATGAGGACGTCGGGCTCCGGCGGCGTAGGTGCGCCCGAAGGTCGACTGCAGGCCGTCGATGATGCCGATCTGGTCGTGGGGAGTCCTCGCCGCGCAGGGCGAAGAACTTTCGGTCGGTCTCGGAGACGATCGGGAAGATGGAGCGCGAGACGCTCACGCGGGGGTCAGTCATGGCCGGCCTCCTTCCACGCCTCGCGGTAGCGCGGATCTGCTCGGCCTGAAGGTCGGAGAAAGCCCTCACCGGTGGCCTCGGTCAGCAGGGTCGAGCTCATGAGGTTCAGCCCTGGCGGGAGCGGTCCCACTCGGCGGTCTCCCGAGCCTGCGCCCCACCAGAGCGGCGGTCCACGCCGGGGCGTGCGGCTCGATGCGCAGACGGGAACTCGCACCGGGGTCATGTCTCCACTCGTGTCGAGGTCAGCCTGCGGGACACCCCGGACGGCGTCGAGGAACTGAGCGGTGTGGGCGTGAGCGACGTCGGCGCCGCGCGGGTCAGCGCCGCCGGTGTACCCGAAGGTCTCCCAGCCCCGCTGGGCCTGCTCCGGCGAGCCGCGGGAGATGCCGATGGCGATGCGCTGGTCGGTGAGCAGGTCGAGGGGCGGCGACCTCCTCGGCCAGGTAGAGCGGGTTCTCGTAACGCAGTGTCGATGACGCCGGTGCCGACCTCGATGCGCTTGGTGCGGGCGCCGGCTGCGGAGAACAGCGGAACGGGGGCCGCGACCATGTCCGCAGTGTCCGAAGCTGAGGGACCCGAATGCTTTCATGCAGCCTTCAACTATGGACGCCGTCGGATTCATTCCGTCCGATCGCGCGAGCCGCGTCACCCGCCCGCAGGCGCCACACACCGTCAGTGCCGATGGCGAGCTCGACAGCCTCTCCGAGCGCCCAGCCAGCGAGGAACGGCCTCCTTGTAGTCGAGGTAGTCCTGCCCGAACCTCGCCTCCAGGGCCTTCTCTTCGACCGGAATCTGGTGGCGGTCGATGAGCCAGAACGAAGCCGGCCAGCGGGATCACCGCGGAAGGACTCCTGCGCGCAATCGCGTGCGAGAGAAGCAACCCGTCAGGCGGTACATGCGGGATTGCGTGTCAGCCGGTTGGGGCCGTCCACAACGGTGCTGCGCACGCTCGACCCTCACCGGGTCGACCGTGGTGCAGTGCCGAAGAAAGTTGCCCGCACTTCCGGCGAGCAGGCACAACGAGCCTCCGACAACAGGAGCGGCCGCCGCCATTGACGCAGGCGTCATTGTCCGACCACGAGTCATGGCGCTCTGCGCCGCCCGCCATCGCCAGCAGCACTGCCGGGGGCGGTCGCCTGAGATCTGTTCCATCACCGGGCCATCCTCTCACCGTCGCACCCGGCAGCGCGCCGGGCTCAGCCTGTTGGACGGCGTACAGGCAGGGCTACGCCGACGCCAACCGCAGTCAGCCGATAGAGCGCGACGGCATGCTCGGACGACACAGTCAACTCCTCTGAGACCGGGCGGGAGGAGCAGCAGGCCGCAGCGGGTTGACACGACGTCATCGTCGGGCCAGCAGCGAGACGATTCCAATCCCGTCAGGAGGGCCCGGCCGGCTCCACGCCTCCTACCTCTCTCACATCTTCTCATCAATCAACCTGTGGATGCAGAACTCTCCCTGGACGCCTCCAGCGATCTCCACCTAGCCTCCCGAGGCATTGATCGACCTCCTATGTTTCCAACGGAGTCAACAAGATGCCTTCCGATCACCAGCGCAACAGCGGAGGCCCCAACGCCTCCGGCACACCCACCACCGAGGCTGCACAGCCAGCCCCACACCCCGAAAAGCACTCCTTCGCCTACCGTGCGGGATGAGGCTCGGTAGGGAGGGATGACACTGGCATGCGGCGTCATCTCGACAGTACTGTTCCTCTTCTGCGTGGCATGGTTCATGGTGATGTCGGATCTCGCTTCGAGGATCGATCCCCGTGAGCTCATCGGCCGGTGGACAGCGGAGTCACCGTCTCCTTCGCCTTCGCTTTCCTCATGATCGCAGCCATCAGCTTCGCTCGCCAGCACGGATGGCTGGCCCCGCAACATGCCTTCGCGGCGAGCATTGTGTCCCTGGGATACGGCATCATCGGCGCGGTTGCGGATATCGCCCTGGTGATCAGTATCGAGACCGCGGACGCCGGTCCCCTTGAGCCGTCGTTCGGCCCGATCCTGCCGATGCTCGGCCATCTTGATATGACGCCCTACGCGCCTCCTGGGTCACATGGGCGCTGGCGGCGGCGATCACCGTCAGCGGTCTGACCATCAGCAGACGTCTGGAACCAGGGCTGCGGGCCATCGTCGGGCTCCTCGTCGGGGCTCTCCTGGCCCCGTTCACCGTAGCGGCGGAAGTGCTGTGGATGGTCGCGCTCGTCGCTCCACTCGCGCTCTTCGCCGTCACGGTGTCCTCCAACCGCCCCCAAAGCACCCTCTTGCGATCATGCGGCCCGCTCAGAGTCGCTGATCGCCAACTCTGCAATGCGTCCTACCGTCTCAGTGGCAACAGGGAAGTCGCTCCGTCGGCCGGGCCGGCACTTCCCACACCGCACCGGTCAGGCCCTCGCCTCCCAGGATGTTCTCGGAGCGGCCCGGCAGCGCCCGCTGAACATCCTGTCTGACAGACGAGTGCTGTCCATTCGTCTCCTCGGCGCCTGCGCCACGCCCTATGGAGCCCTCGCCGCCTGCTGCGTCATCGTGAGAATCACCGGAATCGTCTCCTTCGCCTCGCGAAGACGCTCCCTAGCCCTGGGGGTTTCCCATCGGATTCATCGCCTTCATTCCCGTTCTCGTGGCGATCGGACTGTGGACCTCGGGGCGTTGCTCCCATAAGGCTGTGCATGTCTGGGCACCAGTCGCCCTGGCCTGTGCCTCGGCCGTCGGATTCGCGGCGCTGTAGCTGGGCGGAGGTGACCGGCGGTGACGACTTTGCTATTCTTCCGCTTCGCGGCATCCTTGCGCTCTGCTGCGGCACGGCGCTTATCTGGGCGATTCTGGTCTGGACCCCTATCCTCCGAACATCCGAATTCTCGGAGGAGTTTTTCTGGCAATGGCATGCATGCTGCTCGCCATCATGTGGTTCCAGGACGCGATTTCGTTCCTCCGGTTATCAGGCTGATTCTCGCCGGCGCATTCCCACATCTCCGCCCGATGAAGTTTCCGGAGCCGGCCGGCGCCCGCACTTCCGATTAGCGCGAGACAACGAGGCGGAAGAGGCGCATGTGGGCAGCAGAACGACTGCCACCAGTCTTCCCGCCACCCACATATCGGTCCTCAGTCGCCGAGCCTCGACATCTCTGGAAGGCTCTCACCAGCCGACTCGCCACCGGCAGAGCTCACTGGCCTCAGCCTCGGCGACCTGTTCCATGGCGGTCTTCTGGGACAGGGGCACCTCAGGTAGGGAAGACGGCGACGACGGAGGTCACGGCAAACAACGGGATCATCCAGCCGAAGATCGGCAGGGAGGGCATCGGCGTAGGAGCCGGCCACGGCGTCGTGCAGGGACGGCGGGCAGCTCGTTGACCAGGGCGGGCGTGAGCGAGGAGGTGTCGGCGTCGCTGAGACTGGGCCAGCGTACCCCAGGGACGGCCGGGTCCGCACTGCGGGCCAGCACCCCGATCCGATCCGTGAGGTTGGAGGTCAGGCCGGAGAGAAGGCCGCGCCAATGAGCGAGGCGCCCAGGGAGACGCCGACCTCGCGGAAGAAGTTGTTGCCACTGGTGGCCGTACCCAGGTGCTTGGCCGGCAGGGCGTTCTGCACCACGGTGACCAGGAGCTGGAAGAACAGCCCGATGCCCGCTCCCATGAGGAAGGTGGCCGCGGAGATCTGCCAGACGGGCGACGTCGTCGACAGGCGGGAGAGCCAGAAGGAGGCGCCGGCGGCGACCAGGGGTCCCGCGACCGGGTAGATCTTGTAGCGGTCGGTGCGCGAGACGAGCACGCCGGAGAGGATCGAGGAGATGAGCATCCCGATGGTGATGGGCACCAGGAGCAGGCCGGAGGTGGTGGCCGGTAGCCGTAGACCATCTGGAGGTAGGGTGGGCAGGGTAGCTCCAGCACGCCGATCATGCCGCCCATCGCGAGCATGCCGACGAGCGTGGAGACGATGAAGGTGCGGCTGGTGAGGATCGTCCAGGGCAGGATGGGGTCGGCGGCGCGGGTCTCGACGAATCCGAACAGCCCCCAGCAGACCAGTCCGACGACGCCCAGGCCGATGATGACCGGGCTGGTCCACGCGTACTGGTTGCCGCCCCAGGTGGCCATGAGGACGATGGCGATGGCGCCGGCGTTCATGAGTCGAGCCCCCACCAGTCGATGGGGCTGGTCAGGCGGATGCTGGGCAGGCGCAGCACCAGGAGGATGGCGACGAAGGCCAGGATGCCCAGCGGCAGGTTGATCCAGAAGGTCCAGCGCCAGGAGACGGAGTCTGTGAACCAGCCGCCGATGATGGGCCCCAGGATGGAGGCGACGCCGAACATGGCTCCCATGGGAGGCCATGTAGGTTCCGCGCACGCGCGGCGGGATGAGGTCGCCGGTGATCGCCTGGGAGGAGATCATGAGACCACCACCGCCCAGCCCTTGAATGAAGCGGTAGATGATGAGCTGGGTCATGGAGTCGGCGGTGCCGCACAGGGCCGAGCCGATCAGGAACAGGGCGATGGCCACCAGGAAGAGGTTTTTGCGCCCCACGAGGTCGCCGAGCTTGCCGTAGACCGGCATGGCCACGGTGATGGCCAGGGTGTAGGCGGTCAGGATCCAGGCCATGTGGGAGGCGCCGCCGAGGTCGCCCACGATGGTGGGCAGGGCCGTGCCGACGATCGTCTGATCCATGGCGGACAGGAACATGACGATCAGGAGCGAGGCGTAGACCGCCCAGAAGCGGCGGTCGGGGTGGAACTCCGCCCCCGGTTCGTGGAGGGCGGTGCCGGCGGAGGCCGACGTCGAGGTGCGTTGAGTCATGGGTGTGGCCTTGTCGATTGAGGGCGAAGGATGGAAACGGTCGGTTCAGTGAGTTGCGAGAAGGACGGGGGGCCACCCGCACGGCTACCCCGGTGAGCTCGACAGCGTCGGATCGCCGGGAGCGGTGGCGGCTGAGGCATCGGAGCGGGGCGGGGTGACCACCTCGGAGATCGCCTCGACCATGGCGCGGACGGCGTCGACCAAGCGGGCCTGGGGGCACTGGCCTGAGGCTTCCGGAGGCGGTGGACTCAGTGGACTCGGTGCGAGCTGCCGCCTCGCGGCGTTCCTCCCAGGGGTGGGAGCGCCCGCACCACAGGTCAGGGAGCTGCGCTGGACAGCCATGGCCAGGGCGACGACGGCACGGGTGCGCGGGTCGTCGGGCTCGGCTCCCAGCCGACGGCCGGCGGCCTCCGCCAGGACTGGGCGACGATGCGCAGCCGCTCGTGGACGGCGCGCTCCACCTCCGGGTTGTCCCGCACGATCTCTGGGAAGGACAGGGAGCCAGCCGCGCTCGGACTCAGACGGCCTCGGCGCCGGAGGCGAGCAGGGCGCCGAGGTCCTCAGAAGACTTCGGAGCCGTTGATGAAGGCCTCGACAACCGCGGGGGCCGGGGGCTCCAGGCCGACGACGAGGAGGTCGGCCTTGGAGGAGAAGTGGTTGAAGACCGTGCGCCGGGAGACTCCGGCGAGTGCGGCGACGTCATCGACCGTCATCGCGGCGTAGCCGCGCTCCGGGTCAGGGTGAGCGCAGCGCGCATGGATGGCGGCGCGGGTGCGTTGCGCCTGGGTGGCGCGCAGGTCGGTTCCGGTCACGCGCTCATCTTGCACTCGGTGCAGTATTGCACTCAATGCAGACACATGCGAGGTTCCTCACGGAGACGCCGCCTCGTCGCTCACCCGCCAGCGACCGCAAACCGGCCACCAACGTTGCACAAGCAAGCCATTCGTGACACTTTAAGACTTAAGGTGTCACCAGAAACTCAGACATGACACGTTAAGGAGGATAGGGTGGGGCGGTGGATCATTGGTCACTGGGATAACCCGCACAGCAGCGGACTGAGACGTCGTGACCGCCGCTCGGGCGAGTACCGGGCTTACGTGCCGAACCCACTCAGCGGCTCCGGCCTGAGGCTCAGTCCTGACATCGAGGCACTGGCGGCCCAGGCCGAGCAACGAGTGCGCACGCTCACCATCTCTCCCGCCATGACTGCCGTCTCGAGGTTTCTCCTACGCAGCGAGGCGATCGCCTCATCGCGGATCGAGGGGATCGCGCCGTCGGCCCACTAGGTCGCACTGGCGGAGCTCGACCAGTATGGGGAAGGTCAAGGGGCTCAGCGCCCAGCACGCACCGTCGCCAACAACGTGACGCTGGTTCGCGCGGCCGTTGAGGAGCTGAATGACACGGCGCCGGTGGACGTTGGCCGGCTACTGGCCCTGCATCGCAGCCTCCTACCCGATTCACCGGAGCGTCATGGAATCCGAACGGTTCAGAACTGGCTGGGGATCCTCATATCACCCCATTGAGGCTGACTTCGTGCCACCTCCACCGGACCTGGTTCCTGGTCTGATCGAGGACCTGCTGCGGTACCTCAACGGCGCCACGCACGCTCCGCTCATTCAGGCAGCACTCGTCCACGCGCAGTTCGAGACGATTCACCCGTTCACAGACGGTAACGGCCGCGTGGGCCGGGCACTCATCCACGGTACTGACTCGCCGGGGGCTGCTTCCCGACATGGTCCTGCCAACGAGCCTGGTCCTGTCGACGCTGAGTCATCGGTATGTCGAGGCGCTCTCCGCCTATCGGGGAGAGGACGCCGCTGATGAGACGGAAACCTCCCCGGCCAGCACGCATGGATCGCCTTCTTCCTTGAAGCGGTCATACTGGCCTGCGACCAGGCGGAGCAGATCTCCTCCGAGCTCGACGACGTGCGCTCCGACTGGGCAAGCGCACTTGAGGCGTGGGCCAGTCAGGAGGGGACCGGTCGCCGCCCGCGCAGCGACTCAGCGACGTCTCGCATCCTCGAAGGACTGCCTGCTACCCCAGTCCTGACCATCTCCACGGCGTCGCAGATCTACGGGGTCTCACGCACTGCGGCGACGCGAGGCCTTGAGACGCTCCGGGCTGCTGAGATCCTCACGACGGAGTCGATCGGCGCAGAGCGCCGCGCGTACACGGCCCGCGCAGTGCTGGACACCATCACCTGGGCCGAGCGCCGCCTGGCCAGCACACGCTTCGACACCAGAGTCTCCGCGCCAGCGCGCGCAGTTCCGGCGCGGCCCGCGCCGCGTTAGGGCGGCTCGCGCGGGGCCGCCGTCAGGGAGTGGAGCGCGCCTCGTAGGCGGCGATCTCACCGACCTTGGGACCGTAGCTGCTGGTGGGGATCGTGGCGCAGGTCGAGCCAGATGTCGATGAGCGCCCATGCGGCGGGGGCCGCGATGACGTTCTGCCCCATGCACAGGGATCTGGGCGTCGTGGTTCTCCACCGAGCCGCGCACGGTGAGCAGGTCGTGCGCGGTCGCCGCTCGCACTCCGGGCACCTTGTTGGCCGCGATGGCGGTTCCCACGCCGGTGCCGCAGATGAGGGACCCGCGGTCGGCCCGCCCTCGGCGACTGCCCGGGCGACCTGGAAGGAGACCTCCGGGTAGGTGATCTCCGGTGTGGACAGGTCAACGACGTCACTCACGCGCCCGTCCTCGGCCAGTCGTTCCTCAAGAGCGTCCTTCAGAAGGGCTCCATTGCCCGGGGCACCGATGGCGATTCGCATGCGCCAAGTCTCTCAGGCCTCACCGCCCCAGGCGAGCCCTCAGAGGCTCCCAACGATTCAAGGAATCCAGCCATCACGATGAAAGAACCGGACTCACCTCGAGGCACAACGCCCAATGCTCTCATCAGAGGGCCGCCGGCGACCAGGCACGGGTTCACGCTACTGGGGAGCGGATGAGAGGTGTTCAAGCGACCGGACTGGCCCCACGGATCGTCATCTTTCGGCCCCAAAGCGCAGCACTGTCCACTCCTGCCCGAAGGTAACGCCCTCCACACCCAGAGCACGAGAGTAGAAGTCGACGCCCGCATTAACGAAAGACCACCGGTATGAGATGGTCGATGCTGATCGTACGCAGCCAGTTTGCCTCTCCATCAATGCAGATCACGCTCAGCACCTGCAGCTAAACCTTGGTGCCGTCTCTCATCTAGCATCAGAACCCGATCAAGTCTATCTCTCACCTTCGATTCAATGTTACTGTCATTGGTTCTCAGTACAAAGCACGTCAGCGCCGTAGATACCAATTATCTGCGCTTTCAGCTCATCTCGCACCTGCTGCTCAGGGCTGTCTTCATGAAATCTTGTCCCATTGACCTCAACCGCAAGCAGCATTCGCCTACTTACCTTGTGATATACGGCAAAATCGATGGCCGACACAGAACGGGCAAACTCCCTCTGCCGCTCGTTCAACCTGTCAAAGTTGGGGAGCAAGTCACGAAGCCTCACTTGCGAAACCACCTCCAGAAGCCCATAAGCAGGCTCAGTAAGAATATCATTCAGAAGAGTCCACACGATGTTCTCAGACTTGTACCTACTATCTCCATGAACCCGTGAAGCAAATTCGTTAAGTCGTTCAGAGTATTCTTTATAGAGGAGATCAAATACCGAGAGCACCCCACTCTCAGTCACTTGACTTGGATTCTGAAACCTAACGTAGTCGATGAGCGCTTTAATTACCTTGCTTCGAGGAGCCTCATCATGATTGGTTACCAGAATAAACTTCTCCTTAGCCCGAGAAACGGCTACATTGATCATTCTCGGATCGTCGACGAACCTCAACTTCATATGACCAATGCGAGATTCGTCGACAACTGTACTGAGAATCATCGCCTTAGCCCCGCGTCCTTGAAATTTATGTATCGTCTCACTCAGAGAACTCATCTCAGGGAGGTCAGCCGTACTGTAAAGTGGCCTCTCGAGCCTGTCCGCCTGGAGCCTGTAGGGAGTTGCGATGCCTAACATATAATCGCTTCCCGATTCTTCACCTCTGAGCATCTCCCTAAAATCCACACCATCAACGGTACCACCCATGAGCTCCTCAACAACATCGATCTCACGTTGACTGTACGTACCTTTAGTAAGGGCTCGACGCAAAGTTCGCATGTGGTTTCCTGGAGCCGTTTTGCGAACCATTAAGGCAGGCCATTGATCGTCAGATTTTCTAGACTTCATGGAAAATCAACTCGCCGTCACTAGAACATCTTATTACAGAACTCGATGATCTCAGGCGCGCAGCAGGTAGTGCTCACGCAGCATCGTTCGAGAAGTATTTGTCCGTAGAGCTCAGTGACAGATGAGAGAATCGAGTGCTCAGCAACATCGTATGCGGGATGTGGAGAGGGGATCGAAGCGTCCTTCAGCCTTTGGTCAATAATCGGTCCGAGCTGCTTAAGATCCCCACTACCACAACATTTCTCGCCTTGCTCATTGCCAAGCAGCTGCATGCAGAGTTTACCTGTGTCGCCTCGTCAATAATCACCCAGTCTAAAAGATGCCTTTCCGACAGGTTTCTCCGAATCGAATGACAGGGTCGTAAGCACCACTGGATACTCCGTCAGAAACTCCGACGTTCGTTTCTGGATTGCGCTCCTTTTTGTCGAATATGGGACGTATGCTATTCAAGTAGCGTTGACGCAGCACCAGATCCAAAAAGCGAGCGAGAAGCCTTCTGATACTGAGTTCTTCCTCAGAACTACGGTTGCCGACCCTCACTCCAGCCAACGTCGCTCTTCTTGTTTTAACTCCTCAATCCGCTTGGCATAGAATGCCCTTTCCAGACCAAGGATAGTATCGGCATCGCGCGCATCCACGTCCTTCGTTCTGCCGTACCTGAAGTACCTGCGAATACGCGGAATGATCCCCTTAATGCCTTCAGGAATATCCGGACACACAGTAGTTTCAGCCAAATAGTCAAGGATACGGCGAGAACTCTTGCGCAGTAGAGGCAGCTCACTTAAATCAGGGAGAATGCTACTTTCGACTCGGCGCTCCAGATGAGCGGCCTCCAAAGAGTATTCTTCAATCTTACTTCGCACCTTGGCAAGCTCTCGGGAGGAATTCCAGACTCAAGCAGATGCTCCTCCATGTGCTTCAAGTAACTTATTGCCTGACCTCCAGAGACTGCACAGCACTGTCCACAGACGCGTAGCTCAACCAACGATCGATACCACGTGCACGAGCCTCTTGTTCGGCAATGAAGGAGGTGACACATTCGCTATTTCCCACCCGAGCTGCCACGAATCCATACCCAGCCTCGTCAAGTTTGTCCTTGACATTCTCAACGGCAGCGTTACCGAAAGACAGGGACTCCAAACCGTTGCGCCAGTATTCATCAGAATGTTAGCGATAATATTAAGTATAGTCTCCGTTTTTCCAGTCCCAGGAGGGCCATCAATAACACTGACTCGATGAGAGCGCCCTCTCTACCGCAATCTTCTGATCCTCGTTGCTCTGAAACGGCAGAATAACTGGCGACCGAGTTTCCGATGTTTGAAAGTTCACTCTCCCTCCATGTACGCAAACAACGCGCTGCCAGGATGGACATACTTAATCGACTCAAATGCTGGACGAGTCGGATCATCAACAGCCAGCATGAGTGCGGTTTCTTTCCAATGCCAAAGACGTCAGCACCACTTCCCCGTGGACGTGGACGACACCAGTAGTGTGAGGTCGTCGGGACGATACAGTCGGCTTTTTCCCTATCACCTTGTTGTCGCGATAGAATCGAACAACTGAATACGATCCGTCGTATACATCAGTGAAAGTCGCAATTGTAAGTGGGGATACCACACCTCTCCTTTCACCTTAAGCAGTTCGTTCGATTTGAGAGAGCGAAAACCTGAAACATTCTCGAAGACGCGCTCTTGGATGTCGATACGGAAATGACTGGCCGCCGTTCTTAAATTGAACTCTTACAATGCCATTGTCAGGGATTGACCCACTCAATGGATTCTGTTCGATCACATAGTGCACCCGTGTTGCTGTCGGGAATCAATACACGAATTTTTAGTGCCATCGATCATGTCTCTCTCCCAAGACGAGTTACGGGACGTCTTCACGGTAGCTGCAGCAGAAGTCTTGCAGAGCGTTCTTGGCAACTGATTAGAAAGTTTGAGTACGTACACAAACTTGAACAAGTATGTTTGTAGGAATCACTACTTTCCTGATCGCGATCCTCCCGTGAAATCACTTCTTCGAGACTCCGAGGCGCCAGCTTCGCAAACATCATTTTTCGTTCAATTGTTGAATTACACGAAAGGCTTCGCTCGGGAGGGACTCGATGAGTCGCAGCCAGATCTCACTGGCGGTGGGGTACGCGGGCACGGCGTGACGCAGCCGATGGACAGGAACGCCCGCAGTGATGGCGATGGCCCCGGTGGATGAGCTCACCACACCGGGGCCCGACGAAGGTGGCCCCCAGTACGGCCCCATCTGCCGGTCGACGACGAGCTTGGCCTCACCGTGGGCATCGTCGCGCAGGAGGGCAGCTCCAGCAGCCGAGGTGTAACCGACCTGGGCGGTGACGACGCTCGTGGCCGAGGCCCGGGCCCTCGGCTCTGTCAGGCCGCTGGAGGCGAGCTGGGGGTCGGTGAAGACGACTTGTGGGACCGGGATGCTCTCGGGCACTGGATCGGGCTCGCAGCCTGCAGCAAGGGCGGTTAGCCTTTCCCCTACGACTTGCGCCCTGTACTTACCCATGTGGGTCAACTGGGCCTCGCCACTGGCATCGGCAACGGCGTAGAGCCAGTCGGGCAGTCGACCGATCAGGACGTCGTCGGGCTCCAGGCCGACGGTCTCCCAGCTCTATGCCGGTCAGTAGCGGGCGACAGCCAGTGGCGACCAGAATCTCATCGGCCTCGATGGTTCGACCGGCGCAGGTGACCGTGACAGGGCCGCCATGGATACGACCGAGCCCGGTGTCACTGGCCTGAGACCGCTTGGCGGCAGTCACCCGAGCATCCGTCATGACGGTGACACCGCGGGCAGTGAGAGCCTTCTCGATGAGCTGGGAGGCGAAGGACTCCGCGGCCGACAGGAGGCGGGGGCCACGCACCAGCATGGTGACGTTGCTGCCCAGGGCGGACATCCACGTGGCAGCCTCACAAGCGACGACCCCGCCGCCGACGACGATGAGATGTTGCGGGATCTCCTGCACGCCGGTGGCATCACGCGAGTCCCAGGCCTCAAGGCCTTGGAGCGCAGCAGGCATGACGGGCTGCGCGCCGGTGGCGAGAACGACGGCGCGGCGGGCGCGGAGGCCCCGCTCCCCCTCAGCGCTTCTTACGGCGACGCGCCGTTCGCCGTCGAGGCGTGCCCATCCGCGAACAACGTCGAGGCCAGCGCCCTCGGCCCAACTCACCTGACCAGCGTCGTCGTAGCGGGAAACCCACTCGCCACGACGCTCGAGCAGATCGACCGCGGACAGCTCGGCGGGGCGCAGGCCGCCGAGGTTGGCGGACACCGCCGCGACCTCGATAGGCACGAGGAACGCCTTGCTGGGCATGCAGGCGTAGTAGGAGCACTCGCCACCCAGGAGCTCGCCCTCAACGAGGACCGCGGTCAGGTCGGTGTTCTCGATAACGTACTGAGCGACGTTCTCCCCCGCGGGCCCGTCACCGATCACGACGACGTCGTTAGATGCTGGTCTGCTCAGGTACCGACTCGTTGCTCATGCCAACGATGCTGCCGCATCTCGGCCGGCCGACCGATCTGCGCGGCATGTTGAACCTCAGGCCACTCGCAGAGGAGTGATGGCATCGATCTGCATCGAAAGACGGTCCTCCCGCCACATCAAGGTCATACTGGTCTGCAGGTTCAGCCAGAACTGCGCTGATACCCGAAGTACTTGCCGAGCCGCAGCGCCGTATCGCAGTCACCGCACGCTTACCGTGCACGATCTCGATTGATACGCCTCGGCGGCACACCGATAGCAACAGCCAGCTTGTTCTGGGTGATACCGAATCCCCTCGATGAAGTCCTCCATGAGGACCTCCCCGGATGAACAGGGGCGAGTTTGCTGTTCGTTTCAGTGGTAGTCAACGATCTCAACCTCCTCCGCTCCAGCGCCAGTCCATACGAAGCAGATCCGCCACTGGTCATTCACTCTGATGCTGTGCTGGCCAGCCCGATCACCTTTGAGCACCTCGAGTCGGTTCCCCGACGGCACTTTCAGCTCATCGACAGACTGCACAGATGCGATCTGACGTAACTTACGCAAGGCAACTCGTTGTATGCGAGGGTCAATCGATGCAACTCGTTCTCGGTGCCACAACCGCTCAGTATCCTTACTACCGAACGACCTGATCACACCCGCAGTGTATAACGTATGGCGTCATACAGGGCCAGGCTCGACTCCCTGGCAGGCTGGCGCGGCGCGGCGCCAGCAACTCGTTCAAGCGGTCAGGAGGTCGTAGGCGGTCACAGCGCAGACGCCCAGGAGGAGGACGCCGAAGGCGGTCGTCAGGGTCGATGCCGAGGCCCGTTTCGTCAGCGGCCCATCGAGGAGCCCTCCCACCATCGATGCCGCCGCAGCTGCACCCCACCCACCTCACTTCGACAGAAACTCAGAAACGACGCGGCTCCGGGGTCGTCTTGTGACGTTAGTGGTCGGTGAGTGAGAGTTCGGTCGTGACGCCCTCCCAGCGAGCGGTGCCATCATTGAGGGGCGTGAACGCAACGACCGAGCACGCACCGGTGGGCGCCTGGGGACCGGACTTCCTGGGCCCGGGCTTCGAGGCCCGCACCCTGGAGCTGCTGCCCGACGACGAGGGACGACGACGCCGTCGCCACCCTGGTGCGCCACCTGCCGGCCCTCGACCCGGCTCCCTGCCGGGCACCCCCTCCTCCCACCTTCATCTACCTCTACCTGCACGGCTGGAACGACTACTTCTTCCAGACCCATCTAGCCCGCGAGATCTCCCGCCTGGGCGGGGCCTTCTACGCCCTGGACCTGCGCCGCTACGGCCGCTCCTGGCGCGAGGGCCAGATGCTGGGCTGGTGCACTTCGCTGGCCGAGTACGACGAGGACCTGGGGCTGGCCCTGTCCGCCATCCGCGCCGACCAGGGCTGGGAGACCGAGCTCGTCCTGTCGGGTCACTCCACGGGCGGCCTCGTCCGCCTCCCTGTGGGCCGACCGCCACCCGGGGCCCTGCGTGCTTTGGTCCTGAACTCCGCCTGGCTCTCGCTCCAGGGCTCCGAGCTCGTGCGCACCGTCGGCGACTCGGTCCCGCGCACCCTGGCGCTGCGCGACCCGCGCATGTCGATCCTCGACGGCTGGGTCGACCCGGCGCGAGTCTTCTCCATCACCGACGGCTGGCTCCCCGAGCGTGACGGCGAGCTGCCCGATCCCGCCTGGGCCGACGACCCCTACGTCACCGGTTGGGACATCAACCCCGCCTGGTCGATCAAGCCCTCCGCGCCCGTGCGCGTCGGCTGGCTCAGGCCGTCATGGAGGGCCACAACCGTGTCGCCCAGGGCCTGGACATCCGCTGCCCGGTGCTGTCCATGGGCGCGGCCTCCACCCGGCTCGGAGTGACGTGGACGCCGGAGTCGCGTAGCGCGGACACGATCATCGACGCCGACGCCACCGCCAGGCGCGCCGTCATGCTCGGCAAGCTGGTAACCATCGCCCGCTTCCCCGGCGGGGTCCACGACCTCACCCTGTCCGAACCTCCCGTGCGCGAGCAGGTCTTCTCCGCCCTGCGCCGCTGGATGTCCGCCTACGTGCTGCGCTGAGCCCTGCCCGGCAGGCGGCTCAGGCCAGCCCGTTGCGGAAGGCCCACACGACGGCCTGGACCCGGTCGCGGGCGCCGATCTTGGGCAGGATCCGCGTCAGATGCGACTTGACCGTGCTGGTCTCGACGACGAGCTCGGCGGCGATCTCCGCGTTCGACATGCCGCCGGCCAGGAGCTGGACGACCTCGCGTTCCCGCTCGGTGAGCACGCCGAGCGCCTCCTGGTTCTCGCTGCGCCCCTGGCGGCGGGCGAACTCGGCGATCACCCGGCGGGTGACGCTCTGGTCCACCAACCCGTAGCCCAGGGCCAGGCGGCGCACGGCGTCGACCAGCTCCTCGGGTTCGCAGTCCTTGAGGATGAAGCCGTCCGCCCCGGCCTCCAGGGCACCGAAGACGTCGGCGTCCATGTCGAAGGTGGTGACGACCAGGACCGCCGGGGCGCTGTCCTGGCGTTCGGCGACGATCTGCCGCGTGGCCGTCAGGCCGTCCCCCTCGGACATCCGCAGGTCCATGCACACGACGTCGGGCCGGGTCGCACGCACCACGCGCACCGCCTCCCTGCCGCCGGAGGCCTCACCCACCACCGTGATGTCCTCGTTCTCCTCCAGCAGGATGCGGAAGCCGGCGCGGATCACCGCCTGGTCATCCACCAGAACCACCCTGATCACGCGTCCTCCTCCCTGAGTCCCCTGAACCAACGGCAGGACCAACCGTACCCGCCAGCCGCCGCCCTCCACCGGGCCCGCATGGAGAGAGCCTCCGACGGCGTCGGCCCGTCTCCCGCATGACCGTCAGGCCGGTGCCGCCGCCACCGGGGTCGGTCGAGGGCCCGGCGTGCCGGGCCGTTGAGAACGCTCAACTCGAGGAGTCCTCGGTCCTCCTCAGCTCCACCGTGATCAGGGGCTCCCCGGAGCGTGCTGCAGGGCGTTGCTGATCGCCTGCTGCGTCACCCGGAAGACGGCGGTCTCGGCCCGCTGCGACAGGACCGGCATGCCAGTGGAGGCGCCGGTGGATGCACCGCCGGAGGCACTGCTGGTGGCCGTTTCGGCTGGCTCGTCGCCCAGAAGGCCACCGTCAAGCAGCTCGATGTCGACGCCGAGCGCCCGGGTGGAGGCGACCAGCTCGGGAGGTCTCGCAGCCCGGGTGAGGGTTCACCGGCCTCCTCGTCACTGCGCAGCAGCCCCACCACGGAGCGGAGCCCGGAGAGGGTCTCCTTGGCCTGCCGGCGCAGCTGCTGAGCCGCGTCCCTGGCCGTCTGCGGGTCGCGGTCGATCAGTCGCTCGAGCGCGGCCGCCTGAACGACGATCCCGGCCAGGTGGTGGGCAGCGACGTCGTGCAGACTCACCAGCCAGCGGCGGCGCTCCTGGATGAGGGCCACTCCAGCTGCCGTCCGTGCTCGCGCCTGAGGAGCTCCTGGCGAGAGTGCTCGTACCTGCGGCTGCTGGCCAGCGCCGCCCCACCCAGCATCGGCAGCAGGAAGGCTCGCCAGTGTCACCAGTGCCTCGTCATGGCCAGCTGCCACTTCTCAGGCGGATCTAACCAGATGTCGACCGCCGAGTAGGTCAGTGACAGTGCGGTCAGGAGAGGCGCCGTCCGGCGCAGAGGGAACCGCATCCCCATGCCGAAGGACACCACGAGCTGGCCGTATCCGCTGGCGACGTAACCTGCAGGAAGCAGCAGCAATGTCACCACCTCCACCGACCACACCAGCGCCTGGCAGACCAGGGGCGACTGCGCCACAGCACGAGCGCCAATCCCTCGGCCGCAAGCGGAACAGCCGTTGCGGCGAACCACAGCCACGAGCCAGCCGGCATCGAGGTGCTCGCGAGAAAGCACACCGTTGGCTGAACCACCGCGAAGGCGAGCCAGCAGCACGTCGTTGCGCCGGATCGAGACCGGGCTGGTGGGATCGGACAGGCTCATGGTTGCATTGTCATCGACGGACACCGGCCTCGACGTCCCCCGGTCACATCCCGAGCCTGGGTACCAGGGCGTTGCCGGCCCAGGCCCACCAGGCCAGCGCCACCAGCGCCGCCAGGAGAACAACCGACATGGTGACTCGCCGCCACCCCGCCCGACGCCTCAGGGCGATGACCAGGTCAACCGCCGCCGGGATGACGGCCACCACCCCCAGGGCCTGCAGCACCTGGGCACATCGTGCCACCGGGATCAGCCAGGTGAAGGAACCATCGGCGATAGTCGATGAATTGGCCACAAGAACAACGAGCAGCACGGTCCAGGTGAGCTGGGCGGACAGAGCCAGGGCCCCGCCGCCCCGAGCCACACGGGTCAACCACGGCACCGGAGCACCGACCTCCTGGCCCCCTCTGAGGGCCCGACGGCGTCGCAGCGCCCCAACCGGCCAGGCCACCGTCACCACCAGCAGCAGAACCAGGCAGACACCAAAGACAGGAACGAGCGCCTGCTGAACCGGCGTCATGGGAAGCAGAGTGAAAGCCGGTCCCTCGCTCAGGCTGACCACCTTGCCGTCCTCGACCTGCGCGGCAATGGCGCCGGCACCGTCAACCTGCCGCCAGAACCACGGCTCAACCTCAACATACTGGGTCTCATCGAGTATGAGCTTCCCTCCACCCGTGTGCTCGATCGTGGTCGCTGCCAAAGCGGGCATCCAGGCGGACAGGAAGGTGGTCCAGGGGGACCTGCTGGGTACGTAGGTGCTGGCGACCTGACGGGCGCGCTCGGCGGAGTCCTTGCTTCCGGAGGCCTTGACGGCATCTGCGGGGAAGTAGCGGTCGGCGAAGCCCTGAGCCAGGTCCTCCCGCAAAGTCCTCGACGATTCGTTGCCGTCACCGTTGTAGGAGATGAAGATGCCGGTCTTCTCCTCGGGGTAGAGCTCGAACTTGGAGTGCCAGCCCCTGGTTGTCTCCGCCGTGCTCAACGATGCGCCGGCCGTGACGGGCTGAGCTCGAAGTAGCCCAGCCCCATCTCCCCGGCCTTGGCACGGTTACCGAGCCGTTCCTCCCCCAGCCCAGGAGACCACATCTGCTCCCAGGTCTCCTCACGCAACAGCTTGGGCGAGCGACTCAGCTGAGCATTCATGAAGGCCGCGAAGTCCGGGGCCGAGACGGTCAGCGAGCCGGCCGGGAAGTCGCCCATGAGCTCGAAGGGGACCTCCTCACCCGTGGACGTGTAGCCGGGGCCCAGCAAGCCGGCCATATCCTTGGGCAGGGGCTGCTCGTAGGTGGAGGTGGTCATCCCCGCCGGCTCCAGGACGTGCTCACGCACATAGGTCTCAAAAGGCTGACCACTCACCCGCTGCACGATGTAACCGGCCAGCGCCATGCCGTAGTTGGAGTAGCCCGGGGTGGTGCCCGGCACGAAGACCTGAGCCGGCGGATCGTTCTTGACGTAGGCCTCCAGGTCCGTCGTCGGGGTGAGGCTGACGTGTTCCTCGAAGCCCGCTGAGTGGGTCAGCAGGTGGCGCAGGGTCAGGGGCTCATCGAAGCGCCGCTCGATCTCGAAGTCCAGGTAGGCGCTGATATCGGCGTCGAGGTCCACCTTGCCCTGCTCCACCAGCTGCATCGCCGCGATGGAGGTCGGGATCTTGGAGATCGAGGCCACCCGGAACAGGACTTCTGCGGGTCCACCGCCACCGGCTTCCCGCCCGAGGCACCGGTGTCGGCCCAGCCGTAGCCACGAGTCGTCACCACCTGCCCGTCCTTGACCACCGACACCACAGCACCCGGGATATCCCCATTCTTCAGAGCATCGGGCAGCTTCCCATCCAACCAGGCGTTGACATCCTCGGCCGTGAGCTGATGCTCGCCGGACGGAGGCTCACGCGGCGGCAGACCGGCCGACGACGACGTCGAGCCACAAGCGGTCAGCAGGGACAGCGAGGCCAACAAAGCCACCACGACTAGGGCCATGGCCCTGCGCGTCACGTTGCGCGTCATGTGGAGCGTCGCGTTCATCATCATCTCCCCGGCCCGCGTGGTCGGAAAGCCGCGAGCCGCCTCCAGCCTCGCGGCCCCAGGCGACTCTCCTCTACGGGCGCAGGATGTCAGGTGGTTTACGACCTTCGACGTAAGGGGCTTGGCCATACGGACGAGATGACAGGACAGTCAGGTTCTGGGCCAGGGGGAGCTCAGAGGCCGCGGTCGAGCCAGATTGTCGCGCAGGTCCCCAGCGGGCGCCGTGCACCCTACGCGCCACACGCGCCAGCCGTCGGCGTCGGTGACGTCCTGGGCGGCGTTGGCGGCCGACGTCGGGTCGGTGAAGGAGCGCCCGTCGGACAGGGTGATGACGCCCTCCACCGAGAGGATGGCCTCGTGGTAGATGCCTCGGCGCAGCCGCTGCCAGATGAGCTGGGTCGGTTTGCCCAGGGAGGCCGCCACGGCCGCCAGCTCGGCGGTCTCCTGGACCAGGAGGGACTTCGAGGGGTCCCCGCCCAGTGCCTCGGCCACCGGGTCGAGCGCGTCGGCCGACCCGCGCAGCGGCTCCCAGGACACGAGCGGCACCGCGCCGGTGGGCGCCTCCGGTCGGGCCTCGTTGGGGGCCACGGTGGACCATGCCTGCGCGGCCCGCACCGAGTGCCCGCTGCCCGCCGTCCTGGGCGACGCGCGAAGCGCCGGCCTGCGAGCCGGGCGCGGCGGAGGAGGCATCCTGCTGAGCGTGCGCCGCCCGCGAGCGCCGTCCCATGCGGGTGCGCGAATCGACGTCGCTCAGGGCATGACCGGTCTGCGAGGCTCCTGCGGCGTCGAGCCTCATCGGCGGCGGCACCGAGCGGGCGGCGGAAGGTGCCGAGCCGGCCGACGCCGCTGAGCCGCTCACCCCGGACAAGCTGCTCCCGCCGAGGATGTCGCGCCTCCGGCCAGGGCGGCGACGGCCCGCTCCTCGGCGCTGGAGTCATCGGTGGAGCCGGGGCGATCTTTGTGGCCGGCCTCGGTGGCGAGGGCTCGTCGCCCAGGTTGACGACGGCGGGGAACGGTCACGGTGTCCCGCTGAGGATGTCAGCCAGTTCCTGATCGATGTCCCGATGCTGCCCGCCCTGTTGGCGGCGTCGTGGTGACCGGTGTCGTAGTCATCGGTGTGGTGGTCGAGTCGCCGGGGACGTCCACGGGTTCGGACACGGGTTCCAACGCGGCGGCCGCCTGGGAGGCACCGGCAGGAGCCCCTCTGAGCCCGGCTCGAGTCGGCTCTCCGTGACCTCAGGGTCAGCCTCAGCACCATGGGCAGCATCGGCCGATGTGTCACCGGCGGCGGCAGCGTCCTGGGCCGGGCCCTGCGCGGGGACGTGGGCGTCGTCGGCGCCTTCATCCAGTTCGGGCGTGGTCTCTCCCGGCAGGACGGACACTCGTCCGCCTCATCGGGGCCCTCAGGGCCGGGCTCGGCCCCGCCCTGGGCGGACAGGGGCGTGCACCTGGGGCTGCTCGGAGGTCACGGCCACCGGCTCGAACAGCTCGGAGAGCGCATCGGCGGCACCCGTCGCGGCGAAGGCCCCCGCCGGAATGGCGGCGCTGCTGTCGTCGGCGCCCTCGGTCTCTGGCGCACGCACGGGCTCGGCAGGGCATGACCATCTCGATGGGGCCGGTGACCGGGCTCATGTGCTCGGCCTGCTCAGTGGCGTCAACGGCGCTGAGCCATTCGAACCGGCGGGAGGCGGAGCCGGGCCAGGCGGCGGCCGGGGCGCACGGGCCACGAGCAGCGAGCCCACCGGCGGCCACGTCCATCCCGGAGATCTTCTCCACCACGACGACGATGCGGGACTCGTCCACGATGCGCACGTCCACCTCGTGGATCTCCAGCCCGGAGGAGGCCAGCACTCCGAGCCCCCGACGACGTCGGGCTCCAGGGAGGCGCTCAGGATCGTCAACCGCGGCCCGGCCTCGACCTGGGCGGGCATCGCCTCGCGGAACTCGTTCCAGTCCTGGCTGAAGGCCCCCAGTCCGCCGGCGTACCTGCTGGCGATCTCGCGGCGGCCCGCAGCGGCGGCCTGGGTCAGTCGCGACATGGCGGCCAGCAGCCCCGCGGAGTCGACGCTCTCCAGGACCTCGACGACGACGACCTGCCCAGTGGCGTCCAGGGCGGTCAGGCTCGCTCCGGCGTCGATCTCCTCCCATGACAGGGGGAAGAGCGGGCGGCGCAGGACGTCGACGATCTGGCGCCGGACGGCGACCAGACTATGAGACAGGGTGATGGCGTCAGCGGAGCGACCCAGGCGCACGGGCAGGAGGTGGTTGCCGTCGAGCTCGTACATGGCCATGGATGGGGGCCGCCTTTCCTCATCGTCCTGCTCCGCGATGGCCCCCAGCACGGGTGGACACGCGCCTGACCGGCTCACAGTCGAGTCGCTCACGAACACGGTGCCCAGCCATCCTGTCACGACCGCCAGCACACGGCAGACTATCTCATGACGGCAACGAAGAGTGGGCCGCCACCCCATCACATCAGCTCACACAGTGAGAAGACCGCGGGAAACACGGACGGATCAGGGTTGTCTCCCAGGGTTATCCCCGATTCTTGGAGAGACCGGTCTCATGGTCGCATCCACCTCGAGGTGGATGAGGTTACCCGCGAAGTGGATAAGAATGTCCGCTGGTCGGCTCCCGACGGGAGCCCTCCACCGCTCAACGCATCATCCTCCCATCACCTACCGCCTGAGGAGCGTTCATGCCGTCGGTCTCGTCCACCACGACTCCCCGGACGCACCCGAGATCGCGCCCTCCCAGGCGTCCTCATCCGCCCCATCGCCGTCGACCCTCACCGGCGGCCCCCGCATCACGGCCCTCGCATCTGAGCGCCTACGCGCGTCGAGGCCTGGCGGGCCACGTGCGCCTGGCTGGCCCCGGCGCCGGCGGCGACCGCCTGCGCCGCACTGACCCTCGTCATCGGCATCGTCCTCCTGCCCCTGGGGGCCCCGGGGGCAGCTCGCCCTGTCCGCCTACATCCACCAGCCCCAGCGCGCTGGACCCTGTTGACGGCCTGGGCGGTCCCCGGTCACCTGCTGCCGGTGACCGGAAGCCTCATGCTGCTGTCCGTCGGCGTGCTGCTGGAGCGTCTCCTGGGCACACGACGGTGGCTGGTCACCGCCGTCTCCTCCGCCGGGGGATCATCCTGGCTCAGGCGCTCTACCCCCTCATCGGGCCGCGTGTGGGACGCCTGGTCCCCCTACCTCATCCACGCCCCGATCCAGGGCATCAACCTGCCCACTGCCGGCCTGGTGGCAGCCTCCACCAGCGTCATGCGCCCGTCGTGGCGGCGGCGCACGCGCCTGGCGACATTCGCCGTACTCATCGTCTCGGCCGCCGTGACCGGAACCGTGGGCGCCCTGGCCCGTCTGGGAGCCGGTGTCATCGGCCTCTTCATGGGCATCGTCCTGGAACGCGGGCAGCAGACGGCCCCTCCCAGGAGCTGCCCCGGGCGCGTGGAGCGCGAGCTCGTGGCCTTCCTGGTGGCCTGCTGGGCCGTGAGCTGCGCCCTGGCGGTGGTGAGCAACGGCGCCGGTCCCCTGGCCGACGCCCGCTACGGCCTGACCCCCGCCATCCTGCCCAAGGACGCCGTCATCTACCCCATCGAGCAGCTCCTGATGTGCATGCCGGCACTCCTGCAGCTGGTCCTGGCCGACGGTCTACGCCGGGGGCGCCGCTCAGCGGCCCAGGGCACCATCGCCCTGCAGATATTCCTGGGGGGCGTGCGCGGCCCTGTACGCCCTGGTGGAGAAGATCGGCGAGCAGCTGCCCGAGTCCGCGCTCCACGACGGCCCGGATCCTGCACAGCTGGCTGCGCTCGGGGCACCTGCTGGTGCCGCTACTGCTCAACATCGTGGTCATCAGCCTCGTCGTGTGGACACGAAAGCGCTTCACCCTGGGGTCGCGTCCCGGCGTCATGCGCCACGCCATCATCGCCTGGATCCTGACCCTCCTCGGTGGGGCGGCCGTGACCGTCGTCGGAGGCCTGCTCATATCTCGGGACTTCTCCCCCTACGCGACCTGGCCCACCCCTGCTGGAGACCTACGTGTCCTACCTGCTGCCCGTGAGCACCGGCGGCATCGTGGGCCTGACCGTCGAGCCCCTGACCCCCTGTCCTACCTGCTCACCGCTTGGGTGCCGGTCCTGGTGTGGCTCCTGACGATCCTGTGGGTGTGGCTGGCCCAGTCCGCTCCCGCCCGCACCCGGGTCTCCGACCGGGAGGGCTCGTCGACCTGGTGCGCAGTCGCGGCGCCGGGACCCTGGGGTGGATGCTCACCTGGGCGGGCAACGAGGCCTGGGTCAACGAGGTCGGGCACGGCCGGCTTCTCCTACCGGCCCAGCCGCGACGTCGCCCTGACGGTCGGCGACCCCGCCGCGGACGACGCCGACGTGGCCCAGGCGGTGCGCGACTTCGCCGACTTCGCCACCGACGCCGGACTCATCCCGGCCCTGTACTCGGTGCACGCCCCGGCGATGGAGGCCGCCCGCGCCATGGGCTGGACGATCCTGCAGGTGGCCGAGGAGGCCGTCCTGGACCTGCCGGACCTGGCCTTCCGCGGCAAGGCCTACCAGGGACGTGCGCACCGCCCTCAACCACGCCAAGCAGGGAGGGCGTCGAGGCGGTGTGGACCACCTTCCGCGACTGCCCGGCCGGCCGGCGGGACCAGATCCGGGCCATCTCCCAGGCCTGGGCCAGTGACAAGCCGCTGCCGGAGATGGGTTTCACCCTGGGCGGCCTGGCCGAGCTCGACGACGATGAGACGCGCCTGCTGCTGGCCGTCGACGCCGACGGCACCGTCCAGGGCGTCACCTCCTGGCTGCCGGTCTACCGCGACGGGCGCGTCATCGGCCTGACCCTGGACTTCATGCGACGCCGCGAGGGGCGGTTTCCGCCCCGTCATGGAGTACCTCATCGGGCGCGCCGCCCAGGACGCCCAGGCCGAGGGCTTGGAGATCCTCTCCCTGTCCGGGGCACCGCTGACCCGCTCCGCACCGGTCGACGACGGCGCCTCCTCACCCTTCGACCGACTCCTGAACCTACTGGCCTCCGTGCTGGAGCCGGCCTACGGCTTCGGCTCCCTGCACGCCTACAAGCGCAAGTTCAAGCCGCGTGCGGTGCCCATGTACCTGGCGGTTCCCGACCTGGTGGACCTGCCCACGGTGGGGATCGCCATCGCCCGGGCCTACCTGCCCGGCCTCAAGCCCTCCCAGACGGCGCGCTTCGCGCAGGTACTGATGAACCGTGACTGAGATCAGCGGTGCTGGTACGGCCACCGCCGACACCGCCGCTGCCGGCAGTACTGCCGACGCGCAGGCCTCGGGCGGCGTCGTGGGCGCTCTCAAGACCGTCCACATCCTCCAGCCCTGGCTGGGGACGGCCTGCGTGGTCGTTGCCCCGGCGGTCATCACCTGGCTGTGGTGGCGGCGCACCCGCCACCTGCCCTGGCCCCGCCAACTCATCGTGCCCGCTACCGGGCGCAGCGAGCGCCGTCACCTTCTGGCTGGTCGTGGACGTCATCTGGCATCCAGTCGCCGACGGCGTCGGCTGGTTCGTGTGGACCTGGGTGGGCGTCATCGGCCTCGTCATCGCCCAGCTGGTCACCGGCAACCACACCCGGGGACGTCGCCGGGCGGTGCGGTCACGCAACCACCGCCTGGTGCGCGCCACCGAGTCCGCCTCCAGCCTCGTCACCGTGGTGGCCTCCTCCCTGCTGGCAATCAACACCTTCTTCGCCTCCTACCCCCACCCTGGCGTCCGTGCTGGGCTACGGGGTGGCGACCACGCCACTCAACCGCCTGCAGGCGCCGTCGCCCAGTCGCCCGGCGCCCAGCGCGCCGGCACGGGACGCTGGAGAAGACCTGGAGGCCGCCGTCGGACATGCCCGCGCGCGGTGAGGCCGTCACTGCCGACATCCCGGCCGGCGACCAGTCCGGAACGAAGGGCTTCACGCCGCGAGGGAGCCTTCATCTATCTGCCGCCGGCCTACCTGAGTTCGCAGCGCCCGGCCCTGCCCGGTCCTCGTCCTGCTCACCGGGCAGCCGGGAAGCCCGTCGGACTGGTTCGAGCTCGGGGACCTGAAGGACACGATGGACGCCTACGCGGCAGACCACCACGGCCTGGCCCCGGTGGTCGTCGTCGCCGATCTCCTGGGCAGCCCGTACGCCAATCCCCTGTGTTCCGACACCGAGGCGGGCGGCAAGGTGGCCACCTACCTGGAGAAGGACGTCCCGGCCTGGATCAGGGGCGAACCTGCAGGTCGACGACGACCCCGCCCACTGGGCGGTGGCCGGCCTGTCCAACAGGGGCACCTGCGCGTTGCAGGTCGTCACCCGCTCGCCGGGCGTCTACCGCACCTTCCTGGCCATCAGCGCTGAGGGCACCCCACGCTGGGCGGTGAGGAGCGCACCATCTCCCAGGGGCTTCGGAGGGAGACCGTGCCGCCTACGAGGCCAACGACCCGGTCTCCCTCGATGTCCGCCGCGCCGCCCGGCCGCTACGACGGCATCGCCGGGATCTTGTCGGTGGGTCGCCAGGACACGAGCTACCGCGGGGCCGTACCGGTCCTGGCCGAGGCCGCCACGAGCCGGGATGATCGGTGAGCACCCGCCAGTACGACGGCGCCCACACCTGGGCCGTGTGGGGGACCGGCGCTGGCCGACCAGGTCGACTGGCTGGGCGGGCGCCTGGGTATCGCCTCGCCGTCGCCGGTCTCCTGAGCGCAGCCCGGCCCCCACGGCGCTGTTGGTCTGCGGACCTCGTTACTCGCTAGCT
>BNJV01001286.1_pt1 | contig 34020 bp, 40 predicted proteins | sample 8540591 | NCBI WGS metagenome assembly BNJV01 (sample SAMD00202457, study PRJDB9452) | human saliva metagenome | host: Homo sapiens | reverse complement strand
GTATGTGTCTTGTTTTGGGAGAAATTAAAATCACCAAGAGAACATAAAAGAAAGACCGAAAAAGTGTAGCGTTTTCACTCATTTCAGTCTTGACTTTACTGTTATCTTGATGATACAATAATTCTAAACTGATTAAGCAAAGGTGCGCTTTGTTTAATCGGTAAGGCGGCAGGTGCGCGAACACCTTCCGTCTTTTTCTCGTGTTTTATCTATAAGATTATTATACCACAATTAGAGCATATTGCAAGTGTTTTTGCTAAATAAAGTTTCTTAAAAGCCTATAATATCAAGGGTTCTTTTAATTTTCTATTATCATAATTTCCTAATCATAGGAGTCAAACCATCACGTGCAACTCTTGCTCCAGGGATCAAATGCTCACTTTTATTTTCTCCCCTAACTAGATCAAAATGATCTAGTTTTTTTATTTTTTTGTATTCTTTTCTCCAACTACCAAAAAATATATCCCGTAAATCTCCTGAATAATACAACAAAATTATTTGAGCCATAGCAACAGCACCTTCTTCTGACCAATACATACCACGTTTTTTCATTCGATATGTCATTTTTCTGTGTTGTGACTCCATCACACCAATGGTTAAATCCCCTAGACCTCTATCCTTTGGTGATGCCGTATAGCTAAAGTCATTGATGATACGTTTCTTGAAGGCCTGAAATGACTCTATCTTAGCATCTGTCTCTAATAGCGACTCTGCTGTATCTAAGATTACCTTTAGGCCTGTCCTGTCTCTTTTCTTAATTTTCTTGACTGCAGCATCAGCTAAATCGCAAGAAATAGGAGTAAGATTTTTCTTGATACACTCACTAACATGGTAGGGGTCCCAAAAGTGAATATGCTCACCCTTGGAACAAAATTTAACAAATTCACGGAATGATGACGGGGTGTAGCCTTTTCCCCCATCTGAGTTTGTGATGATAGTTGTTCCTGGTGCTAGCTCAAAATTAGTTGTTATATAATCAAGCAGTGTATCTTTAGCTTTTTTCACTTTTGAGTTAATAACTTCAAATTTATTTTGCAGTTTCTTTCTACAACTACTATCAGAACCCGTGTGTACGACAAAATGGCTTAATTCTACGGAGGACCGTTCCGACTTTCTCACCCAAACACCATCACCTTCAATATAAATTATGTCGGTCTTGATTTTTTCCTTTCGTTCGATACTTTCTGATAAAGCCCAAGAATCGTACTCTTCTTTTTGCTTGATGACATTACCTGCTTCAGACACGGCCCTATGAACGACATTCTTTGAAATACCAATATCTTGTAATAAATCAAATACCTCAACGACTTTACGGTAAGGCATAAAAGAGGCCAAAACAGTCACCAAGTATAGAAACTCTTGCGAAAAGCGCTGCCGTGGAATAAGTCCTAACTGTTCGTCTAAAGGAACCCTAATGACATTTCCCTTCTTCCAACGACTTCTTGAAAAGGTCATAGTTCCAAATGAAAAGGTTACTGTTCGTTCTTTTTCGTTAACTCTTTTGAAGCCTTGAGCCCTCATGCTAGTTGCTATTGTCTTCTCATAAGAAGCTACCATCTTAAGGAATAATTGCTGATTATTTTCCCTCAATTTTTGATGAAACTCTAATTCACTAAATGATGCTGTCATTCTTCCTCCAATATATTAAAAAAGACCTACTTATAATAGGTCATTATGTTTATATTTATAATTATATTTGTATTTATGTTTATAAGTTTTTGAAATAGTCATTTAGAAATGATGAAGCAGAGCGATAACCGTTCTCTTTTGCTAAACGATTTATCTTCTCACGTACAGAGGGCTGTAACGTGAATTGGAACTGCTTTGTTCTTTTCAAAAATCTTCTACTACCTTCACTACTTCTTGTTTTGTTTCTTTTTCTTCAGTAGCCTTCAACATTTCACTAATATTTTTTTATTGTTTTTTTATCAAATGCCATTAGATATCCCTTTTCTTAGATATAATTATAATTATAATTATAATTATATCTATGTTTATATTTATAGTTTAGCAGCAATTTCTTCAAAAGTCACGTCAAGATCATCAAAGAATTTTTTATTATGTTGATAAATCACCTTATCTTCTTTCATCTCAGGAAGGGAAATCTTATCCATCGTTGAACGGTTAAAAAGTTCTTTTTGTGGAATAAATCCAATAACATCATCTTCTTCAGCAAGTGCTTCTATCAACTCTTTAGAAGATTTTGTGTTATGTTTAATCATGTTGCCGACAAAGAATAGTTTGGCTGTCACAAAACTTTCTCTTGTTTTATAATCAAAAGTCTCAGCTTTCAACTCTTCCAGACGCTCCTTGAGATTAAACTTAGCATGATAACCGTGTTCAGAAGGAATAACAGGACTTATAACCGCATGACTAACAATTACCGCATTTCTAGTTGCTGTCGAAAAGTCAGGATGACAATCAATTATAATATAATCGTATTGTCCTAAATTCTTACTTTCATAGTTATCCTCTAACCACATGTAAAGTAGCATATCTTTATAAGACTTTGTTTCAAGGTCTTTTTCAATATTGTCTAGGCGGATATAACCAGGGATAAGGTCAATATTATCTTTAACATGATGGATAGTTACCTCACCTTTTTGTCTGAAGATATTTGCTATCGTTCCTTCAGCTTCAAAAATATTGTAGGTTTGTGTTAGGTTGCATTGATGATCAATGTCTAAAAAAAGAACAGACTTCCCCTTTTTAGCTAGGTCTTCCCCCAGGTTATATGCTAGAGTGGTTTTTCCCACCCCTCCTTTAATAGCAGCAAAAGTAACGATTTTCATTTTGATGCTTCCTTTCCTTGTTTAACTATATTACTATTATATCATTATAATTATATTTGTCAATATAAACATCAATATAATTATAATGATATTTATATTGATGTTGATTTTTGACAATAAAAAACAGTGTAGTCGCTACACTGTTCTCAAATCAATATTGCTATCTACCTTACAGGATAATTAATACCATCTTCAGGATCTTTGTACAACCTCATATATACTGGTTTTCCACTCAAATCAACTTCTCTTTCAGCAGCAGCAAAAAAATTCTGGATCCCAATTCATAGGGGCTATACCCTGAAACTAATGTCAAAAGATAAGCGCTTTTTCCCATGAATTGTTTTTGTCTCAACCGTAAAAAGACTAAAAACTTTGTTTAGTCGAAACAAAGACAGGGTTTAGGGTTAGTTTTCTTTAATTTGTCTCCCTCAACATACTCTTCCAGGAATTCATCTAATTCCTTAAGTTCCCAATCATGTGATTGGGCAACAATTTGATTTATCCTTGCTATATCAGAAGTGAGGACAAGCAAACTATCAACTCGTTGTGTATTTCTCATATTAACTTCCTCCTAATCAAGTTATAATGACATTATAACACAATTTCAACATCAATATAATTATAAATATATTGATTGTCAGTTGTTCTAATAAATTTTTACGCTTTCCGTATCTTTGTATTGTTTATGTTCCAAGCTCCCCCTCCTTCGTTTTCAGCTTACCACGCAAGCGTGGTTATTGCTGACGAAAGGAGGTGATAGCATGGAACAAGTAATTCTGATCCTTGTCCTCATGTACTTACTGAAGCATGAAGATAGTAAATAACGGAAAGCATAACCCCCAAGCTCGTGAGCTTGGGGGTTCCTAAAGGGACAGCAAGACGATTAAGTTTTCCCTGCTGTTAATAGAAAAATGACGTAATCTAATTCATCATAAAAAAAACGCAGGAGTTATCCTGCGTTCTACTACGTTACGTTAAAATTTCATAACGCTTCCATGAACCTATAAGGTGACATGGAACAAGTAATTCTGATACTGTTATTATACTAAAACCTCACTAAGTTGTCAATAATTTATAATTATAATTATAAATATATTTATATTTGTAATTATTGTTTTGATAAACTCTTACGCTTTCCGTATCTTTGTACTGTTTATGTTCCAAGCTCCCCCTCTTTCGTTTTCAGCTTACCACGCAAGCGTGGTTATTACTGACGAAAGGAGGTGATAGCATGGAACAAGTAATTCTGATACTTGTCCTCATGTACTTACTGAAGCATGAAGATAGTAAATAACGGAAAGCATAACCCCCAAGCTTGTGAGCTTGGGGGTTCCTAAAGGGATAGCAAGACGATTATATCTCTTCTACTGTTGAAAAATAGAAACGCAGCTCTTAGAAAAATTATCTTACTATATTGTACTTCTCTCTATACCTTCTGAAGGTTCTTTCATTGATCCCTGTCATAGAGGCAACATCTTTGTCTGAATAACCCGATAAATATAGATCAAATGCGTGCTTAAGTCGTTCATCATCTTCTGTAAATAATGCTTTTCTACCTGTGTACTTTCCTTGAGCTTTTGCTAGAGCAATTCCCTGGGCTTGACGTTCCTTAATACGTTCTCTTTCTGCCTGTGCCTGGTATTTGTATATTTCCAAGATCAGGTTGTTAAGCAGCCTTCTTAAATTGTCATCCTCAATCCCTCTAAGAGTTGGAAGGTTTAAAACTTCCAGAGTTGCCCCCTTCTCTTGAATATAGTTCATTATAAACGTTAGATCCTTGTTATTACGGCCTAGTCTTTCCAACTCAGTCACAACAACAATATCACCTTCACGAATAAAATCTAGTAAGGCTTTAAGCTGCGGACGTTCTTTATTCGCTCCACTTGCAGCCTCTTTAAATATCTTTTCTGTATCTTTCAGTTGTTCAAGCTGTCGGTCTAAATTCTGATCGATTGTACTTACTCTAGCGTAACCAATTCTTGCCATTTTGTCCTCCTTGTTTTGCCTAACCCTATTGTCCGTCTATCAAAGCCTATCATAACAATAAAATAAAAAAGGGACAATAGGCTACAGCCTACTGTCCTTCTATTTTTTGTTGTGACCCCATATATCTAACCTCTACCTGATAATAGTCATAACCGTCTTTATAAAAGCGAGGAGTGATTTCTTTTTCTAAAGGTTCTATCCGAAATTCTGATAATATTGTCAACTTTCGTCTATTCCTTTCAAACATATCATCATAAGACAACGTCAACTCAATAAAGATACTATTATAGTCTTCATCTTTTTTCAAAAATAAAAATTTTGGGAAAGTCACAATTATATCAACTCGATCATCTATTAAGAGTTCATCACCTAAGGAAAGCGGCAAACTTGTGCCAATATATAAATGACTTTCCTCATCCCAACTAACGTCCTCTATTTTTGCTGAGTCTAGAGAAACTGCCGTTGCCTCCCCTCTACCCTTATTTTTGATAATCATATGAAATTCTGTGTTTTCATTGTATTGATAATAGTACGGATCCTCCCAAACTCCTTGATCAACTTCGTTTATTGAATAACTAGATGGAAACAGAATATGAAGTTCTCGCCTCCCAATAAAATCCATACATTTCGGTGAAACAGAATCAATTTTCAGAATAGGCTTATATTTGATCTCGTCATCACTCATTGATTGTCGTGTTTGATAATTCAAGGTCATAACAACACCTACTAAGGTTATTAGTGCTCCAAAAATTGACGCATAAAATGACAACAATTCTCCTAAAGATAGCCCTCCAAGAAAAACTTCTAAAAGTAAGGGGGTAATAAACGAAACCACAGTCAATAAAGTAATCAAAACAATCGTTTTTTTCAAATTTGTAATATTCATTATTGTTATTATACCCCATTCATTTTTCAATTCCTATTGAATGATATCTTTTAAAGCTGTTGTTTCTTCTCTTTGTTTTGGTTTTGCTGCTGTTTCTCTTGCTCAATTGTTTTGTATTTGGTTAAGTTAGACACTACCGTATCACGTTTTTCTTTAAGAGCAGTTCTTTCTAACTGTACTTCTTCCAGGACTTTCTTCATTTGATAAGGGTCTGTATTCTTATCAATATGATTTTTCTCAAGTATCTCTTCAGCAACCTCTACATTAGCTAACTGGCCTTGATAAGTTGATAAAGCTCCAATAATTTTGTTAGCTTCTGAAAGACGGTCATCTAAACGGTCCAACTCAAAATCTGTTTCCTCTAATTGTTCCAGGAGTTTGTTTTCCAGATCTTCGTATTGTTGTGAGTTAGTGACATTGTTGTCTGATAAAAAGTTCAATTCATCCACCAGGCGGTCCAACTTAGAAATGTATTTGTTTTTCTTAAGCAAAAGGTCACCACTTTTTTGTGAGAGTTGCTTCATAACAGTTCCACCTGTGATATAGCGGTTTTGACTTGAGTGGTCAGGATTGAGAAAGTAAAGAAATCTTTTTGTTTGACGTAAGCGGTGAAAGTTCCGTCTTCGTTCTGATCTAGCATCCGTGCAGGTATTTTGATTTGACCTTTTTGGTCAATACCAAAATCAACTGTTACAAAGATACCTTGTGAGGTCACTTCATCAACTTGCCACTTTTCGATATCTAACTTATACTCAAAGTCTTCCTCTTTTTGTTCTTGCTCTTCCTGGTACATTGTAGCAACATCTTCTTTGGAGTAGACAACTTCATTCTTTGCTAAAGCCTTCTCAATCTCCTCTAAAGAATATTTTCCTTTTTTGGAAAGTGTACGGTCACGGGTAAATTTTTGCTGTCCCTTGTCATCTAAGCGATACTTAACATACTTTCCTGAAAAATCAACAGTTACATTTAGTCTCTTTGCTTTTTCCTTGAAATCTTCCAGGGAAAGAGAGTGCCGCAATAAAAAGTCAAGACGTTCTTTTATTTCGACCTTATAGACGTTCTGTCTTCTCCAGGCTGAATATTTTGTATAGCTATTATTTAATTTTGGTTCAATAACTTTAGCACCTGCAATCTCTGCATGCTTATTTGAAATCTCATACAACATTTTAGCTGTGTTCTTCTTCCATTGAAATTTTTTCATAGTAACACTATTTGTTGTATTTAAAATAATATGGTTATGCAAGTGTCCTTTATCCATGTGTGTTGCAATAACAAACTGGTACTGTCCACCTGTCAATTCCATAATAGTTTTACGTCCTATCTCATGTACCTCTTCTGGGGTTAAATTGTCATCAGGTGAAAATGATTGAATAATGTGGTGTGCTAAAACTTTTTTAGGATCATGTAAATCAGATTGATAGGCGTTTAATCCAGAACGGCCATTAAATATATCTGCACTTTCTTTCATCAAAACAAAGTCATCAAATATATTTTCTGCATCAGACTCATCAGTAAGATTATGACCACTGACTAGACGTTTACACAAAGTTCCATCAATAAGCTCCATAGGAAATGACTCTTGTTCTGACGTGCTAGTTTCTGCTTTTAACGTCTTTGCATCTTGTGTGATATAGTTGATAGACCTCTTTAGGTTCTCAGTCTTTTTGATTTGGAGTACTTTCGTAATTGGCATTTTCTTTCAATAAATTCCCTTCTTTAAACTCGGTCATGATAACTTTGTTCATTTCTTTTATCTCTTGACGTAACATCTCAAAGGCTTCGGGTTCAACTGTTCCTGTTTCATGAATATATCTAACAATTTGGTTAACGTTACGTCCAATAGCATTAACTTCTTGACGTAACTGCATAAGTTCGGAATAGTCATAGTTATTGACTTTTCCGTTAAGTGCTAACTCTAATAGAAATTGTTGGCGACTTTTTCCTGATTGTTCTACACGTTTTTTTAATTCTTTAACCTCTTTAGGGTTTAGTCGTAGTTTGCATTCTATGTATCTTTCACGCTTTACCATTTGTTACATCCTTTCATGTTTGCCTATCTTTTAGTTATTATCCTGTGTCTTAAACCTAAATAAAACCATTTTTCATTATTTACTTATTGTAAAAAGGAACCAGGTTTTTTCTACTTTTGTTATGCCAAATCTATGGATATTTAGTGATGGACAAACCCCATGATATAGGGGTATACTTTCTATCTGGCAAGATTAGCACGTGGGGCCCCACATGCTGAAATAAAAAAGAAATCGCTCAAACCAGGACCCCATTTAAGGCCCTGTTTTTGCGATACTTTTTTAATCTTGGGGAAGACCCCAAACCCCTGATTTTGTCGCTTGCGCTCTCTTTAATGAGTGACACTTTTTCAAACTGTACACTCTTTTTAAGTGTGCAGTTTTACAACTTGCACACTTTGACAATATGGACATCTTTTTAAGATGACCATTTAAAATACATTTACCATTTAAGAGCCAGGTTCAAAATCAAGAATATCCTGCTTGATTTTGGTATATTCAGCATCAGTCATATTTTCAAGAACTGTTATAGTTTGTGTAAGATTTTCAGCGAAATCTTCCCCTCCGTCTTCAAAGCCATTTTGTTTAAAATCATCTAGGTCAGCTTGTAAGATTTTAACAAGTGCTGCTTTAGGTCTACGGACATTCATAACATTAAGTGTCTTCTTCCCTTGGATAAAATCTTCCATATCAAGAAGATAGTCCATGAGTGTCATTTCAACAGTTGTTTCTTGTTCTTTAGTAATCGTCATCTTTTTCTTCCTCTCTTCTTTCAATTTGTGTTAGTGTTTTTGTTCTGTCCCTTCTTGTTAAGGAATTCTTGCGGGACATTACATTTGAATTCCTTGTGATTTTTTTGGGGCTTCGTCTTCTTCAGCAGTTTTTCCGCTAGTGCGCTTTTTTGCTTGTGCGAGGCTATCATAAAAGGTGTTTTCTTTCATTGATACCTTATCACGGCTAACAACCTTATCTTCTGATAATTTTTGATATTTAGTCATAGCGTGATCGATACGCTCAATCAAACTAGCACTTTCTTTTTGAACAATCTCAAGTTGAGCAGTCAAACTTTCCAAACCACCTTCAGCAACAGCCCATGAAGCTAGATAACCAAAACTTCGCTCTATACCCATATCAATACCTAGGTGTCTTGAAACGACATAGGCAACAGACTCCGCTTGTAATTCACCAGTCGAATATTTAAGGTCAGGATAATTTTCAGCAATCGTTTGTCATTGTGTAATTCTGAGTGAGCCATTTCATGAATGAGTGTTCCTATAACTTGTGCAGGTTGTCGTTTTGCCTGGTTAGAAATAACAATCTCATTTCTCTTTGTATCATAAAAGCCACCCACACCTGGTTCTGTTTGGTCAAAACGAATTGGAACACCATTGCTTTGTGAGATTTCTTTCAGACTGCGATACATATTGTTATAGTCTTCTTTGCTGAGTGGAGTTGTAGCATCCCCACTCATGCTTGGAATATCTAATGTTTTTCCTTCTTGTGGTGTTACTTGAGACACATCAAATACAGGGACACTTTTAAAAATCAATCGCTTAAGTTCTTCACCTGTTTCAGGATCAATTTTAGGGTTTCCGTATATATCTTTGATTGTTACTTTAACAGGTGCCTGAATATAAATAGCCTTTTGTCCTTTAACAGAACCACCACGCTTTTTCCATTGATTGAAAGAGGCAACCAATGTTGCTTGAGGAAGTTGTGCTTTTATTAGTTGGATATTTCTAGGAGAATAATTGTTAAAGTCGGCCATACCGTTGAGGAATTCTTTGTAATTGTCCGAATTAAAATAGGACTTAATTCCTTCTTTCAAATGCTCGTTAAGAGCCTTGATATCATTATTCTTAATCATGTTGGTTACAGTCATATCACGTTGCTGCTTAGTGTAGCTGTTATCAGAAGCGTTAAGTGGGTCAGTGCCTTCTGCGACCTCTTGACCGTCAGGCACTCCATCACCGTCTGTGTCAGGGGAATAAGGGTTAGTGCCTCTTGCAATTTCTACTTCATCACTTAAACCATCACCATCAGAGTCGAGTGTTGCTAATGATTGCTCTCGCTTAATTGCTTGTGACTTAGACTGTATCGGACTAAAATCATTGTTATTCATGATATCTAACATCTCTTTACCACCATCCTTGATATAATGCTTGTTAATAGAAAGCGTATCAATTTGTTCTCCTTTCTTACGATAAACCCCCAAAATAGCCCTCTCTTCAGCTATTTCATCCATTTGTAAATTTAGGGTTTTACCAGGCTTCATCAAAGAAGCAGGGAACGTTTCGCCATCATCTGTCCTAAATGCAAGTACCAAATCGCTATCTTCTGTACGGATTGCCTTTGATACATCCAACCTATGGAACTTTTCAATATCACTTACATCATTGAAATAGAAAGAACTTGAGTCAATTATAGCTTTAAGGTCAGGCATAATTTGAAGTTTTGAGAATGCAGCCCCTTTATTAGCAAGATAGATATTGTCAAAGTGTCCTTGACCTTGAACAATATTGTCTAGGGCTATGCTAGAGGTGATACCTTGCTTGATAAGATAAATACCTGTTAAGTGCATAAAATGCTCTTTTTCAAAGGTGATCTCAATAGACTTAACCTCATCCTTATCTTTGACAAATAAGTTACTTTACTTCCTGCAAGTGTTTCATCATACCACTTGGCCACTTCTTGAAGCTGTTGTGCATAGCGGTTTAATTTACGTAATTCCTTGCTACTAATAGGGTGATAGTGTGGTTTATAAATTGACTTTGGTTCTTCAGGTATGGTAAAATTAAGTAAAGGTTGAGACTGAGTTTGAGTCGGTGACGACTCATTCAACGGTTGCGGTTTTTCCGCAACAGGTAGAGGTGCTGCCTCCTGGTTTCCAGGTAAATCCCCGAATTCGTTCTCAGCCTTTTTTGTATGCTCCTGAGTCTTCTCAGGGGCTTTTTTATCTAGTTGGATAAGTCCTTTTTCAGCTTTTAGATAGTCGTTCCAGTCGTTTTTCTTTTGCCCCTCTGCAAGTGGGGGAATATCGACTTTAACAGGAATATTCATATCTTGAAATTTTTCTTTTATAAATTTTCGGCCTGCTTCGTCATTATCTACGGCTAGAGTAATTAAACCATCTTCTAGGCGTTGAGAAACGTTATCGAGCATATGTAGACGATCAATAAGCTGTCCTAGCTCCCTTCTATTGTCCTTTAGGACTTGTGACGGGCGATTGGGCCCAGTTGGGTCAGAAGAGGCCATATCAGCCACATAACGGCTCACAGTGGCCTTTTTCAGCCCATCCATAGCAACAAGTCTGACATCTTTCAGACTTTCCTTGTGGACCTCGTAATAGCTCATAAGGTCAATAGGAGCTTCTGCAAAGACCAAGCGTTTAGGTTGGCCAATATCAAGTGTTAAACCCATCATTCCGTCAGAGTGAGTCATGATTTTTTTCAAGCGCCCTCGTTCGTGAATATCGGGATGATTTTCAATTCCCTGGAGTGTTGCTCCTTTAAGCGACCCATCTACATCAAGGGACTTAAAAACTATTACAGGCTCAATCAAATCTCCTGTCTTATGATTGGCTTGAGCCAGGACTCCTGCTTTTAAAAAGAGGTCTATCGTTTCATCTGATAGCCCTCTTTCATTTTTTAGATAAGCACGCCCTAGGTCAAAGTCTTTTGACTCAAAACGCTTAAGATAATAGTTAAATGGTTCTCTTTCTGGTAGAGGTTCGACTTCAATGGTTTCAAACTCTCCTGTAATTAGGTAGTTGACAGCTTCTTTAAAATTTGGACGTTTTCCAGTGTTTAATTCTTGGATAACTTGTACCAGGTTAATAGTGTCACCACCTGTTTCTTGAGACCACCATCTAAAAGTGTTTCTATCTGGGTAGAGCTTCAAAGAGTCGTGTTCTTCCCAATGATAGACGTTTCCACGTTCTGGAATAAGTTTCATTCCAAGACCTTCAGCAACAGCTAGAATATCTTTAGCCTTCGCTTCGTCACGTTGTTTGTTTGATAATAGGTTTGATAGTGCTTGTCCTCGTTCTGCTGCATTTGACATAGGTTAATTTCCTTTCTATCCGATTTCTTTCCCTCGTTCAATTTGTTTTGTTATGGCCAGTCTCACTTTGGCCACAAAGTCCTCTTTTTTCATTTTCCCTTCACCTATCTTGGCCAGTGCTGTTTCCCATTTACCAGTTGTTTCAGGATTGGTATAAGCTATATTGAGCTTATCCAAATAATGAATTAGCAATATTCCTCGGTCAGTTGGGAATAATTGACCACTCTTTTTGTCCTTTGTGATATACCCTTTATCCTGGACAGACTTAATCATGGCATCCCGTGTGGCAGGTGTTCCCAAACTGTACTTAGGTAGCCATTTTTTCAAAAGGCTGTTTTCAGTGATACGTTGAGGAGGTTTTGTTGCATCTTCCTTCAATTGACGTTCTACGGCAATTTCTTGTCCCTCCTGGTATGGAGGTAAAACCTGTTCCTTACTTTGACTAGGAAGATAGACCTGCCAGCCTTTAGATAGAGTCACAGAGCCAGTCGTTTTAAACTCCTGTCCGTTATTATCTAGGGTAATACTTGTTGACGTGTACTCATAATCTGGCGCAAACATCAATAATGTTCTGAAGGTCACCATCTGATAAATCAGACGTTCTTCTTTTTCTAGTTCTTCCATATCTGGGATAATCTCAGTAGGAATAATAGCATAGTGTTCCACCACTTTTTTATCATTGACAAAAGACTTTCTAGGGCTTCTGTTTGGCGTTTCTATGGTTTTACCAATAGCTGCTTGATAGTCGTCAATATGTTCTACTAGGTAATCAAATTCATTAGTTGTGATAAGATTTGAGTTTGTCCGTGGATAGGACATATAACCTTTTTGATAGAGACTTTGGATGATGCTTTTTGTTCTATCAGCATCAAATTTATAGAGTTTAGACATTTCAGCTTGAATATCTGTAAGGTTATAGAGTTTAGGAGCTGTCTTTGATTTTTTCTCAGAAGATACCTGGGTAATCGTTGCCCTATCTGACAATAATTCTGGGGCTTTTACAGCTTCTGCTTCAGTTTCAAACTTGGCTTCATGAGAGAAAGCGACCTGGTTTGTCTGGTCAAATAATCGGAGTTGCCAAAAATGGTTTTTGAAACAAAAATTCTCTATTTCCTCGTTATTTTTTTAACAATTAGCGAAACAATAGGGGTCTGTACTCGTCCTACCGTCATTCCTTTGGACTTTTTCAGGAATTAGTTCATGATCTCGCATCATAAGAGTTGTAAATGGACTCAAATTAAAACCTACTAGCCAGTCAGCTTCTCCTCGTGCTTCCGCTTCATGGTAATAGTTGACTGTTTCTTCAGGTCTTCTTAAGTTTCTAAATGCCATATCTAGCCCTTTTTGAGTCAGTGAGTTGGCCCATAAACGATAACTAACCTTTTTCAAACTACCTGGTATCTTGTTGAGAATATAATAGGCAATTGCTTCTCCTTCACGGTCTGGGTCTGTTCCAATCATAATACTGTCAACGGTCTTAATAGCATTTTTGATAGCGTTGAAATTCTTCTTGGTATTTTTTTTGATTTCAAATTCAAAATGATCGGGGAACATTGGAAGACGGTCTACGCTTTCCCAATTTTCAAAATTAGTCCAGGGGTTAGACCGTTCAACCAAGTGTCCAACCGCAGGACGGACAAGAACCTGGGCAGATAGTTGATCGGAATAAACATCCCAACCAGTATCAGTCTTCTTTGGGGTTCCCAAAGCATTAGCATATTTTTTTGCCTGATCGGGCTTTTCTGCTAAGAGTAGTATTGTTCGCATCTTATTATTCCTTTCTAAATATATGTTATGCTAATAAGGTAAATTGGTTTGTCACCTTACTGAATCTTTTATAATTTTCCTTTATGATTTAGCTATGTTATTTTTTTTGTAAAAAAACAACATAATAAAGATATAATAATTAAACCACTAGAAAGAGGTAAATATCATGTCATATGAAAAAGCGTATAGCTTAGAAGCTAATATTGATTTAACACCCTTGGAGGCACACAGACGATCCATATTATCAACGGGAGATTTTAATAAACTATATGATAAGCGTGCCTTCCAGTGTGGCAAATTGTGCCCTTTTAAACTGACTTTGACTAATTTCGGTTTAGAGGATTATAACAAGACTCCTCATTTTACACCTGGAGCAAGAAATCAAGTTCACGATTGTCAAAACTGCGATGTAATCGTAAAAAATTACGAATTAAGGGAACTTGAAACTGAAAAGGAAAACCATGTATCATTTTACCGTGATAAGAATAAGATTATTATTGATGTCGATCTTGTCAAAGGAGATTTAGCTGTTATTTCACAACCTAGACAGAAAGAAAACGAGCCCCAAATGTCTGGCCCTTTATCTAACTCCAAAACAAAGTCTAGAGAGTCCAAATATATTGATGACAAGACCTTTAAAATGCACATTAAGCGGCTGAAAGACCTCGTTCAATATTACTTGGATGAACAGGCAGGCGAACGATACACGTTTTTCAATAAAAATAATAAAGAGATAAACTTATCAAAGTATTTCATTGATTTATCAGAAGCAGGACAAAGAAATATCAATCTTGAAGACGTCCATATCTACTTTGATAATGCTTCCGTACGATATATCAATTTTAAGGATAAACCTGAAAATGACTATTTCCTAGTGCAGTTCAAAAGTAAATGTACTTTGAATAATGTAACCGCCACTCCTACAATCACGATTAACAAACAATCAGCTAGTCATCGTGGTGTTAAATATAAACTCGATATTTTAGAAAAAGCAGCTAAAGATGGACAACCATTAAGATTATTTTTCTTTGGTAGGTTCAAGAAACACCCCAAAAAAGATTACATCAATCCTGCTGTTAAACATGAAGATATTCTAGATTATTTAGTTATCAGTTAAAATTTCAAAGTCCAACAATTCTTCATAAGTAAGTTCAATGATTTTGTATGAACCTATAAACCCAAAAGTTTGTAAAAAGTGACTCTCAACTACACTTTTAGCTTCTTCATAGCTAAAAAATGGTTGCGTATCGCAAAACTCATTTGACCAAGCTAAACTTCCATTATCTTGTGGGACTAGCCAAACAGAATTTCCCATATGAACTAGCATAAGTACAACATAATATTTTTTATCTACTTTCTCGTTGGTTACTTGTGTTGACATCTTACTTCTCCTTAAATACTCCGCCCTTGTTTCTTTTTAGGGCTGTCTTGTAGTTTAGCGCTTTGTTTCTCAAGAGTATCTGCAAGTTTTAACAAATACTTGTCTACCTCCCTTTCTTTAGCCATTGTAAGAAAGCTCGCTCCAGGGGTACGTTCTTGAGCTAATGACGTAACCCCTCTGCTTGATGCAATATAGTGATCGTATAGGCGCTTTTCAAATAATTCGCCAAGACGTCCTAGAGCTCTTGTAGTCTCTATGTCAGCTTTAGAAGCCCTTAATCCGCCAGAAGGATGATTATGACTAACAATAAAGCCCTTATTTTGGTCTTTATTGACTTGATCCATGACAAAAGCAAGGTCAACGACGGTATTACTATAGGCACCCATAAACATATCCTTAACACTGTTAATGTTCAATTGGTCATCATAAGTGATAACTGTGAAAACCTCCTGTCTATTCATAGTAGCTTTCATACATAATAACGACTCAATTTTTTGTTCATCATAATAAACATTTAAGCCCTCAAGTTCTTTTGCTACATAGTAGCCAACAAAATCGCTTAGTTCGGATGCTGCTGTTAGCTCTTCAGGCAAGTCATAAATGCTATCATTTCCGATAATAAATTCTTTATAATCAGCAGTATGATCATAACCCATAAAATCAACAGTTTCATATTCCTCGGCTTCATGCGAATACATTCTTAGCGGAAGTATGCCTTCTTCGCCATAAATTGATATTCTATCAAGACAGTTCCTAGCGGTATTTCCATAAACCCCTCTAATCAACCCAATATTACAATCAATATCTCTAATTACATCATCTTGATCTTGAGAAAAGATATTTGGGTGATCTACAATAGCGTAAGACTTAATATCTGCCTTAAATGCAATATCAAGAACCTCTTTCTCAGACATATCCCCAGAAATTTTTGCATAATATGTAGGGTTCCGTTGAGTCGAAAAACCAATGATATAGGCTTCATTCTCCCTTGGGATCAATTGCTCACTATTCACAAGTTTAAATAGAGCCTCATAATTAAAAACTTTTGGTAACTCATAGCTAATTTCTTGTTTCGCATAAGTCAGGAAATTCTGAAGGTCATCAACTCGTGGATCATCGTTCGTTATCAGGTCATAAAGCTCTTGGGTGTTTGCAACGCCAAAGTAATCATATAAGCTCATTTGTTATTCCTTCCATTTTTATGTAATAGAAAAAGCCAAGTCTTAATTGACCTGGCTTTTATCTTTAGTTAGACTAATAAAATTTATTTAAAAGTTCTTCCAACTCCTGGACAAGTGGATCAGTTGGATTGTTTTGCATATAGTCAATAAGTTCATCAAAGGTACTTACCCCTAAATCTTCCATCAGGCCCTTAAAACCTCGTGGTTTTTGTTTGATATCTTCAGTCATATAATCACCTCCGTTTTCTTGTATTATATCACTATCAATCTTCATCCCATGCAAAAGGCAAAACATCTTCAGTTTCTTCCAATTCGTCTTCTACGACTTTTTCATGATGAATTGGTAAGACGGTTTCTTGAAATGCACTCTCAGAGGCAATCTCAGCATCATCTTCAGAGGTCATTGCAGCTTGGTTAGTCTCTACTTCTTCGTTGCTTGCTTGAGCTTCATTTTTAGCAATTTCAGCTTCAAGTTCAGCAGTCAAATCAACGACTGTTTCATATTCGATATTGGCCAAAAATTCTTCAATATCAGACCCATAGCGGACATAATCATACCAGTTTTTATCAGAAGGACTATCCGCAAGCCAGTCTTTCATTGGGTGTAGATTTACGCTTGTCTTTTTATCTCGACAAACATTCTGCTTAGCAATAAAGACTAAGGCTTCATCAATACCGATACGTGCTACTTCGTCAGGTGTCATCAAATCACGGCCTTGGCGCTGGTGAGACGTGCTACTTGAGCCACCACGTCCACGGCTTTCAGAATAGTTCTGAATATCAATTGTTTGTTTCCCTGCACGCATTGAGAAATACTTCATGGTATCGTCATCATTGGTACCTAGATAAAGTAAAGTTGCACAGTTATTTAAGATTGTTTTCCAGTCGTCCTTATACAAGGCCTTTAATTGGTTGATAGCTTGTAAGATAATCTTAATAGACATTTCACGATTTCGAACAGAGGCTAGAACCTCATTAAAGTTGGGAATTCGACCAATGTTGGCAAATTCATCAATATAGAATTGGACATGAAGAAGATCCTTATAACTATAACCCTCACGTCTTCCTTGAAGAATAGCATCAGCACCGTGGGTTAGTTCCTCGAACATAATTGCAAAAAATGTTGAGGCTAAAAAGTTGAAAGCCTTATTTGTTTCTGGAATAGCAATGAAGACAGCCGTCTTTTGAGTATTCCATGTGTTAATATCCATTGAGTCCGTCTTAATCATATCGGTCACGGCTTGGTGATCAAATACACTGTATTGTGCAGACATCACAGCAAGCACTGAGTTTCTTGTTTCTGCTTGAAAGTTTGCATTAAAAAGGTCCCATTGACGACAAGCATAGTTGCCAGGGAGTGCTTCTTCCAGCTCTTCAAACATTAGTTCTACAGGAGCAGGAACATCCTCCTCTTTGCGTTGCAAGTTACGCAAGAGATCCCCAATCATAGATAAGTTAGGTTCATATCCTCGAACCTGACTATCAAAATAGAGATAACCAATTAGGGCCCTAGTTAAAAGCAAGTTGGCTTGTACCCAGAAATTTTCCCCCTGGGAATCTGATTTTTTAGTTCCTTCAATGATAGCTTCAGTTACTCGGTCTATATCTAGTTCTGAGTGCATATACTTGAAGGGGTTAAACGTATTTGAATTTGATAAAGTTACCAGGTCAAACACTTTAACCTGATAACCATGTTCTTCCAACATTGTACCCACTTCATGCACTAGCAACCCTTTAGGGTCAGTAACGACATAAGAACCGTTCATCTGCATCAGGTTAGGCTTAACATAAGTAAAGGTTTTACCGTCACCAGGAAGACCACAAACAAGTACATTCTTGTTTAGTTGCCACTCAAAGGGGAGGCGCTTGTTGTAAAGCCCCATTTTCACATTTTGAGTGAAAAGCATGTTATTTTCAGGCTCTTTGTCCTGAAACCCCTGAAGTTCTCTTGGAGTCGCAAAGCGGGCCGACCCTGCTTCTTCTCCTGACCTTAGATTTTTTGTGGTACTCATTTTACTATAAAGAGCAAGAGCAATAAAGAAGCCTATAGCCATTGCAGCAAACCCCAAAGGCTTGGAACTAAAGAGAAAATAAGGCGGGTTAAAATAATTTGTTACTGTATACTCATAAGGCATGAATAAGTGCTCTGCCGTTGCAGGTGGAGACATTGAGAAAAGTGTGTAGCCACGGTTTAAAGCTAGGGCAAAGATAAGCCCTAATACTGCAAATGGCCAGAATTTAGGTTTTTTCTTTTGCATAAGCCCCTCCTAAACTGACTTCGTAGGCTTCTTAATTTTAGTTCCTACTGATTGTTTTGGCGCTGCTGCCTTATGCTTAGCAATTTGTTCTTGAGGTTTTAGGTCTTTAGGAGTCTTCTGAAGAGATTTAATTTGTTTTTTGTCGTTAATAATATCTTCTTTTACTCTTTCAAGAGCTGCTTGAAATTGTTTTTGATCTTTTGATTTAAACCAGTAGTTATAGTTGCCATTTGCTAGTTCTTCTGCGTGAAATTGAATACCATATTCTTTCAAATAGGCTTTTAACTTGTCTAGGTTCATTTCATTATTTGAGAATTGCTTGTAATCTAATGTATCGCCTCTCTTCTTTAGGGCATCTATAGATTTTTTCTCCCCAGGCATTGTCTCAATTTTAGTAGAAACCATCTTGCGTATATCAGCAGCTCTATCTGCTAATGATTTTGCTAGAACGCAACTGATATTGTATAGGAGTCTGGCACTCATCCCCCCTTGATTTTTGAATTCTCTAATAACAGCTTCTTGATCTACAACCATTTTTCTTCTCCTTTATCCTGGATAATCTGACTCTTTTGGCAACTTAGTTACCTCATAGCCATACATAGCCTTTTTGGCTTTTTTTACAGTAAATTTAAAGCGTGATGATTTAGTCTTATCGTCTTTGTTATAGCTAACAACATAAGTCATTTCATAAGTCTGCTTATCTTTGGTTTGTGCCTTTTCAAGCAGAACCGCTGTTGTAGTCACCTTGTCAAAAGGTTTGTTAGAAACCTTTGAGCTAATAAAATTATCAAGGTCACTATTTGAAAGATATGCTCCAATAAAGTAGCGACTGAAAACATCTACTTCATGTTCATCTGACATATCACTAACAGTTGAAGTTTGTTTTGGTGTAGACTGTGTTGTTTTAATTGCTCCCGTTTTAAGACCTACTGCAATAGTGTGTGAAACACCTGCTCCATAGAGGGCTAAGAAGAGAACAACCAACCAAGCCACAATTTTACCAAAACTTACAATGTTAAGTTTGCTTCCTGTATAAGATGATGAAGGAACAACATTATTGCTAGTAGGAAGATTTGTTTTTGTGTCTGAAATAGGTGACACTTGTTCCTCTTCATCAATATTCACTGGGTTACTCTCTTCTGGTTCTGATACTGATTGAGGAGGAACCTTTAGGGCTTGTTTAGGTTTCCGACGACTAAACAAGCCTCCTCCTTCAGTGGCTAAACCAAAGTCTTTCAGAGATTGTTCAAGATCGCCTTCCGTTGGGGGAATTTCTACAGTCTTCTCTTCTAGGACTTCATTTGTTTTAGCGTTTAAATGAGTTAATTTATAGCGCCCCATAGTATTTGTAGCCAGGTGTCTTGTTTCAATTTGCTCCATTTCATAAAGAAATTGAGCACGATTAGTAAACTCGCTAATTTTGTTTGTCTGTAGATTTGTAACTTGAAATGTCATTATCAATCACCCTCCTTGTAATTTTTAAGAGCTGCATCTAATTCTTCAGGACTTATATCGTAACGCTTGATTACTTCAAGACGTGCTTCCACTTGGAGCTCTTCGACTTGCTTATTATAACCATCCAGGCGCTTCTGAATGTTAGCAAGTTGTTGCTCCGTCTTTGCTTTTAACTCTAAAGCTCTATCTAAACGTTCCTGAATAGTTTTCTTTTTACGTTTAGGTTTTGTTTGTTCTACTTGTGAATTTTCTTGATAGTCGTTCATTGTTTATATTTCCTTTCATTGTTTACGTTCAAGCATGATATTGCAGTTAGCAAAAACAGGATCATCAGCTAGTCCTTCTGGGTGAACATACTTATTATTAAATAAAAACTCATCGGCATCATAGTTTAATAAAACTGCACCGCCTTCATCTACATCTACTAGCAAACATTCAAGTTGATCGCAAGCCTGTTTTAGCCTGTTAGCTGTTCGTGGTTTTAACAAGCCACTGTTAGAAATGAGTACGCTCATCCTAATCACTGTGTTGTTTTCACTAAATTCCAAGTTTGGTTCATTGTAGTCCAGATTATTGTCCTCCCACGCCTCTATAATGTAATCATAAAGACGTTCTAGCACTTCTGCCCCTTAACAACCATATAAAGATTTGGACACTCACCTAGATACATCTCAAATTGGATATAACCAGTACCATAAGGAATTAAAGCCTGTACTCCTTCCCTGTTCTCATCCCTATACTGTTTCGGTAACGTTCTGGATAATTCATCAAGCCTTTGTTTAAAATCTTTAAATTCCATCTAATTATTCCTCGCTGTTTAAAGAGTCTGTAGAAGTTGGTGAAGTAGCGTTTCCGCTTCCGCTAGTACCAGTAGAAGCAGAGGCATTACTTCCAGAGCTTGAAGCACTCTCTAGTGTGCCATAGCTATTAGTAGTGTCTGTAACATTTGCTGAGTCTGTGACAATAAGGTAGCTCATGTTATTGACCTTAAACTTTTTACCATCTTTAGTAAATGTTAGGCGCAATGTATTTTTACTAGCAACATTCTTCTGAGCATCTTTATAGTCACCCTTATTTTTTAGGAGTGTATTTGTGTAGTTGATTGTGGCAATGGCCGTATTGTTCTTTTCATCAATAAAGATATCGGCTGATTTGAAAGCCTGGTCAACCACATAACCTTTATAAGTTTGATTAACGGGTTCGTTCTCCATATTGACAACAGACGTATATAGACCATCAGTCATAAAAGGTTTATAACGAGAACGGTTCTCCTCTAGGTCCTTCTTCGTATAATAAGCAATCAAGAATTTCCTAATATAGTCCTGGGTCAATTCAGTTCCTTCAGCAACTTTTTTTGTTTTAGGGGCTGACACTTTCTGTGTTGACTTACCAATATGTCCAACACCGAACCCAATAACAAATATCAGAATTACTACAATAGCAACTCCTACTCCTTTTAAAATTTTAACTTTAAATGTATCGATCATAATAAACCTTTCTTTCGTTGTATTTTACTGTCCAGGAGGCATAGCAAAACTATAGTAGCTTGCATTATTGACAACCCTCCAATGGACTTTATCTTGCACAAAAGTATAGTTAAGCTCAGAAATCAAGAATGACCCATCATCATTAACATGCTCAACAAACATTACATGACCATAAATACCTAAAGTACCGTCAAAGCCACCAGCAGTTGAACATACGGCCCCAACTTGAGGGGTTGAGGTTGTATGCCAACCGTTTTGAGCAACAAGGTTAGCAACCCAATCTTGACCGTTCCCAAGTTGTGGAGCTACATCAAGTCCCCAAGTTTCGTGGACTCGGTTCCAAACATAGAAGGTACACTGTCCTGCAGGGTAATTATTTCCTGGATAACCTGTCACAGTGTTACTAGACGGTTGACCCCATTTCAGTTTACCTTCATATTCACTAGGGAAGTCCCAAGAAGAGGCCTTAGTGCCTCCTGGTCCTGAACCTGTTCCTGAACTCTTAGGTGTTTGATGGAACCAGGTCAAAGCCTGTTTCGCAATCTTTTGACGTTCGCTGATTTTATCACCTGGAACACCTTCCCATTGAGAAAGAAAACGACTCGTCAGAGTATCTACATCATCATTACTTGTCAATACGCTTTTTAGAATATTGATATAGTAGGGGTTATCCCCTTCAAGCATGAAACGGATTTGAGCGTCAAGTGTGTACCATTTTTTATCAATCTTCTTGGCATATTCAAGTAAAAGGGTGTGACGTGTTGCACCATCTGCTGTATCTGTCCACTGACCTAGGCCGAGACCACGGTGAAGGATATTGGGGAAACCACCACCATAAATAGCGGGCCCTCCCATATTCAACCATTCTTCATTTTCCCATGAATCAGCAGATGCTCCGACAGGAGGTGAGAGATAATCTCCTTCTGCACGTTTAGGCTCAATTTGAGACTCTACACCAAAACACCCTGCCATTGCAGCAATTCCGTTGTCGGTTGCTTCAGGAAGGGACTTCTTGACTAAATCATAAAGTTGTTTTGCCCGTCCGCTCATTTCACCTGCTGTCTCTGTCGCTGTCACTTGAGTATGTTGGCTATAGGCGACAAAAGGAAAGTAAAAGCCAGGATTGACGATTTGCCATTTATCAATCTTCTTCCCTTTTTTATCTACGTTACGGGTGAAGGTTCTGGCATCCTCATTATCTTCATCACGTTTCTCAAGATATTTGGCTTCGTCATAATATCGTTTGTCGTCTTTGTCGTCTTTGTCCAAAGTCTCTTTGCGTTTAGCATAGGCAATTTCTTGCCCGTTCCCTTGAACAGACCCTAATTCAGTCCCCTCTTCAATCTTGTCTCCAGACTTGACACGAGCTCCTGAAACGTTATAGAAAATAAACTCCGCATCATCTGTATAGATAATGATATTAGTCTTCTGTTTCTTTTCTTCACTTTCCTTTTTATCCTTTGGAAGGTTTGTTTTGAAGGTCTTTAGTGTAGATTTTCCAACCTCAACTTTTCCGTCCATAGGCGCATAAAGTTTTTGACCTGAAGAGGCCTTAATAGTTGTGTTATAGCTAAACTTATCTTTTGCTGTATAACCATAACGTTTTTCTATCATGACTCCTTCAGACTGACTCTTATCATCATCAGCATTATATAGAGGGTTTTGAAGTTCTTGCATTCCAGGGTATTTCCCTGACTCCTTTGCATTTTCAAGAATTTCTTCATATTCTTCACGATCAGACTTACTGAGTTTGGTCCACTCTTTCCCGTTTGTATAGACATCTTTCATTGTCTTCAGGTTGTTTGGATCTTCGTTTTCCTGCTTCCAAATATCATCAAGAGCATCTGAGAAATGGTTTAGGCCAAATTTTCCTGCCCATTTCCACCATTACCATCTTCCCACTTGGCAGATGGTTCCCATTCTCCTCCGTAACGGTAATTCATGTATAGCAGAATTTCATCAATATCTGTGTAATATTCAACCTTGTCATTCGATTTTTTACGGTCTGTCTTAGATAATTGTACCCAGGAGTCATTTAGACTGAAATCTGTTTGTTGAACAATATTTGACGAGAATACACCAGTGACCATGACCACAAGTAACATTAAAGCTAGAATTACAGCAACCACCCAACCAACTGGTGTCGCAAAGAAAGCAATCGCTCCGTTGACAGCAGCAGCAACAGCCTTAATAGCTAGCTGAGACACTTGCAAGGCTCTTCTGGCTCCTTTGACACTTGCCTGAGCAGCACGCCTAGCATTCTTAGCAGTCCTTTTTGCGACTCTTCCCGCTGATTTCGTTGAACGTTTGGCAAAACGAGAGCCCTTAACAACACCTCTACCTGTTGCTTTAGCTACTCTTCCGATACCTCTGGCACCTTTTTTAGCTCCGTGAATGGCATTTTTTGACGTTCTCGTATGATTTACAATTTCTGCTAAATCTTCGTCTTGACTTAGACCTGATGCAATATAAGAAGTAACAGCGCTTGTACCTGTTTGGGCAACAGATCTTGTAATCTTCTGGGTCTTTGTCGGGTTTGTCTTTTTAACTATCTTCTTTGTCTTACGAGCAATCCTTAAGTTTTCTTTATTCTTCTTCTTAAGTTTGAGAGCTTCAGCCCCCCCTCCTTCACGATAGTTTTTAGCAGCTTCCCGATAAGCGGCCTTAGCTTCTTTATACTCTTTATTAGCACCTCGCTGTGCAATTCGGCCTCTATTGTTATTATGCCTTTGAACAGCCTGACTGATTTCTTGTTTTCTTTGAGAGTATCTACTTTTTGACGATTGATTATTACTCAAGAAATAATCACCCCTTTCTATTTAGATATGAAAAAAGAGGTGATTATCTATCACCTCTATGCACCTGCTTCAGAATAAGCATCTGTTGCAATTAGTTTAAATAATTTCGTAGTGCTTGGGATTGGGTTTTCAAAAGGAACCACTGTTCCGCCTGCAATAATAAGACCTGTTCCCTTTGCTTTAGGTTTCGTTACGTATCTTAATTGACTTTCTGTCAATTCATACATAGCTGCCAATTCACGGGCATCAGACCCTTTTTGTTTCAAAAGTACAACAAATTCTGAGTTGTTTAATAACTTACGTCCTTCAGTACGATCAAGCAACGTTTCCACGTTTTGAGTAATTCCCGTAGGGATTGCCCCATATTTACGGACACGGGCGTACAAGTTAGTGAAAAATAGCGCCTGATTATCAGTTTGAAATTGGTTTTGCATTTCATCAAAGTAAATACGTGTAGTGAATTTTCCTTGATTATTAACAACCATATTCCAAATATAGTCTTGAACAACCATCAGTGCGAAAGGCTTCAATTTCCCATCAAGTTTTTTCAAATTGAAGATAACAAAACGGTCAATATCTACATTAGTTTCATAAGAGAAAATATCTTGAGAACCTTTAGCATAGGTTTCAGAAGCAATTGCCATATCTCTAGCTTCTTCTTCAGGTTGCTCCAACATAATATCATGCCAATCTTTAAGGGTTGGCATACGCCCTTTATCTTGGAAACGTTCGTAAGTTAAGTGAGTCACACGGTCAATAATAGACACCTGGGCATCTGTAACTTCTGTAAGTACGTTTTCAAAGAAACCAATCAACAATGAAGATTTTTGTGCAATTGGATCTCCATCTTCTGCATCTAGTTTGTCCATATCAGGCAAATCTAGCAAGTTAAGGTGAGTCTGAGAACCTGGGTAAATATCTATCATCTGCGCTCCAAATTCTCGTCCGATATCACTATACTCGTCTTCAGGGTCTACTATGATGACTCTATCATATATGTTTTTCAATAATGTTGGAATTACTTCCATTGATTTAACTGTTACCGACTTACCACTTCCTGAGCTCCCAAGAATAACACCTGAAGGTGTATTCAAATCACGTTGACGATCAAGGGTAATCGAATTATGGCTTAATTGGTTTTGGCCATAATAGACTGCCCAGGGGCTCTTACTTTGAAGGTCAACGTTCGTGAAAGGGACCTGTGTCACAATATTAGAGGTTGTCATGTCACGCATATAATTTGTTTCACTTCGAGAAACGGAATACCAATCGGTAAAGTTGAATTAAGACCATTTTCTTGTTGGTAAGAGGCTACATCAAATTCTGCTCCATGCTTACGTCCAGCAGCCTTAACTCGCCCTGTGAAATCTTCTAGCTCTTCTTCGCTATCCGCTTTAAAGAAAACTGTGAAGATACCAGAATAAATTTTTTGGTCATTATCCTGTATTTCAGACTTCCAAACTTCGGCTTCTTCAGCAAGTTCCGCAGCAACCCCACCAGTAGCAAGTTCCTGTGAAATACCATCACGAGCCCCTGCTTTTTGACTTTTGATCATATCCATTTTGATAGCTGCCTCTGCGTTATTGATTTTCTTCAAGGACTCACCTACATCATAAGGACGTGCTAAAACATTGATAACCAATTCAATACCGACATCAACAAGCGACTTAATCAAACGATCATTAAGGAAATTTGGATAATTTCTGATAAACATTACACGTCCAAATTGATTATCAATCTTCATCATTTTAGGTTGGAACCAAATTGAACCAGGTGCAATAAATGACTTGGTACCCAGACCGCTTCGAATAAGATCTCTGTAATCGAGGTTAAGATAAGGATTACCCCTGAGAATATCAGAAAAAATATTTAATCGCTCTGAGCCATTTAATACCTTGAAATCAACATCTACCGACTGAAATTGAGACGTAAAGTTATTTTCGATATCGTTAAGTCTACGATAAGCCATTTTCCTGTCTTCAGCTATTGTAGAGACTGTAACAAATTTTTTGACCTCAAAGTTATTTTGTTCCTTATCAAAACGATCTTTAATTATTTTATTGTATTCATCACGGTAATCATTGAAACCATCATTTACTCTATCATAAGAAATTTGCTCTACTGCGTTATCAGGTAAAGGACGGTTAATGACCGTGAGTTGGTAGGTGTTGTCACTGTCTAAGACATTTAAAGCATCAGCATAGTAATCTATAATATCTGATTTTTCATCATCACTTGCAGTAATGTAATTAGCATCACCCAGGGCATAGGTCCGTGAAAACTCACGACCTGTAATGTGCATGAGTCCATCTTCAAAAAGACTTGTATACTTAATTGTATTTTGAGTTGATTTTTTTAACGCTCTTTGTAGCTGTTTCCCACGTTCTAGCTCCTCTTGTGTAAGAGGTGGATTTATTCCATTCGTGGACATCTTTTGCTTGCGAAAAGGCAGAATTGCCATAAGTTACCTCCTTATTATTTCCAAATGCTGTGAAATCATCTATCATGTATGTTTTTCAATAAAGTTGGAATTATTTCCATTGATTTAACTGTTACCTTTTTACCACTTCCTGAGCTCCCTAGAATAACACCTGAAGGTGTATTCAAATCACATTGACGATTAAGTCCAAGCTTCCAAACTTCGGCTTCTTCAAAAAGTTCCGCTAGCTCCTCTTGTGTAAGAGATGGCTTAATTCCATTCGTGGACATCTTTTGCTTGCGAAAAGGCAGAATTGTCATAAGTTACCTCCATGTTATTTCCAAATGCTGTGAAATCATCATCAGTTTGATAGCTTCGTTCTTGAATTGTTAAGATAAATAGCAATCGTTCTTTAACAATCCCATCTAACTTAAGCCCATAGACGATAAATGGTGGTGTTCCCAGAACAACCACCATATACATGTATAAATCGGGCATAGGCCAAATAACTGTCGGCAAGACACCAACCAAAACAACGACTCCTACACCTAAGCACATTATAAAAATACGGGCCGTCATGCTCCCTACGACCGCCCTTTCATACTGGTCAATCTCTTTTAGGAAAATCGACCCTAATTTACTTTATTCAACTACGTACCTCCATTTAATTGGCTTGGAGAAGTGATTTTGCCATCCGTTGTGATCCTAAGAGCAACCAAACAAATAAAATGCACTTTCCAATGTAAGAAAAACCTGATGCAAATGTTTTTATCCAATCTGCATTGGCTAGGTCAATGTTGTTTTGGACTCCAAATGCCTGCCAAATAACTAATAAAATGACAATCAAAACACCTTGAAAGGCAGCTGCAGTAGTCTTTCTCAATAAATTAGTCGCAATGCTTCTTGTATCATCAGACATCCAAAAAGCAACGATTAAAGGTGATACAGCTCTGTAGAGATAAAGTTCAATAAACCTCATAAATACTAGAATATTTGTCAGCATCAGGGCTGCAGCGCCACAAAGATACGCTAGTGCATTTACAACCGCCCTAATGACCCAATTTCCTTTTTTAAGAGCTGTAAATTCAAAAAGATCATTGGCTACATTCGCACCAACCATACGTATCAATAGACTGGTAACTTGCATAATAGCAACAACAATTTGACTTGACATGGCTACTAGAAAGTATGCGATAAGATACTTTAAAGCAACTTCTAACATGAGGCGATAAGTCATCTCCCCACCTTGTTGCTTAAGATACTTGTACCAGGACATCATTTCTACTAACAAAAAGAAACTAACAATAATAGAGCCTACTACCACAAAACTTTTATTGATACCAATAACAGCATGGTTTGCAGCGCTATTATATTGCCTTAAGCTTTTTGTCATGTTTTTTATAAGTTCGTCCATAGTCCTCCCTTCATACTTTAAGGATAAAAAAAGAAGTGTCCGAAACACTTCATGATAGATATTAACGTGATAAGAGAAAAACAAAACCTATGATACGTACAAAAAAGAAGAAAATGGTCAAAATAATATTAACTATAAATAAAGCAAGTGAGAAAGCAAGTTTTACCAATCCCCATAAAACACTGAAGATAAAAGTAAGTACATTCCAAAGGCTTCTCCAGGCTGATTTTTTGTGATAGTTAAGACTATGATTTGACATAAAATCCTGATTTCCGATAGTTAAAGGGCTAGACGACTCAGAAATTACAAATATCACCATTTTTTTCGGCTTCATAAACCTCTGAAATAGAAGGTTTATGACCATTGATACTTTCATAATAGTCAATCCATTCTTCTCTATTCATAATCATCAACCTCTTTCCTAATCTTTTTCTTATTATATCATAATTATTAACGCTTTTATATTTCTCTTAATACCTTTTAGAATTGAATTGCGTTGATCGCAGCAACAATTGCAGCTGCAATACCTGATGCTACAGCAGCTATACCTCCGCCATAGATCATACTTGACATTCCGTTATCAGTTTGTTGTGCATTTTGATTTTTCTTTCCTTGGAAAAAGTCAATTGAGCCAACAAAACACCATCCTAGTCCGCCAATAGCAACTAGACCACCCATAATAGTAATAATTTTAGTAACAACTTCCATTTTTTATTTCTCCTTTGTTTTGCAAAAAAGAGGCATCAGCCTCTAGTTAGTTTTCTTCAATAATCACACAAGGTTCATCTTCTAGTAAGATAACTTGTGGGTCTTCTTGCTTGTATTCAACCATTATAAACCCCCATCTATACAACAGTCAGTTAGATTTCATAGACAGTTTATTGACTTATCTAGGTCAATGTCTAAACCAACAACGAGTCAGGGACTCGAACCCCGTTACACTCCTAAAAGCACTCGTCACTAACCAATGTCTTATCGTAATTTTTGGTTAAGTTAAATGAAATCTAACTGGACTATGTTTTAGTATTTAGTCTTTTTTACTTTTCAACCTAAGTACAAAGGCTCCAACCAGACCAAACAGAGACAATGTTACCCCTAATGGTAAAATTCCTGAAGAATTCTGATCACCTGTCTGTGGAAGATGATTAGTAACCGCAGGCTCTTGTGGGGCTTGTGGTGTTTCAGGAGTATGGACAACAGGTGTCTTCGTTTCACTTGGTGCCACTGGTTTTTCTTCCTTAGGTGTATGTGTTACGACTGTTTTAGAAATAACAGTCTTATCATTGACAACTTGCACCACGTCATTATAAGCATCACCTGATGCAATGCGTTTTGCTTTCAATTTAACATCAAGATCAAAGGCACTTTTACGGTCAAGTTTAGCAAAGAATGTTTGTGGCAAATCAAGCTCCCACTTGTGGTTTTCTGCGTTGTAAGTAACGTTAGCATTTTTTACAATGTCGTCCACGGTTACTGCCGAACCGTCAGCGTATTTAACGCCTTTGATTGAGTCTGCGATTGGTTCCCAACCTAGATACTCGTCATGTTCACCATCAAGATAGTCAATCAATTTCCATTTTTAATAGCTTCTGCTGATTGGTTTTCAATACGTGCGCCATTAAGAACATAGGCAATTTCTTGTCCTACTTGAACAGTACCATTGTTGATGTCTTTACCACTAGCATCCACTACTTGTTTAGAAACTGAAATTGGTTTCTTAACATTGTCTTTGTGCCATGACACAGAAGCAACTGCTGGCGCTGTAGGTGCTGAGTTTTTGTTTTGAATACGGAAGTAAAGCTGACCAAATGTGTCTTCAATCCATGTGTCATCAATCTTCAAGAAGTTGACCCAAGGAGTGTATTCACCTGCTTTGACATTGAATGTTTGGTTGAGTTCAAATGACTTATTGATTGGGTTATCTTTTGACTCAAGACCATTGTGGCTCCATGCAAACCATTCTGTTCCGTCTGGAGATTTCGCTACATAGCGAATATCCTTATTAACTGCTGTGTTTGGCCCTGTAACGTTGAGATTGTAGCTGTTCAAATCTACAGTTGATACTGTGATTTTTTCGCTACCATCACCATTATTAGACACTGTGTAGTTGATTTTTCCTGAGAGTGTTCCTTGTGCAAATGATGAAGCACCGTCGTTTAGATCGTGTGTGCTTGTGAAAGTACCGTCATTATTGACGGTAACTTTTTGCCACGTCTTGTATTGCCCTTGGTCTTGGGTAGTTTGAGACTCCCCTTTGCCCTCAGTCGCTACATCTGTAGCTTTGTTGTAGGCTTCAACTTCCTTGTTATAAGCCTCTGTTGATTTTTGATAATCTTGTGTAGCTTTATCAATCGCTACCGCTTGTTTGTCGTAATCGTTGTGAGCTGTTTTGTCACTATCAACGGTTGTCGCTGATGTTTCATTGACTGTCACACCTGCATTTTTAGCGTTAGAAACAGCTTCATTAAGTTTTGTAGTCGTAGGAACTTCCGTATTAAACGTAGCGTCTTTAGAAACCTCAACTTTTTCAGTTGTGTTTACTGGTGCTACTTGCGTAGTATTTGTTGTGGTAGTTGAAGGTGTTACTTCATCTGCTGAAGCATTTGCTGCACCTAATGCCAAGAGTAAGGCAGCTGCTAAAATAGCACCACACAAATTGCGATATTTTTTAGATTTACGAACTGTGTAAGATTTATTTTCTGACATCATTATGTTATAATATCTCCGTAGGTTTTAAATTTTTTTAAATTTTTAACTAACCCCGATGGCCGTCGGGGTTTTTTTGTGTTGAGGTTGTAGTGGACCTCTTTTTAAAGACGGGTTTATCAAGCCATTCAAACCGTCCTGGTAATTTTTTCAAATTTGTAATATAACGGCCAATTAAAATGTATAGCATATTAAGACCAATTAAAATTACAAATGATAAAAGAATTCCTAGAATTGGTTTTAGGTAATCCATCTAGTCCTTCTTACGTTTTGGCAAGAAACCAAGTCCTGCTGCAATAAGAAATGCGCCTAGGCTTGTAAGGCTTACTGTAAGGGCAGTATCATCACCAGTGTGTGGTAATGCCTCTGTTTCAGTGGCTACTGCTTGTTTCTCAGTTGACGGTTTAGCTTCAGGAGCTTTATCCGTTACCTTATTTGGATCAGGAATTTGACTGTTAGAAGCGGTTGTTTTTGACTTCACCGTCTCAGAAGTGGATGGCTTTTCCTCAGACTTTGGTGTTGTCGGAGGAGCTGGTGTCACAGGTGTTGTAGGTGCTGTAACACCAGAAGTCCCGTCTGATACATGACTAGCGCTCGTATCAGGAGCCTTGTCTGTTGGAGTCACCGTCTCAGAAGTGGATGGCTTTTCCTCAGACTTTGGTGTTGTCGGAGGAGTTGGTGTTACAGGTGTTGTAGGTGCTGTAACACCAGAGGTCCCGTCTGATACATGACTAGCGCTCGTATCAGGAGCCTTGTCTGTTGGAGTCACCGTCTCAGAAGTGGATGGCTTTTCCTCAGACTTTGGTGTTGTCGGAGGAGTTGGTGTTACAGGTGTTGTAGGTGCTGTAACACCAGAGGTCCCGTCTGATACATGACTAGAACTCGTATCAGGAGCCTTGTCTGTTGACTTATCTGTTGGAACAGGAGCAGTCACGCTAACCGTTGGGCTAGTTGACCCGTCACTAACAGGAGTTGTTTCATCAGCGAAAACCCCTGATGATGCAGTTGCAAGCACTGCTGTTGAGATAAGTGAAATAAATTTTGCTTTATTCAAAGTCTCATACCTCTCTTTTCTTTTCCTTGCGGTGATAACCGACACCGCTTAAGCGAAGGAAGGATTGGTTATTTTGCACAAATTTTCTTGCAATAACTAAATTATTCCGTTTAACGACTGATATTGCTTGAAATATCGTTGCAAAAGGTACAATCTCTTCCACGTTTACAAGTCGTCCATTCTTTCGCTCTTTTTTTTGAATTGCTGCGAACTTTGGCCGACATTTGGCAACGGTGCCGTCTTGAAGATATAGCATTACACCACCTTCAAGACCGAGTTGCCTGAGATCAGATAATCTCAAAAGAGTATCATTCATTTCGAACTCCTTTTTTTGCTTTTGTTTAACTAAAAATAGTTAAATCTGCATTTTGACGTAAGGTTTATAGCTTTGTTCACCTCGAACTCATTAAGGCTGGTAGCCACGGCCCGCTTGACCAACCGCACAATTTTAACTGTGGGTCCTACCTCGTTAGCACTTACTTCCTGTAAGTGTGCCTTTGTTATACTTGATACCAGGCGCTAGATATACTTCTACTAGCTACGCTTTCGCCCCCATTTCTTTTTTTTATGCCTTTAGTATCACTAATCAGGACGAAAGATTATTATTCAGTTTTCAAGGAACATCAAGCAGTTTTAAGACTTGCTTGGGTCAAAACTAAAGCAACCCGTTACATACCAGTTGAAATCCAAGGGCCTACGCTATCGTAGACCCAGCCAACGTTGTTGGCGTAGCCTTTTAGGACACTACGGTAATAGAGTCGGCCACCAATTCGGCGGTATTCATAGTAACGTCTAACTGGAGTGTCTGCGTGTGCGACATTATCACCTGTCTTGTGCTGAATAGCACTGATCGTTGCACCACTCACTCCGAGAAGAGCGGCTGCAAGCATAGCTTTGGTTGCAAGTTTGTTAGCAAATTTCATTTTGCTACCTCCTGAAAATGTATTTATGTAACAGTTTAACGACGTGCCCAGGTCACATTCTCAAGAGTTATTTGCATTTGAAGCGCATGATAAACTCACGTATTATCCTGCTTTCTTTTTTCTTGATTAAAAACAGCTAGAATGCCATTAAAAACGAACTCTGCGACTTTCTCTGTCGAGGCTGCATAACGCATATTATCAAGAGCATATTGATAACGTTCATCAAAATGACGCATTACAAAGTCTGCTGAAGCTTTTGAGAACCCCTCTTGTCTTAGACGATCATATACAAGTCCCCAGATATAATCTCTATCGTACTGTGTCGCTTCATCAACTTTTCGGTTTAGCGTATTTTGATATTTATCATCTTGACTAGAGTGAGCCATCTCCTCGTCATCGTCAGAAGGAATATCAGTGTCGCTAATATTAGTATCACTGTTATCAGTATCATTAGTGGCTGAATCTGACACCCCCCTAGGCTGAATCTGACACCCCCCTAGGTTGAATCTGGTACCCCCCTGGTCTAAATCTGACACCTGGGGGGTATCTGGTTTAGAAAAATCAGTGTTTACAAGGGTTCTAGTAGATTTGTCGTCAATTAATTGACCTAGATATATTCTATTTGCGAGGGTACCTTTTTGACTATTTGACTGCTTAACTTCATAAATCAAGCCGTACTCAGTCAATTGCTTTTTTATTCTTAGAAGTGTTGATTTTGAACAATTCAAAATTTCCATCAAATTAGCATTTGAATAAACTAGGTAAATATATCCTGCTTCGTCAATCCAGTTATTTTTCAGGGAAAGACTCAAGCGATCTTTTAGAATTGCGTAAGCAACTTTAGTGTCAATCCGCATTTGTTTATAGCGGTCACTTTCAAAAAGAATTTTGGGTAATGCATAGAAGCGTTCTGACGTTTGAAATTCGTCTGCTGTAATCATCTGAATTTTTGTCATTACTTATACCTCTTTCAGTTTTAGAATTGCGTAAGCAACTTTAGTGTCAACCCGCATTTGTTTATAGCGGTCACTTTCAAAAAGAATTTTGGGTAATGCATAGAAACGTTCTGACGTTTGAAATTCGTCTGTTGTATTCATCTGAATTTTTGTCATTACTTATACCTCTTTCAGTCTGAAATCACCGTTGGAAGCAAAACCGACTAAGCCAAAGGCTTCAAGTTCTTCAATACTGGTGACAGTTTCCTGACGTGATAACCCTGTTTGTTCCATCAAAAAAGAAATAATAGTTTCTCGTGAATTTTGCTCGATAGGTGTCATTCCTAACCTCCAAATTAGATTTTTTTAAACAAATAAAAGAGAACGCTCTTAACGCTCTCTTTGTAATTTTTCTAATCTCCCAAATCGGGACACATATGTAAAGAGTTAGAAATTTGAATCCCTCAAAAAAATTAAGCCCCCGGGGGG